>Ga0190359_1000164_pt1 | contig 43602 bp, 30 predicted proteins | sample 48721823_MG_FD_161269 | JGI IMG/M metagenome (GOLD analysis project Ga0190359, IMG submission 161269) | Hydrothermal vent microbial mat bacterial communities from Southern Trench, Guaymas Basin, Mexico - 4872-18-2-3_MG | ecosystem: Environmental > Aquatic > Marine > Hydrothermal vents >...
TGAAAACGTTGAATTACTCGTTGAAGAAGAAAAGGAACACGTTGTAAAGGATGAGTCAAAAAAACCAAGAGAGTTGAGGGTTGATATTGAGGACCTTGATGCCCTCCAGAATATTCTTGCTGAACTTGTCATCACAAGGGAAAGGCTGAAGGAACTCATTAAAGAGAGGGGTGATGCTGATTTGAATTCTGCAATGGAATTCCACTCAAGGGCAATTTCAGACCTTCAAAACATAGTTATGAAGATAAGGATGGTTCCACTTTCACACATATTTGACAGATTTCCCAGGTATGTGAGAGACCTGGCAAAAAACCTGGGTAAAAAAATCAACCTGAAAATAATCGGGAGTGATATTGAACTTGACAGGTCACTCATTGAAAGTATTTCAGACCCATTGCATCACCTTGTGAGAAATGCAGTTGACCATGGGATTGAACCCCCTGAAGAGAGAAAAAGGATGGGGAAAAATGAAGAAGGAACAATTGAGATTAAGGCATCAAGGGAGAAGGGTTTCATAAAGATTACAATCTCGGATGATGGGAGTGGCATAGATACCGAGAACATAAAAATTATGGCTTTAAAGAAGGGATTGATAAAGGAAGAGCAGGCAGGAAGGCTGAGTGAAAGGGAACTTATTTCCTTCCTGTTTCTACCTGGATTCAGTACAAGAGAAGAGGTGAGTGACCTTTCAGGCAGGGGTGTTGGGCTTGATGTGGTAAGGGAAGCCATGAGGAAGATTGGAGGAAATGTGGAGCTCCATTCTGTTCAGGGAAAGGGTACAACAATAAACCTTTACATCCCCCTCACCATGGCAATAATCAAGGCTTACATTATAAGGGTAGAAAATGAATTCTATGCAATACCTTTAACCTTTTTGATAGAGACCACATCCGTTGATAAAAACAGAGTATCATTCATCCATGGAAAACCACTTGTCATCTTGAGAAACGAGGTGATGCCCCTCTACAATCTGAGAAAGATATTGAGTCTTAAAGACAGAAATGGAGATGGAACAGATATGCCTACCCTGGTGTTGAATGTTGAGGGCAAAAGATTTATATTATTGGCAGATGAACTGATAACATCTGGAGATATTGTGGTTAAACATCTTCCTGTGATAATAAGAGATATCAGACAATATACGGGTGTAACCATAATGGGCGATGGATATCCCTGCCTTATACTTGATGTGCCAAATCTTGTTCAATAGGAGGAACCTATATGAGGTTAAAGGACTTAAACAAATTACATCTGGATGGAATTAAAGAGGCAGCAAATATAGGTAGTGGACATGCAGCCACTGCCCTTTCCCAGATGATGGGGAAGAGTATCATGGTGAGTGTTCCAGAGGTTAAAGTTTTGAAACTGGAGGAAGTTCCGTATATATTTGGTGAAAAAACACCTGTTGTTGCAGCAGTGCTCACCAACTTTTTCGGGGACATAACAGGTAGAAATCTCCTTGTTTTCCCTGAGGATAAAGCACGCCTCCTTGTGGACATCCTTCTGGCAAAAAATCCAGGTGAAACTGTTGGTTTTGGAGAGATGGAAATATCATCCCTCAAGGAGATAGCAAACATAGTTTCAAGTTCCTACCTGAGTGCTATCTCTGAATTTTTAGGGATAATGGTGCTGCCCTCTGTTCCATCCTTTACACTTGATGACCTTGCAGCAGTTCTCACAAGCGTTTATCTACAGTTTACTGACGAGGATGATAGGGAGTATGCATTCTGTGTTGAGACAAGTTTTTACTTCACCGAAGAGGCTGTTAAACTGGAGGGATACCTTCTTATGATACCTGACAAAATGGGACTTGAAAGAATGTTAAAAAGCCTTGGACTTCTGTAATGGGAATAAGTGAACAGGAAGCAAGGATTTTAAAACTTTTTGCAAGCAAGATTGATCCCAATGATGCGGGGGCCCACAACAATCTTGCTGTTGTGTACTTCAACAAAGGCCTGTATGAAGAGGCAATTAAGGAGTTAAAAAAGGCGCTTGAAATAGACCCACATTTCACACTTGCCAGAAACAATCTGGAGTTCATTTATAAAAAGATTGGTTATTATGATAGGACAATTCAGGAACTTCAAGAAAAAATCAATGAAAACCCTGATGACCTTGAGTCCCTGAAACAACTTGCAGAGGCATACAAAAACACAGGGCAGTACTTCAAGGCAATCAGAATATACAAACAGTACCTTAATAAAAACCCTGAGGATGTTGAGGCAATTGAAAACTATGGTGTTTCCCTGAAGGCAATTGGATTTTATGACGATGCAGCAGATGTTTTCAGAAGATTATCAAAGATAATTCCTGATTCAAGCCATATAAGAAGACACCTTGGTGAGGTTTATTATAATCTGGGTCTCCTTGACAGGGCAATATCTGAATTCAAGGAAGCCATTAAGATAGACCCCAATGATGCTCAGGCACATTTCCTTCTTGCCTTTGTATATGGTGAAAAGGGCGATTTCCAGAGGGCAAAAGAGGAGACGAAGATAGCAATAAAACTGAACCCCACCCTTGCAAAGACAAAGCCAAATCTTGGGCTTGATTTTTACTCACAGGAAGGATACTCAGGATTTGTAAGTGTTGAGGATACGGAAAGCAACACCTTCCTCACACATTATTCGCTTGGTATTGCCTTCAGAAATAAGGGGCTCTTCAATGAGGCATTAAAGGAGTTTCAGCAGGCATTAAAGGTTGACCCTGAAAATGTTATAGTGAGGAAACAACTGGGAGAGATTTATCTCCTGAAAAATGAAAATGAGAAGGCCATTGCAGAGTATGTTGAGGCAATGAGACAGGATACATCTTCGCCCAAGATTCCAAACGACATCGGTGTAGCATGCCACAGGCTAGGGAAACTTGAGGAGGCACTCTCATGGTACAACAAGGCACTTGAGATTGACCCTTCTTATGTTGTTTCATACAACAACCTTGGAATCGTTCACTATCATCTTGGTGATAAAGAAAAATCCATTGAATTTTTCAAAAAGGCCATTGAGATAGAACCAGATTATCACGACGCATATCTTAATCTTGGACTTGTATATATGCAGGAAGGGGATTTTGACAGGGCAATTGAACTCTTCAGGAAGGTTATTGAACTCAGAGAAGACTATCCCCTTGCCTATAACTATCTCGGGCTTGTGTATCTTAACAATGGAATGTTTGATGAAGCAATTTACAACTTTAAAGAGGCAATTAAGAGAGACCCACAGTTTGCAGAGGCATACTACAACCTTGGTTTTGCCCTATCCCGTATTGGCAAGTATGACGAGGCACTAAAGGCAACAAGGAAGGCCCTGGAGATTAACCCATACTATACAAGCAACAGGTTCAAACTTGGAATTGATGTATATTCTGAAAAACTTGAGGTTCTCATATCAAGGGAACTAACACAGGAAATGGAGATGGAATTTGTTACAGCTGAACCTGAAAGGGACGAGGAGAGCATCTTTGAAGACATATTTGTTGAACCTGAGGGCCCATCCCTTGATATAGAGACAACCCTTAAAGAAGCACAGAATTTGTTTACACAGGGGCTTTACGACCTTGCCATTGAAAAACTACAGGAGATTGTACGTATAGAACCTCAGAATACAGAGGCCTCACTTCTGCTTGCGAGAATTTACAGGATAAAGAAACTCTACGGTGAGGCTTCAGATATACTGAAGAGAATTCAGAGTGAAAGCAAGGAGGCAGTGAAGGAACTCGCAAGGGTCTTCATTGATACAGGGGATTTCTTCAATGCAAAAATGAAGATTGAATCCCTTCTTGAGAAAGACCCTGGTGATGTGGAGAGTTATAAACTCCTCGCATATCTGGCTGAAAAGGAAGGGGATTATGATTCTGCTGTTTACACGCTGGAAAAACTGCTCAAGATTGAAAGGAGTGAAGATATACTGAAAGAACTTGGAAGGTTATTGATAGAGAAGAAAGAATTTGATAAGGCAGCAGACTATCTAAAAGAGGCATTGGAACTGGGAAAGGATGTTCATACCTACTATCTGCTCGGCAAAATCATGTATCTGAAAGAGAATTACATTGACAGTAAGTCATATCTTGAAGAGGCAATAAAAATTTCACCAGACAATCCTGATGTAAATAAACTTCTTGCAAAGGTTCAACTGAACCTCGGAGAGTTTGAAAGTGCTTTGAAAACAGTGGAGCATCTTAAAGAAAAGGTCTCTGGAGACAGTGAAATTTATTTGATAGAGGGAAACATCTATACAAGGATTGGTGATAACAGGGCAGCAATTGACTCCTTTGAAAAGGCAATAAGCCTTGATGAAAACAATATCACTGCTTATAAACTCCTTGCCTCACTCCTTACAAAAACTGGAGAACTTGAGAAATCTATAAAGGCCTGGCAGGAGATACAGAGAAGATGGCCTGAATCATCTGTTGCAGAAGAGGCAAAACAGGCCATTGAAGCAGCAAAGAAACTTATTGAACTCACTGGAGGATTGGGATGGCAATAGAAGGACCAATCAAGGAACTCGGGCTTTTTGAACTATTCCAGTTAATATCCTTTGCAAAAAAAAGTGGAAAATTAACAATTAAAAGAACAGGGGAAGATACACACACTTTGTTCTTCAGGGATGGTCTCTTAATTCACATGGAACTTGAGGATAGATTGGGTGATGAATTAAAGAAAAGGGGACTTCTTGGTGAAGATGAATCCATTAAAGATGCCATAGATTCAGGCAAATTGAAGACCAACCAAATCTACCCACTCTTTGCCACAATGGTTGAAAATGCAGTTTTTACCCTTCTCAAACTCAAGGATGGGTATTTTACATTCACAGAGGAAGATGTTTCGTCACCATGGGGTATGGAACTCAATTTGAGAATTGAAAACCTCCTTATGGAGGGAGCAAGAAGGATTGATGAGATAACAAAAATGAGTTCAGTGCTTGAACCTGATAAAAGCATCCCTGTAATCTCTGAAGAGATAGAAAAAATGAATTACATAAACCTCTCTCCAGAGGAATGGGAGATACTATCCCTGATAGATGGAGAAAAGACAATCAGTGAGATATGCAGGGAGAGGGGTGATGAATTCAAGACAATAAAGGTTTTATACGGACTTTTTATGGCGGGGGTTATAAAAAAGTCAGAAGTCGCTTCAGAAATAACCCCTCCCACTGCAGAAGAGGAAGGTCTTGCAAGAGGAATTGAACTTGCAGATAATCTGTGGAAGGAAGCGAACTATCGGGAAGGCATTGAACTCCTGCTCAGGTTGAGAGAGAGATTTCCGGATGAACCTGTGATTGATTATAATCTTGGTTTTTTTTACCTCAGAATGGGCAAATGGGGAGAGGCACTCACAGAATTTTCCCGTTTCATCTCCAGAACAAAGGATGGAAATGCAAAAGAAGAAGTAAGACAATTGCTGGATAAACTGAAGGAAATCTTTGAGCATGAAAAGAAGGAGGGATACATTGGATAATGATGGACTGAAAAGCGCCCCTGGCTCCATTGATGTTATGATTTCACTTGCTGACCTCTACATCCAGAACAATCTGCTTGACCAGGCGGTTGAACTTCTCTCAGGTGTGTATAGTGAAAACCCTGATGAACCACGGATAATTGAGAAATTGATAGAACTTTATATCCTTAAAGGGAATGAAACAAAGGCAAAAATTCTTCTTCAGCAAGGCTTGTCTGTTGATAAAAATTACGAGGGCTTTCAAAAATATATGAAATTGATAGAAGAGGAAAAAACAGCCGATAGAATAAGAGAGGTGATTGCAGAGGCAGTGGAAGCAACCGAAGAAGTGATACCGCTTGAGGAACTTGAAGAGGCCAAAACCCCTGCAGAAAAAACAGCAGAGGAACAGGTAGAGAAGGTCGAAGAGGTTGAAAAACCTCTGATAGAGGTACCTGAAAAAGAGATTGAACAAAAGGTGGAAGAAGAGGCTGGCGTTGACCCAATAAAAAGGGTGCTCTCAGCTTTATATGAGATAGATGAAGTGCTTGGAATGATTCTATCAGATGAAACAGGTCTTTTAATTGCAGAAAACGTGAGGGTGACAATAGATACAGAAAGCACAGGTGCACTTCTCTCCTCAATCTATACAGAAACTGTTTCCACACTGGAGAGGTTAAATCTGGGTGGATTTGATTATATCATATTTGAATTCCCAAGAGGAGTTGTTCTAATCCTTGCCTCTCCACCAATTATTCTCACAGTCATGTGCAAAAAGGACGTTCAGGAAGGGCTTCTGCTGTTGAAGGCAAAAAGTGTTATGGATGAACTGAAAAATATGCTGGGGGTATAGGATGAAAAAGGAACTTGAACCTTTAATCCAGCTGGACGAAATTTATGGTGTGATTGCCGCATCCACTGATGGTATAATCATTGAATCAGCAACAAGAAAGGAAATAGACGAGGAGACAGCTGCTGCACTCACTGCAAGAATCTCAAAAGAGGTTGCTGACAAAACAGGGATAAAAAAGAATGTTCTCTCTATTATCAAGGGTGAAAACGGATATCTTATTTTTACAATAAAAAAGGATTTTGTCCTTGGCATCATTGGTGGAAATGATGTAAATCTGGGAGAGGTTAAACAGGTTTTAAGAAAGGTTGCTGACAGGATACAGGGCATATTAAGTGGCTGAGGAAATCCTTTTAGGGGTTGAAACATCCCGAAAAATAGAGGATATACTGAATGGGTTTTTAAGGGCTTCAGGTGCAAGATGCGTTTTCCTTGTTTCCAGAAGTGGACAACTCATAAGTGAACTGGGATTCACAAGGGACCTGAAGGTTCTCTCAATCGTGGCACTTCTGTCTGGTATCTTTTCTGCAACGGAAAAGATAGCAAGGCTTATAAAAGAGGAACTTTCAGAACTACTACTTGAAGGGAAAAAGTGGAATGTATATTTTAAATACATTGGTAAATCATATGTATTCATAACAATGTACAAGGAAAACTCCATCCTTGGTGTGATAAAGGTTGAATCAAAGATTGCGTGTAAAAAACTTCTTGAAATCCTTACAGAGGAAGTCCCAATACCAAGGGTTGAAAAATTTGAGGAAGATACAGAAGGGCTAACAAAATTAATATCAAAATTCTTTGAGGAAACATGGGAAGACTGATAGCACTCCTCGTAATTCTATTTCTGATAATAACAATAACCCTACTATCGCCAACAATATATAAGTTCATGTTTAAAAAACTGGAAAGTGCCATTTTAGAGGCACTCCCAGAGGGAAGTTATTTTGAAAAGATGGAATGGAATGTGGTGAGTGAACTGAGGATAAAAAAGATACATATAGAAGGGCTTGGTGACGCAAGTGAGATACTGATAAACTACTTTCCCACAGCAATATTGAGCAGGAGGATAAGGAGTGTCTATATTGACGGTGCACGGATAAAAATCACAGGTTCAGGAGGTGGAGAGAAGAAAGAAAGAACATTTCCTTTATTTTACATAAGAAATTTTATGCTACACAATGCAAGATTGGAATATGGAAATCATTTTGTACAGGGTGATTTAAGGGCAAGTGTACGGGGGAGTAAGAGGAGAATGGATATAAGTATCAAATCCTTTTCAGGTTTGTTTGACTCAATACCGGTGGCGAAATTCAGGACAGATATTGGTCTAAGGGGAAATAAAATCTATTACAACATTTATTCTTTGAGATTCAACCATTCTTCTGTCCATGGCAAGGGAGAGGACGACAGGTTTGATTTTTTCCTTGACCTTGACCTCTCCATACCTGGAAAATTTCTGGGAAAAGAAATAAGCGGAAGAGGGGTATTCAACATCAAGGGTAAAGGAAAAAACTTCAAGGTTAAAGGGATACTCAAACAGGTGTTTTATGATGGATACTATATTGACTCCATGAGTGTATCTGGTTTCACTGATTCAATTTACCTCAAATCAGAAGGGATAACTGCAGTCATTCTCAACAGGGACATTCTTACTCTTAAATTGAACCTGGATAACTTTGACATCAGCCGTATTGACACAGCCCTTCCACCAACCTCCCTATCAGGCTTGGTTAATCTGAGTAAGAAGGGTGCTGTATACCTTTTCAAAGGTGACCTGAAGGGAGATCTCGCCTTCCTGAAATCCGATGCCATTTACTTTGACGGACTGCTCGATGGCGAGAATCTGAATATAAGAAAATTTCTTCTTCTGTCTCCGGATGGTAATATAACTGTAAATGGCAATTATTCTCTTAAAAAACGGACACTTGAAGGATTTGTAAATATAAACAACCTGAATGTTGAAAAACTCCATTACTCTCACATTGTCCCATTCAAGGGCAGGCTCTCACTTGAGATGAAGGCAACGGGTAAAAGGGCAACAGGTTCCTTCTGGATAGAGGATGGAAGGATTGGAGAATATCAGGCAAGGTATGCTGGCGGAAATTTTGACCTGACCGATATTTTTAAACCCAAGGGCGAACTTGACATCTTCTTTCAGGACCTGAAACTCCCCTGGACAGGAATTGGTGCTATTTATTATTCTGGAAGATTCAATGGAAAGAAGGCAAGGTTCAAGGGTTTCACAAAGGGAAAGGGCTGGAAGGCAAACACTGTGTTTGAGGTTGATGCCACAACAAATTTGTCCGTCAAACTTGCAAACTTCAACATAACAATGCCTGAATACTCAATTTACCTCTCCTCCAGACCAACATTCAAAAAAACAGAAAATGGATGGTCCCTTTCCTCTCTAACCATAACAGATGGAGAGAAGTTTACTGCTGGCATTGTAGCAAATGTAGATACATCTTCAGAAATAAATGGCAGTATTTCAATCATCGGGCTTGACCTGAAAAAGATAGGTTTGACTCGGGGGATTGACCTGAAGGGTTCTGTTGATGCAATAATAAGGATTCATGGGAAAACAACAAGGCCTGTTTTCAGCGTCCTTCTCAACGGTGTGGGGGTTGGTAGCGAATACACCATAGGAGATTCCCTTAAATTGACAGGGGAAATAACAAGGGAAAAATTTGTTATTGATAAACTTACAATTCTTGAAGGAGGCGCAAAATCCACCATAAATGGTTCCTACACCTTCAAGAACAGATATCTCTCTTTCCTGATTGAGTTGAACGATGCTGGTCCATGGCTTTTCACCATAATTAGAGATAGGTTAAAAACCAAGAATTGTCAATTAACAGGTGTTGTCAGGGTGAATGGTAATATAAATTCACCTGAACTTTATGGAAAGTTGAGAATAAAAAATGGTCTGTTTGTTGAACCATCAACAGGAACAATTCTCAAGAACATTCTTGGGAGTGTGGAGTTAAAGAGGAACAGGGTGTATATAAAGAGTATCAAAGGGAATATAGGTGAGGGAACTTTTTCTTCAAAGGGGAATTTCTATATAAAAGAGAAATCTTATTCAATCTCTGCCAGTTTCAGGAATACCCCGTTCACCTATGGTTATGTATCATCTATTCTCAATGGTGATTTCAAAATAAATGGAAAGGAAAAGGATATAAAAATAGATGGGGGTATCACCATTGACCAGGCTACAATAACAATGCCTTTCAGGATGAAACAGGAAGAAACGGGTAAAAGGCCAGAGAACCTTGTTATAAACCTTGGGATTGATGCATCAGACTACAATGTCTGGTTGAAGAATGAAAATGCAGATATAGAACTGGGTGGTAAGGTTAACTTTCAGTATAAGAGGGGAGATATACTCCTTCAGGGCGAACTTGATACAAAGCAGGGCAAGTTTAATTATCTCTATACAGACTTCACAATAAAACAGGGTAAATTTATATTCAGAAGTTCTGCTGTTGTTGACCCTGAAATCAACCTGCTTGCATATACCACACCTACCCAAACTGACTCTGTTTTCCTGAATGTTTCTGGAACAATGAGGAATCCCGTATTCAATATTTACTCAAAGCCACCAAGAAGCCTCAATGAAATCATCGTTCTCCTTGGATTAAATCTTGAATGGGAAGACCTGCTTTCTGTAAGCAAGGTAGAAGACGCCATTTCTTCCTCAGCCTTCAGGGCATTTGATTACTGGGCAAGGTCAAAACTGGCACAGGAATTCAAGAAAAGGTTTGGGTTTGACATCGCTCAGGTTGAAAAGGGAAGGGCTTATAAACTGGTTGTTGGAAAGTACATATCCAAAAACCTCTACATAAGAGTGGGAACAGAGGTATTCCCACAACTCAGGCTTGAGTATCAGGCAAACTATAAATTTGCTCCCTGGGGCATGATATCTGCCGAGGAAGATAAGTTTGGGAGCAGAAAAATTCTCCTGAGATTCGTGTTCAGGTATTAAGGCTCCATCATAAATGGATACCTGTAATCCTCTGGTGGATTTAGATTCTCCTTGATTGCTCGTGGTGTTGTCCACCTTATCAGGTTGAGATAACTTCCTGCCTTATCATTGGTTCCTGATGCCCTGCTTCCACCAAAGGGTTGCTGCCCAACAACTGCTCCTGTTGGCTTGTCATTGATATAGAAGTTACCTGCTGCATGTGTGAGTATTTTTTCTGCAAGAATTATTGCCTTTCTATCAAGTGCAAAGATTGAACCTGTAAGTCCATAGGGTGATGTTTCATTGCAGAGATTTAACACATCTTCGTATTCATTGTCCTTATAAACATATATTGTCACAACAGGTCCAAATATCTCCTCAACCATGGTTTTGAACTTTGGATTTGTTGTGAGAATGATTGTGGGTCTTATGAAATAGCCCTTTGAATCATCATACTCACCACCTGCAACAATCTCTGCCTCACTGGAAGATTTTGCATATTCTATATAGGACACAATTGAATCAAAGGCAGGTTTGTCTATCACTGCAGTCATGAAGTTTGTGAAGTCTTCAGGAGAACCCATCTTTATGTTCTCTGTTTCCTGAATGAGTTCATCCTTGAATGAACTGTTCCACCAAGATTCAGGCAAATATACCCTTGATGCTGCAGAGCACTTCTGACCCTGGTATTCAAAGGCACCCCTTATGATTGCTGTTAAAGTTGCCTTCTTGTTGGCACTGGGGTGAACTACGATGAAGTCCTTTCCACCTGTTTCACCAACTATCCTTGGATAACTCTTGTAATTCTTTATATTCTCACCCACTATCCTCCACATGGTCTGGAATGTGTTTGTGGAGCCAGTGAAGTGTATTCCTGCAAGTTCAGGATGTCTGAGTATGATGTTACCAAGTTTACTACCTGAACCAGGGATAAAGTTAATCACACCATCAGGAAGACCTGCCTCCTGAAAGAGTTTCATTATCCAGTATGCAGTATATACTGCACTTGAAGCAGGTTTCCACAGAACCACATTCCCCATCATTGCAGGTGAAGATGGAAGATTACCAGCAATGGAGGCAAAATTAAAGGGTGTTACAGCAAATATAAAACCTTCAAGTGGGCGATATTCAAGCCTGTTGTATGCTGGCATAGCAGAGTCTGGCTGGTCTTCATAAATCTTTCTCATATAGTATGTATTAAATCTAAAGAAGTCTATAAGTTCACATGCAGAATCAATCTCTGCCTGGAAGACAGTTTTGCTCTGGCAATGCATACATGCTGCATTCAGGGTGCTTCTCCAAGAGGTTGACAGCAGTTCAGCAGCACGCATAAATATGGAAGCCCTGTGTTCCCACGACATCTGGCTCCATTCCTTATATGCCTTTCTTCCAGCCTCTATGGCCATCTCCACTTCCTTCTCCCCGGCCTTATGATAAATACCAATCTTTGTCCCATGCTCATGAGGAATTATGCAATCTCCAGTATCCCCAGTCCTTACCTCTTTACCACCAATAATAAGGGGAATATCTATAACCTGTGACTTTAACTCTTTCAGTTTTTCTTTGAGTTGCACTTTTTCTTTACTTTTAGGGGCATAAGAAAGAACTGGCTCATTTTTAGGCTTTTCAAGTTTAAATATACCGTTTCCCATCCGTTCACCTCCTTTTTTATTTTCCTGTGTGATAATATGTTAAAAAGGGATATATGTCAAGGATTGAAGAATAATATATCAGTTTTTTCTAACCATCAGGCAGTCAAAATCTTGTTGACATATCCGGTAATTCTTTATATAATCTAAATATGGAGATTGAAAAAAAACTTTCAGGTTTTCTTTTTAGTGCCTTTGGTCCCTTCAGTATTGAAAGGATTGTTTTAAAAAAGAAATCAAAAAAAATCTTTGAAAAAGGGAAAACCCATAAAAGAAAAAATAGGCTTGAGTATAAATCCAATTCTAAAACCCTGATACTCTATGCCTCTGAAACCATCAAGGGGAATAAAAGAAGGGAATTGGAGAGGATCGTAAAACACTTCTTCACACTGCTGGAAACCGCAGAAGAGATAGAGGGTAAACTTGAATCCTTTAAGACACTCCTCAATCTATCTGGACACATTATCTCTGACCTGGACATAAAAGAGGTGATAAAAAGATTACTGCTGGCAGGTCTTGAAATAACAGGGGTAAAACATGTGAGCATTCTCTTGATTGAAAACGATCGTTCAGGCTTTGCCTACGAAATGTACAGGTCTGACAAAAAACTGAAAACTTACCGCAGCACTGCCAGAATGAAAAAGGGAATCTCTGGAAGGGTTCTGAAAACAAGGAAACCCGTTCTGGTCAAAGACATTCTGAAATTAAAGGATGTCAACCCTACTGCAGTAAAAAAAGGGAGAAGAAGCCTGATAGCATTCCCACTACTACATACAAATAGAATAATAGGGATTTTCTATGTTGATTCTGATGTACCTGATGCCTTTGACCAGGAAGTCCTTGAAAGGGTTCAGTTTGTTGCAAACCATGCTGCAATTGCACTTGGAAATGCTAAACTCTTCAATGAGATAAAAAAACTTGCTGACAGACAGGCACTTCTCTACAACCTTTCCCTCTCGCTTATTTCCTCAATTGAACTGAAAAAAATGCTGAAAAATCTTCTATTGCAACTCAAGAAAAGCCTTGGCATAGAATATGGTGCCATTGTTCAATACAATAAAGAAAAGAGTATTGATATACCGATTGCCTGGATAGGTTATAAAGGTTTAAGAAATATGGTTCTTCCAGTTACTACCCCCCCTGATTCACTCGTTGCCTATGCAATAGCCCACAAAAAAATGATATACGCAGAGGATGTAACAAAGATTAAATTCTACTACAATATGGTTGATGATATACAATCAGAGGTTGCCATACCCTTGATTCTTGGCGAAGAGACTGTTGGTGCCATGGTTCTTTCAAGGACTGTAAAGAACGGATTTGACCAGGAGGACCTTGAACTTCTGCTCACAATCTCCAGTTCTGTTGCCATGGCAATCAAGAATGCAGAACTCTATGAAAAGACAAGGATTTATGCTATAACAGACCCCCTCACTGGCGTTGCAAACAGGAGAAGGATTGAGGAAATTATTGACAGGGAAATCAGCAGGAGTATAAGGTACTCAAGAATGTTCAGTCTTCTATTTATCGATCTTGATAACTTCAAGGTTTTCAATGACACCTATGGGCATACAGTGGGAGATGAAGCCCTTAAAGAGTTTGCAAATATTTTAAGAACAGCGGTGAGGAAAATAGATTCTGTTGGCAGATACGGTGGTGATGAATTCATTGTTGTTCTGGTTGAAACCGATATCTCAAAGGCACTTTCTACAGGTAATAGGGTAAGGAAATTGGTCCAGGAAAAGATGAAGGAGTATGGTATTACCCTCAGCATTGGTGTTTCAACATATCCCCTTCATGGAACAAAAAAATCGCAACTCGTACAGGCAGCAGACAATGCCTGTTACAGGGCAAAAAAACTGGGGGGTAACAGGGTAGCCCACCCGTGAAATTTTCATTTATTCAGCCCCTTTAATATCATATCAAGAACCTGTGAAGCAGTGCCTTCAAGGTGGAGGTCTATATGAGGGGTCAGAGGGGTTTCCTCTATGTTTATCTCCACAACAAAACCTCCATTCTCTTTTGCAAAAAAGGGAAGGGAGGCCGCTGGATAAACAATCCCTGATGTTCCAACAAGGAAGAAGACATCGGCATTCCTTGACCATTCAAGTGCAAGGGATATGTACTCCTCTTTCAACGGCTCACCAAACCAGACAACATCAGGTCTTATAAGGCCACCACATTCACAGGTTGGAATTTTCTTGGTTTGAATATCCCCGTACATTTTACCACACCTGCTGCACCTGTTCCTGAAGATATTCCCATGCAATTCAACAAGGTTCTTTACACCTGTCTTCTCATGGAGTCCATCCACATTCTGGGTGATAACATAAACATTAAAGTTTTTCTCAAATTCCTTTATTGTTAGATGGCCTCTGTTTGGTTCAGCCTTCCTGATTATATCCCTTCTCCAGTTGTACCAATCCCACACAAGTTGTGGGTCCCTCATAAACCCTTCAGGTGAAGCAAGTTCTTCTGGAGAATAATTCTTCCACAGTCCATCCTCACCCCTGAATGTTGGTATTCCACTCTCCCTTGATATGCCAGAACCTGTGAGAAAGGTTACATTCTCAGCGTGTTTAAGCCTTTCAATGAGTCTATCCATTGCCCTCTATCCTCCTTATGAATTCATCCTTTTCAAGAGGAAACTTTATGACTTTCTCCCTTGCCTTCTCTCCGCTGACTATCTCCACCCCAACACCCGTTAACCTTTTCAGGAGTTTGAGAACCTCCCTGTTTGCCTTTCCCTTTTCAGGTGGAGCAGTCACATACACAACCACCCTTCCCTCCTTTATCAAGACCCTGTTCCTACTGGCCTTTGGAATAACCTTTATCTTTAACCTGTCCTCCATGGATTGAGTATATACTACCCAATATGTGTGTCAATAACTGAGCAATTTTGATGGCTAATTTTAACTTAAACAAAGTGTCCCTAAAACCAATTCTCCAATTGCTGCCACTTTTGCTTTTTAAATCTTCTTCTATTAACTTAACTCAAATTTATATCCGGATTTATTTTTTATATCCCTTTCCCATCCCTCCTCGAAGCCTTAAGCCTAAGAGTTTGCACACATACTAAGTTCCCAGAAGGAAAATTTGGGCGAAGCGATTCGCAACCATTTACCAGCTGTTAGCCCAGGTTGGTCACATATTCATTCCTTCTTTTGAAGGATAACAATATATTCATAATTCATAGTAGTATCTGTTAAACCCACTATATTGGTTGGACTGTTCCTTCTAGGCATTCTTTTGTTAGGGATCTCCCTTATTATAGTTTTGAGATGCTCAAACCCATTCCTCTCGAAAAATTCCCTGGTTATTTCATCATTTGGAAGTTCTACTCTTTTTACCCTTCTATTACCTACCACATAAGCAACAATTCCACCTTTTTTCACAACTTTTGAAACGTTTTTAATAGATCTTTCATAATCAACGTAAAAGGAAATAACATCAAAAACCCTTTTTGTGTCTTTTTCTGCTATTTCTTTTAAAGCATTGTCAAGGGGGTAGAAATTAAATTTTTTAAAATTCTTAACTCTAATCCCACCCATTGATCTCTTATCTACTTCGTTCCGTTCCTCAAAACCCAACCACTGATTAGTCAATCTTGAAAATTGACCATACGCAACTGTAGTTCTTGAATCACCATACGGTGGTGAAGTTAATACAATATCTACACTTTCAAGTGGAAGAATTTTTTCTGGAATTTCATAAACAGTGTTAAAATCATAGACAAAGGAGCAAGAATTGTTATTCTTAATGGCAACATATTCTGCCATTCCATTTCTATTCCTTACAAGTTTTTGAACCATTATTGATAATACATCTGGATTAAATTTTGCTATTTGTCTTTCAGTCATTCTATATAATTTGAATTCACTATTTCTTGTTAAGGACACTTCTCTTACAGTCTCACTGAATGCTACTTTAAAAAAATCCTGAACTTGTTTGTTATCAATATTTTCTATATACTCTTTAATCACTGCTAAGATATATTGTGTATCTTTTTTAAACCAATAATCGATATTTTTAAAATTAGGAATTTGAGGATTAAACTTTTTGACTCCAAACTTTATTGAAAAAGCAAAATTATTAAAATCTTTTAAGTAGGTATCTAATAATTCCAAGGATATTACTGTGGTTTTGACCTTTGCAATTAGACGAGCCAACGGATTAATATCAGTGCCAATGGCATCTATATTTCTTATATTTGCTTCAACTAAGGAAGTTCCTGTTCCACAGTAAGGATCAAATAAAATTTTTGCATTCTTTCCAAATTCATCCAAAACTCTTCCAGCTACCTGGGGAATCATCATCGCTGGATATGAATGAAAACAATGAGTATATGGTTTAGTATTCGCGGTTCGGAAATCCCATGTGTTATCTCTATATTTCATTGCTTTTCCCAATATTTTATTCATTTCACACAAGTTTCCTACGGTTTTCGTAAAGTTCTATTAAGGCTTTTTCTCTGATGCGAAATGCAGTACCTCTGTTTCTAACAGTTCCATTTTCTTTTAGATGCATCCTTAAATCAATTCCTATTAGAGATCTTTTAAACGCCTGGATAAAACTTCTTGGACTTGGATCTGTTAACAAAAACGCTTCATTGTAATGAAAATATTCTTTCCCATTCTTTATCTTTCTGTCTGCCAATACGACCAATAGTCTACTCAGTTTTGACATAAATTTACCAACAATCACATAAACATCCCATGTTGCTAAAACCTTTCTTTCGGTTTTATCAACTAAGTGAATTGTATTCCTGCTTTCATCTACTTCAAGAGATATACCTTGTGTAATGGCCTTTCTATAAAATACTGTATTCTTCAAAGCATTTCTCCCTTTCTCGTCAACATATCCGTACTTTAATATAAAATCTTTTTGTTTGATACGCCAAACTCCTTTGTTAAAAGTAAATAGAGTTATTAGAGACTGAGAATCCTTTCTTATGGTCTTTATTTCTACTCTCCCGCCTATATCAGGGATGGGCAAATTGTTTTCCTGTATATCCAAAAGTGATTCAAAAGTATAACCAATCCCTGTTGTACCACCCCTCATAGACGGAACAAAACCTTTGTTCTTTATTTCTTCCAATTTACTTTGAAGTTCTCTGATATTCATCTTAAGCACCTCACTTTGGTTTCTTCCTTGCGACCAGTTTTGGCCAACTCCTTCCTACCCAACCCATTCAAACATAACCTCAGTTTTGGAATATATGTAAACTGTTCGCATATATATTCCTCTGGACAACCATTATTTGTTTTTATCCAAATGTTTCACCTTATTGTTCTCTTTTTCAACCTCAATTTTTACAGCGGTGATTTTGACTTTCCCTACCACCTTATAAGCCATCTCCTTAAAGATCATTATTTCTAAAACCTTCTGAACCTGCTCGCGTTTATATGGGTTTAACATCACACATATAATATACAGCAGAGAAAATCAAAAATCAAGACTATTATTCTCCTATTGAGGTCTGGATTGACACCCATTTTTTTACAGGTAAACTATTACAGTATGAGTGGTAATAATATCTTTGTTGTAATGCACATTGACCTTGCCGACTACACCTCTCTGTGTGAGAATCTTGATACTGAAGAAATCCTTGAAATTATGGACATCTTTTATTCAACTGCTGAAGAGTGTGTTGAAAAACACGGGGGTATTCCTGTAAGGAGAGAAGGGGATAAACTTGTTTCTGTATTCGGATTTAAGGAGTTTTCAGAATTTGAACCCATAAATGCAATCCTGAGTGCAGAGGATTTTCTGAGCAAGATTAAAATTAAAAAACCTAATCTATCGTTCCACATCGGGATTGCAGAGGGTACAGGGAACATTGAAGATGACGATGGTAGACTCTACCTGACTGGAGAAGTGGACAGGTTGGCTGGGGAGTATGAAGCAATATCTGGGAAGGACGAAATTGTTGTTTCTCCCCACATAGCCTATGAATTCAATGAACATATCACTTTTCTCCAAAAAGGAAAAGGCTTTCTTTTTGCGGGCTTCAAGCAATTTAAAGGGGAAGGAGAGGACAAACTGAACAGGATTATTGTGAAGGGAATGAAATCTTCAGGCAAGACAAAATATCTTAAAAGGGCTTTGAGCAGTGATGTGTTCAGAAATCCCCTTGTTTGTTTTACTGTGCCTGAAAAGGTTCCTGACGGTTTTGATTCCATAATACTAAACCTCTACAATCTTACCAGTGAGAAAATCAAAAGGATTAAAAACCTTCCAGACACCCTCCCTGTTGCAATAGAATTGAGCTATCTCAACAGAAAACTGGATGGTTTTAAGGTGGTTGAAATATCAGACATTGAATACACACTGGGTGATGAACTGGATTTCCTCTTCAAGGAATTCCCCAATAGAACAGGTATGTCTGGTGAAGTAATAGGACTGAGGCTCTTCAGGAAGTTCCTTGAAAGGTTCAACCCTACAAAATTGAGGGAAATAATGAAACTCTCCATCTTTCCGGGAGAGATACCAGAGCATTTTAATTCCTCTGTAATCGATGACCTTTTGAGAAATGGTATTATCATGCGAGGATACAGGGGATATACATTCGCCCATGAAGAGGTAAAGGAATACCTGAGAATGAGATTTTCCCCTGAAGATGAGGAAAGGGAGATGCTCAGCATTGCTTTATTCCTTGAAGAGACAGGAAGTACTGGAGAAGACCTGGTGAAGTTGTATGTAGAATTGGGAAGAATTGAAAGGGCAATGAGCATACTATCAAAACTTGCAAAGGATTATATTGAAAGTGGAAAACTTGAAAAAGCAGGTGAACTTATCAAAAAGGGTGAAGAGATAGCCTCTGGTGAAACATCTGGTTTTTTAACTGTTTTGAGAGTAAAAAAGGATTATCTTGAATCTTTGAAGAATTATACAGAATTGATTGAGGTCCTGATGAAAATAATAAGAATAACAGATTCAGCACCTGAAAAGGAAAAATGCCTTATTGAACTTGCTGAAACTTATGTCAGACTTGGTAATTTCAGGGAAGCAGGTGCAATCTTTGAGAAAAATCCAGGACTGCTCCTCTCTCCAAGATACGGGGTGGAAGCAAACATCACAATGGCAAGAATAAGTGAAGGAATGTTCCATTATCAGGATGCCATTGATAGACTTAAAAAGGTTCTCAGTCAGATTCCAGGCCGTGAAAAGCAGAGGAAAATACAGGTACTTGAGATGCTTGGAGAAATCTACCGCAGGAACGGGAATCTTGACGAGGCAGAATCTGTTTTCAACCTTGCCATAAAACTTGCTGATGAAATGACAAAACACAGACTCATGTTGCACCTTGGAAACATACAGTTCTACCGTTCAAAATTTGAAGAGGCACTGGCAACATACAAAACCTTACTTGAGTCGGATGTGATTAAGAATAGCAAGATGTTAATGGCCACAGTATTGAGCAATATAGGGGGTGTTTATCACTCGTTTGGCAAATACCACATGGCAATTGACTACTTCAAAAGGGCAATGGAGATTGATAAAGAGACGGGTAACACCAAGGGGATGGGGGTACGATTGAATAACATTGGGAGTGCATATGCTGAGGTGGGGATGTTCAGTGAGGCGGAGAAATACTTCAGGGATGCCTTAAAAATAGATAAGGCACTTGGTAACAGGGAAGGAGAATTGACAAAACTTGGGAATCTTTCAAGTGTACTTTATCATCAGGGGAAGAAGGTAGAGGCAATGAGAATTCTCAATGAGGTTATTGAGGAATTAAAGAAACAAAAAAACCATCTTGGAATAGCATACTACAGTGTCCAGATGGCTGATTACATGGTTGAGGAAAACCCTGATGAAGCACTAAAACTGCTCAGAGAGAGTGAGAAACACTGCCTCAGATATAAACTTTACGGCTATCTTGTTCCGTGCTATGCAATCCTTGCATATGCACTTAAACAAAAAGGAAACTTGAGAAAGGCAAAAAAATATGTTAATATGGCAGAGGAGTATCTATCAAGAACAGATAACATTGAATGGAACAGTGTTGAGGTATATTTTCTTTTTTACAAAACCACAGGGGATGTAGAATATCTGAGAATGGCTTATGATAATCTTGTAAAAACAGGAGAGGAACTTGATGAAGGTATGAAGAGAGTATATTACAATGTAAAATTAAACAGAGAGGTGCTTGAAGAATGGAGAAGAATAAAGCAGAATTAAAGTATGTTTCCATTGTATTCATAAAGATTGACCTTTCAGAACTACCCAAAAACAAGTTACCAAGGTTCAGGAAATACATAACTTCCAGTTTGAAAGAGATGGTTGAAACACTGGAGGGATTTCTCCTTCCACTGGGCGATAGATATCTAATTGTTTATGGTTATCCAAAGACACATGAGAACAATCCTGAAAGGGCTCTCAACACTGCACTCCACTTCAAAAAACAAATTATGGGAAGGATTGAAGGTATATACCCAAAGATAGGTGTGGCATCAGGTGAGGTTCTCATATCACACAGGGAGTTTGGACCACCTGAAATTATAGGTAATCCAGCAAACACAGGTGCAAGGCTTGCTGACATGGCAGAGGGTGGTGAAATTTTATGCGATTCAAACACTTATTCCTTTGTTAAATTCAAATTTGAGTTTATGGAAAAAGGGGAAGTTAAACTGAAGGGTATGAAAAAGAAGGTATCTGTTTTCTCACTGATTGATAGAAGAAAGGGAATCTTAAGAAAGCGTTCATTTGGTAGTGAAGGCTTCCCTTTTGTTGATAGAGAAAAGGAGCTGTTTCTTCTGAAAAAGTTTGTTGAAGATGTATTCACAGAGGAAATCGGCAAAGTTGTATTTTTACTGGGCGATGCAGGTATTGGCAAATCAAGACTTGTTGAAGAGGTCTACTCTCAGGCTCTTGGATACAGCCTTGAAAATATGAAACAGTTCCAATGGTATGAGGGTAAATGTAACAGGGGTATTGATACTGTGGCCTTTCAACCATTCATTGAAATTATAAGAGGGTTCATAGGTGAGTGGATTGATGGCGATCCAGAAAAAATCAGGGGTGCAATCACAAGGTATATGGATGACACAGAGGACACTGATATGATTATGCATATACTTGGCTTTGGTAAAAGAAGGGTAGGGATTTCTGAAGCATCTGAAAAGGGGAAAATTTTCAATGCACTGTTGCAGTTTATTTATGGCATCTCCCTTATGCACCCTACTGTCTTTGTCATTGATGACCTTTACAGTGCCGATACATCAACTCTTGAATTCCTTGAATATATGTCAGGAAGATTGAACAGATTCCCATTCCTTATGATTATTCTATCAAGAATCGATAAAAATCTGCCATTCTGGAGGGTAAAGGAGAATATGAAATCCCTTCTTGGTTCTACTCTCGTTGAAATATATCTGAAAAAACTGCATGAAGAGGATGCACTTAAACTGATTGACATAATGAAGGGAAAGGAGAACATACCAGAGAATGTTATAAAAAGGGCTGTTAAGTTATCACACGGGAATCCATTGTACCTTGAGGAGTTCATCAGATACTATATTGAAAGACAATCTGGGAGGGAAACAGATATTCCACCCACAATAAGGGGGCTCATTGATTCAAGGATTGATTCACTTGACCCTGGAACAAAGGAGGTGCTTGAAGAGGCGTCTGTTATTGGATACAGGGTTGACAGGGAGATTCTTGGAATGATAACAGACCATTTTGACGACCTGAACGCACATATAAGGAAACTTGTAAATGCCTCAATTTTAAGCGATGTATCTGAAGGAAAGACCGAAAACCTTTATTTTTACCACCCCCTATACAGGGAGGTTGCTTACAAGAGAATGTTGTCCAGACACAAAAAGAGACTGCACAAAAAGATTGCTCAAACAATAGAGGAGCATTTCTCCTCAAGAATCCACGAGTTTTATGAGGAACTTGCAAGACACTACAAAAATGCAGATGAAAAAGATAAGGCTGTTAAGTATTCAATACTTGCAGGAGAAAAACTGGAAAAGAATTATGCCTCCCAGGAGGCTATAAAGTTCTACAGAGACGCTCTTGAAATATGTGAGGATAGAAGCAAAACATACGAACTTCTCCTGAGAATTGCTCACCTTGAAAGGCTATCAGGAAATGGGAATAAGGCACTATCTTACCTTGAAGAATGTGAAAGAATATGTGAGAATACAGAAGAGAAAATAAAGGTTTACACGTCAGCAGGAACAACATATGAGAGCATGAGTAGATACGATGAAGCACTGACCTATTACAAAAAGTCCCTTTCCACTGGTAAGGAGATAGACTTTCGTCTGAAAATCCCAGCATACCTCGGTATTGCATGGGTTTACTATATAAGGGGCAAATATGATGAGGTTGAAAATGCCATAATGAAGATAAAGGGGTTTCTTGAAACTGCGAAAAACCCTGATGAGATTGACAAGCAGCATCTGGCAAGGGCATATAACATTCTTGCCTCTACATACAACTCCACTGGAAGGCATGAATTTGCATTTCAGTTATACACAGGTGCACTGAAGATTTACAGGTCACTTGGTGATGAGGCTGGAATATCAACCATCCATAACAATCTCTCAGGTATCTTTTCTGGAATTGGTGATTATCTAACAGCAATAGAATACCTTGAAAATGCCTATGAAATTGACGAGAAAATGGGACGGCTACTTGGCTGTGCCATTGCCCTTTACAATATTGGTGAAAACTATCTTGAACTGTACCATCTTGATATGGCAGAGGAGTTCTTTAATAGATACCTTGAAATGAATAAAAAAATCCACAACATACTCGGGAACGGCTATGGTAACTGGGGAATGGGAAGGGTATATTTGGAGAGGGGAGAATTCAAAAAAGCAGAAGAGTATCTCAACAAATCTATTGAAATACTTGATGACCTGAAAGCAGAAATAGTCAAGTTGTACACAGTTTCATCTCTCTATGATCTTCTTCTGCGGAGCGAAAGGTTCAAAGAACTTGAGGAACTCCTTTATAAATACGAGGAGAGCTTTGAGAAAACAAAAAATCCAGACCTGAAGGCATGGTATCACCTGATAAAGGGTCTGCTTTATCTAAATAAAGAAAAATACCACCTTGCAGAAAAGGAACTCATCAAATCCTCCCATTTAGCGCAGGATAGTGGGGAGAAGATGTTTGTCTTGCGTATCTTTTCTGCACTTCACAGGCTTTACAGTGAACTTGGAGAGGACTTGCAATCTGAATTTTATTTCAAGAGGGGTAAGGGTATTGTGAGAAGCATTGAGGTCTTCCTTGAAGACAAGCCAGATGTAAAAAAACTATTTATCCAGAACCCCGTTGTCTCGTATTTTATCAATGGTTAAAATTTCAACCTGGCAGAGATGTTCATTCCGAAACTATGCCTTCTGTCTGTATCCAGTTTTCTGTTTATATGCCTTGTGTATTTTGAACCCAGTGTAATGTCCATGCTCTTTGACAGACTGTATGTCCCTGAAAGGCTGACCTCCCCATCTATGTAATCTGTTCTCACATCTATCTGGTTTGTGCTTCTATTTATAACCTCATCCCTCTTCCCCTTCAATGTACCTGATAACTTCATGTTGAGTGCGCTCTTTAAATTCAGTTTCCTCTTCATGAATGGGAGCCTGATACCTGTCCTTGGGGATATACTATAACTGGTGGAAAAACTCACATTCCAGTCCTCTGATGAGGTGACTATCTCTGTGTTACCCTGAACATCAATTGTCTTCATTTGATTCACCCCTCCCTTAATGTTCAACCTCATATTGTTCTTTAATGTCAGGTCAAGCGAAGGGGATGTTCTGACCGATGAGGTAAACTTTTTTCTGGTAGTATCATTGAGGAACAATGTAAATGTTGTATCCCTTGTTAAGGAAAGATTAAGATTTGCTGTCTTGATAAACCCAGTTTTTTTCAATATGTCCCCAAGGGCTGAGGTTTTCAGATTAACCTGTGGGAGCGTCATTTTAATAAATTTCTGGGTCGCTGTGTTCCCGATTGGATACTCCTCTGTCCTTGAAGCACTAACATTTGCTGAAATCTTCCAAACACTGAACCCTGTTGATGCAGAACCTTGTAACCTCTTCTTCCCACCATCTGTCTGGCTTGGCATAAAAACAAGGTTCTCCGGAATATAAATATCGTATCCAAATCTGAACCTGTAATCAGGTGACCCTGATAAATAGTTGTAAATATTGGAAACAGAATGTGAGAGCCTCAGGTTCAGTGGAGACCAGTTCTTTGTTAGAAGATTGATTATGGGTAATTTTTTCATAAACCTATCAATTGTTATATTATGTCCGGTGGAAATCTCCCTTGTTACACCAGCCTTTCTAACTCTCACTGAATCACCAAAACTGGTTGAGAATTGATAATCCTTGTTCTCTGAATAGGCAGTGGCATACTTGAAAGATGCCCTGTCAATCTTGAAGATAGAGAGATTCACCTGAGCAGAAAGGTTTTCAGATGTGAAATTGAGCCATCCATAACGTCTATCAAATGGCACAGTCCTGTCATACCTCATCCTCCTTGTGTAATCAATGCTCAAAAAACTGAGGGGATTAAAGGATGTACTGAATGTTCCTTCAAGTTTCTTTATATCCTTAATATCCTGTTTAACAAAGACAGAGTCTGAATTGTTGTACTGGTACTTGTTTTCTGTTGAAAAGTTATAGTTTCCAGAGAGTGAGATTCTTCTTGGAAGTGGTGAGAAAAAGAAGATTTTCCATTGGGGTATCTTTGGATTGTATCCACCTGACAGGTTCATCGAAATGAGCGTATCAGCAGAGAGATAAGGTCTATACGCCTTCTTTCTTCTCACGCTTCCACTGAAGTTGAGCCCTGACAGAACATACTTGAACACAGGATGAGAAATCTTTCCAGTGGGGCTCAAACTAAAGGTTCCGTTTTCTGAACGTTCCATAACAGATTCCCTCTCCTTCAATGAATCAGGGAGTGGAATATCAGAATTTCTGTAATAATACGGAATAGTCCTGTTGATTGAAAGACTATATTTAAGTGGCAGTTTAAACAGTCCACCTGTTAACCTTGAAAGATTTACACTCACATTGTATGTTCTATTCTGTATCCTGTTCTCCCCAGGATTCCTGAGAGCAGATTTACTACCCTTATAGAATTCACCCTGATACGATTCATTTATTGAGTATGTGATGTTTTCTCCAAAATTACCATCCACCCTGTAAGAGTACTTAATATCAGGTTTTCTCAATGGGTCTGAAAGGTATATATCATCAAAAAATACAGAACCTGTGAGAGGCATTGTGTCCACATTCTCCACACCAAGCCTGATAAAATATATCTGCTTCAATGTGGGATTTCCTTTAACAGAATAACCCTCCGGGGCACTTTTCCCAATCTTTAATCCTGTAAGCTCTGAAAGGTCAAGGGTGATTGTATCCCATCTGCTGGTGGTGAGGGTTTTCTCAAACTCATAGTAGTTCAGTGTATCTGTGCCAAATCTCAAAATTATTTTCACATCTCTGCTCATTTCCTTTCTGGAGAAGAAAACCAATTTTTGATAGTTTCGAAAATCCTTTGGCTGGTCAAAGTATTCACCCGCCCATGCTATATGTCCTGGCATCAGACTGTCTGTATATATTTCAAGTGATTTCTCATCCTCATATCCCCCATATGAGGTTCTCTCCCTTTCAACAGGTGGAACATACTGCGAGTCCTCATTGGCACTTCTGTATCCTATTATAAAATTCTCAAATGCCTGAACTGAATCACCAGCAAATGGTTCAATCCCATCATTTCTCCACACACTCCCAACAACACCCCACTTTGTTACCATTATCCTTGTCGGGCCTGATACCCCGTTTATCCAAACCCTCACATATCTGATGTTCGTCCAGGAAGGGCTTCCCACTATTCTTTCAATATTACTGTCCTCAAGGAGTATTCTTATTTTTTTCCACCCATTTTTTCCAGTAGCAACCACATATCTGTCATCCTTCAGGTCAATACGGAATGAATAATAGTTGTTGTTGAGATTAAAAATATCATCAAAGTTTATATCCTCTGTATCAATTCTTTTGTTTCCCTCTGTTCCGTTCATTTTCAGTGTATCCTCAAATGTTCTTGGTGACTCTGAAATGTAATCGTCGTTCCCATCGTCTCCTGCATCCTTTCCCCCTTCATAATAAAGTGAATCAGGATATGCTATACCATCAAGTCCGACATCCTCACCTGTTTCAAGTTTACCAGACCTGTTAACATCTTCGTTATCCATAATGCCATTGGCAGGGATTACTTCACCGTCTGCATTCAGTCTCGGAGCATCTTCAGAAATATCAGAACCAATGTCAATGTGAAGAACCCCTGAGTCTGCCTTCACCCACATCTCAATTGCCTGGTCTTTTGACATATCCCTCGCTGTACTACCAAAGGAATATATTATACCTCCCCATGAATTGGGATCATTATCCCTTGGAATAAAGTACAGGGTCATTGCACCAATATTGTTATTTTCACCTGATATGGATGGAAATATATCACTCTCCATAAGGTTCACACTCCACCAGTGTATCTCACCAAGTAGATATTCATTTTCTCCGTCTGGTGTGCTTGAAAAAGACCACTCCCTGATTGTATTACCAAATGGTTCACTCCTCGTGGTGTTTTCCATATCATCAACATAGCCCTTCCCCCTTGAGGATGGATTGGGCATTGAAAGGAATACATTCCCTGAAAGGTTAAAAACAGGTGTCTTTTCACTCCCGATTATTGGCAGACGGGAAATCAGGGGAAGCAAAAGGTCAAGGTCAAGACCTGTTTTGAATGAGGCCTTTCCAAGGAGAAAATTGGCTGGCTCTGAACCAAGCCTTGGGTAAAAATCTGATACAGAAGAGGCGTTAAAATCAATGGATGTGTTAAGGAATGTTCTGTTGTTTATCCTTGTCTTTGTTTCAAGTTTTGTTAAGTAATCCTGAGAAAAGGTCAATCCCCCAAAAGGCATAACCTGATAAATATACGAAACCTTTGCATCCGGAGGAAATCTCTTCGGGTCCTTTATTTTAACCTCTCCTGTTGCATAATCTATTGTGTAGTCAATGTCTCTCTTCAGTGTATCTCCATCAACAATAATAACCTCTGAATTCTCAACAATGTTTTTGCCACCACCTATGGTGAACCTTGTGAGTGGGGCTTTATATTTAATCACAAGGAAGTATTTATTTTTCTCATCATTTTCAGGGTACAACTTTCTGTAAATTGCAGGAACCGTGTCAGGGGCAAGGTCTGGTATCAAAAATGGATAGGCATAGGGGAAGAATATGTATCCGTTCTGAAAGTCAACAAATTTTTCAGCATCTATACCAGGAACTGTATCCTGGTCAAGTCCAAGTATTTTTATATACTGTGTGTTGGTGTTTTCATCAAAATTCACTGGCTCCCCACCTGGAACAACCCTGTAAATGTCCACACTGAAATCAGTAATACCCTCTCCAGACGTAGGGAAGGAGTAAACATTCCTCATCATGAGATACCAAGTGGTATCCTCTGGTGTTGGATTTGATGACTTTATAAGGAGAAGGCTTGAAGTATCAGTGGGACTCTCTGTAAGATAACCAACAGTATCAAACTCCCCTGTTGTGATGTCCTTTGTTATATAATAAATTGCTATCATTCTTCCAGGGTCAGGTGGATTCACAATCTCAAGGAATGGTCTCTGAAGACCATAGTAGTATTGAAAATATCTAACCCTGTAATCACCTTCCTCCCCTTCCTCTCTCAATTCAAAGTTTGCAACATCACCTGTTGAGCCATCCACCTTGAAAGTCCTTGCAGGTATGGTGGTTACAGAGTATGGCATCTGATAATAAACCCTGAGAAGCACAAGTGAATCATTCATACCCATGGGGATGTAATAAAATCTATCCTTCACATAATCATAATCAAAAACAGTCAAGGATTCAATCTGGGAGGAAAACTCACTGGTTTTCTCTTCTGGGAGTGACTTCACCCTTGTCACCTGCAGGTTAAAATCGGTATTTGCAATCTTTCCACTGAGGGTTATACCAAATCTTCCCTTTTTATCAGTATCACCAAGGTTGATGTTCTGGATGATATCATCCTCGTCATTACTCTTGTAATAAACCCTGACTTTATTCTGTGATTCGTCAAGGCTTTTCACATTGTAGTTTACATCAACATGAATTTTCTGCCCCACAATTCCATTTATGGTAATGTTCAGGTCTTCATCAGGTTTTATATCAAGGAAACTCCCATTTATAACCCCCTCCTGAACCTTCTGGGTCACTTCAAGAGAGACTGTTTGATAACCTGAAACCTTTATTGTTCCACCTTCTCCTATTATCTGTTTCAATGCACCTGGGAGTTTTATTGGGAGTTCAATATCAGGTATGATACCCTCCATTGATGAAAGTTGCTTTCTCAGATTTTCACTGAAGGAGGTAGCAATGGATTTCCTGTATGCATTTATAAAAAGTATGTCTGCCCCTCTACCACCCCCGATTATTGTGTCTGTTCCAAGGTAAACATTGCCTATGTACAGGTTTCTTACAATAAAATCCTCGTATTTTTCATAAACTTGGGTGATATTCTGATAATAGAGATAATTATTGAATTCAGGAGAGAAGGAGAGAATCAGGAGAAGCATAATTTCTTGCAGAGTTTTATTGCTGACAGCATGCTTCTATGGTCAGCAATACATCTACCTGCAATATCAAATGCAGTGCCGTGGTCAGGTGATGTTCTTATAAACGGAAGGCCTATGGTCATGTTCACCCCTGAATGAAAAAAGAGAAGTTTAAAGGGTATCATACCCTGGTCATGATACATGGCCACATAGGCATCAAATCCCTTCTCCATAAAAAAGGTATCAGGTGGTACAGGCCCATCAACAGCAATTCCCTCCTTTCTCAGTTTCTCAATTGCTGGCAATATCTTCTCCTTCTCTTCATTACCAATTAAACCATCTTCCCCTGCATGAGGATTAACCCCAAGCAGGAGTATTCTTGGGTTTTCTATTTTGAATATCTCTTTCAGTGTTTTATTTAATAGACTGACTTTTCTGATAATAAGTTCCTCAGTGATTGATTGTGGCACAAGAGAAAGGGGAATGTGGGTTGTGAGAAGAAGCATCCTGAAATCATCTGAAACCATCAACATTCCATAATCCTGAGTACCGGTTTTCTCCGCAAGTATCTCTGTCTGTCCAGGATAGTTATATCCTGCAAGGTGGAGGGACTCTTTGGAAAGGGGAGCAGTAACAATGCCTTTAACCTTACCTTCAATTGCAAGGTCTATTGCCCTGATGAGTGATTCGTAGGCAATTCTGCCATTATGGGCACTCACCTTACCCCATATATATTCACCATCTATGTGAATCATATCCACATCAGGAAGGGGTATTGAGCATATTTTTGAAGTCTCTTTGAGAGAATGAATACTGCCAATAAGCACAAAATCACCTTTTACTTGATTCAGTGCCTTCAAAACAATCTCTGGACCAATCCCTCCTGGGTCACCCAGCGTGATTGCAACCATTCACCTTCTCCACGTATCTTTCCCTGTCGGATTTTTTTACATTTCCATGGGGTATTTCTTTAATTAGATAGCATTCACCCTTTATTCCTATAATGTCGCCAGCCTTCACCTCTTTGCCAGACTTTGTTGCCTTACCATTGAGTGTAATAAGACCACCCTTGATTAAATTCTGGGCAACAGTGCGTCTTTTTACGAGCCCTGTTTTTTTAAGGAAAAGGTCAAGCCTCATTTGAGGTAAACAAAGAATACCTTTTCTGATGCCTCCTCTACAAGTTTCCTGTATTCCTCATCAACCCTTCTTGAAAAGAGAAGATTATAAATTTTATCCTGTACCTCTTTTAGTGGAGGAATTCCACCCTGTTTCTTCTCTGTTATCTTGATAACATTCATTGTATTGCCTTCCAGAATAGGTTTTGAAAGTTCTCCAACCTTCAGGGTATCAACAAGGGATTTCAAGGCACTGTTCATCAGTGTTACAGGTATTGGTCCAACCTTCTCAATGGGAAGGGTGGTATCACCATTGAGCCATCTTTCCCGTAGTTTCTCTGCCTCCCTGTAACCTTCCTTTACAGTCCTGTCATCCATCTTAAAACCCAGAAAGATATGTGAGAGATTCACACTCATTGGGGTTCTGCTATTCACCCTGATGATGTGAATGCCCAGAGGCGAAGTAAATATACCAACCTCCCCTGTTTCAAGTGTATCAATCCCACTGAAATAAGGTGGTATTCCCGTGATGGGTATATCACCAAGTTTACCTCCAGCATACCTTGTAGCAGGGTCTTCTGAATACTTCTCCACAAGTGTCTCAAATGGTGTTCCTTTTTCCATCTCTTTAAGAATCTTCTCAGCCTTTTCTATAAGTCTTTCCTTCTCTTTTTTACCAATCTCAACGGTCAACTTCTCCAGAGACACACTTGGGGGAAGCATAAGTGAATCTCTATATGTGTTGTAAAAATCCTCTATGTCCCTCCTTGTTATATTTATATGAGGTATCACCTTTTTCTGAAGGAGTTTCTGTATATACAACTGGTATCTCACTTCTTCAAGGTATATACCCTTGAGACCTTCCTTCACGAGATTCTGGAGTTGAGGGTTCTCTCCAAGTGCCTTCTGGAAGGCATCCTGAACCTCAGCCTGTGTAACAACAATACTCTCCTCCCTTGCAATCCTGTAAAGAACCCTCTCCTCCACAAGTTTTCTGGTTATCTCACTCGTTGTTGCACCTGGATAGAGTGGGGCAACCTCCTTTACATATGAAAGTGGGATTGCCTGGTTTTCAACCGCTGCAACAAGTTTATCAAAGGTGATTGAAAACAGAATGAATATCAACCATTACCTCCTGCTTCCTCCACATTGAACTTCTCTTTCAAGCCATTTATTATGCTGTCAAAGGCAGCCTGTTGTTTCTGGTACCTGAGAAGGCTCTCAATGTCTGATTTCACTTCATCAAATGACCTTGGTCTTCTCAACCTTCTCTTGCCAACAAGTTTCACCACATCATAACCCATTGCATAGGGTGATTGAACAGGACCACCAATATCCCCTATCTTTTTAAGGTTGAATATAGTGTCTTCAAATTCAGGAAACTTCAGGAAGTCGCCCCTTGTGAACCATCCCATAACACCACCACTATTTACGGTTGTTGAATCAATTGAGTATTCCTTTACAAGTCTACTGAATGACTCCCCTGCCTTCAGCCTCTTTATGACCTCCCTTGCCACATCTTCATTCGGAACCGTAATGTGTGCAATCCTTCTTTCTGTGCTGTAATCACTTTTATGAGCATCATAGTAATTCTTTACCTCTTCAGGGGATACATCTGTTGAAACATTCTGCATTAGTTGCTGGAAGATTGTGTTTACAAGCAATTGTTTCTTCAAGTATTCAAGTCTCTTCCTGAAGAGTGTATCCTTGTCAAGCCCCTTTGAAAGTGCCTCTTTATAAAGAAGTTCATTCTTCAACCACATGTCAAGATAGGCCTTTTTTATCTCTGGCTTGAGGGCATTGAACTGAACTGGTGGTATCTCCATTTCCTTGAGAATTTCGTTCAGAGTATACCCTTTCCCATCAATAACATACACAACATCACCCTCTGTTTTTTTCTTACACCCTGCGAGAAAGGCAGTCAACAATAAACCAACGATAAGAAGTTTTTTCATACATCCTCCTTTAAGATTTTGATTTTTACCTTCTTCTTCATCTCCTCAGAAATTTCCTTCAATCTCTTCTCAAGAAGATATTCCTCATATTCCCTTTCAACCCGCCTCTTAATTTTTTCAAAGGGCATAGGTCTTGCTTCCTGTATTCCATTAACATAAACGATTGCCCAGCTCTTACCATCCGGAGAAAAAACATTGGACACCTGACCGTTTTTCAGTTTGAAGGCAACCTTGGCAAATTCAGGGAATCTATTCTTTGTAATCCAGCCAAGTTCACCCCCTTTATTCTTGGTCAAGTGTATGGAGTACTTTTTTGCCATCTCTGAAAAATCAGCGCCCCTTAATATTCTCCTCCTTACATTGCTCAGTTTCTCCTTATCACTATTCACAATAACATAGACCCTTCTTCTCTCCGGCTCTGTGTAGTCTTCTATATGTTGGTAGTAGAAGTCAATCAATGAATCCTCAGGGATTTTTTGGGACTTAATTTCCACGGTTTTAATATATCCTCGCACCAAACCAATCCTATCCCTCATCATTCTGGAATACACGGAAGGAACCCTGTTGTAACCCTTATTCCGTGCTAAAATAGTAAAACCATCCAGCACCAATTCCCACTCTATATAGCGTTTCATGTCATTGATTCTTGATAGATTCAATGGCTTATCAACCAGTCCTGTTCTGCGTTGAAGTTCCTTAACAGTAAATTTACCCAGTGTTGATGTTGCCAGAACAATGTCCCAGAGAGAATCAGGAAAAACATAAGCCCCCATGTGTCTACCCCTGGGCATCACCTTCAAGATTTTTTTCATGTTATCTTCATTAAATTTTATATTAAGAAGGTACTTCATATAATTCCAGTATTTAGAGTTGTTTTTGGCCTTTTTCTGTCGCAGAATCAGATTCTTTATCCTTGTTTTCTCCTGTTGAAAATCACCTATCTCATTATCTTTTATTTTTGTAACCTTTATGATGTACCATGCGCCTTTAAAACGGAATGGTAAAGAGACCTCACCCTCATCCATTTTAAATGCCATTCTGGTAATCCTGTCAGGGGTATAACTCCACTTAACCTCCCCATAAAACCCTCCCTTTTTCCTCAACCTAACATTTGAACTATACCGGTTCAGTATATCTGCCCATTTGGCTCCAGATATAATCTCCCTGTATGCCTTCAATGCGTCTTTAAAAGACTTACAGTCAATCGCATAGACACTAATAGACTTGTCAAAATGTCTATATACAGAGAACATCTCGCCCTCATTCGCACTTGCATTATCAACCACAAGTCTATTGTATGTGTAGTAAACCAGAAGATTTCTCTCCCTTGTCCAGATCTTATCACTCAACGAGTCAAGATACCCCTTCTCAACACCATAAAGATACATAAGAATCTCGTTGACCAGTTCATCAACCGTCTCCTTTGGCCTCAACATCTGCTTTGTTAACTTTATACCATCAACATAGCCTATAACCTGAGCATTCAGAAGAATAGAGAATATAAAAACAAATATGGGAGCAAACCTCCTCATACAAACCTCCTTTTTTTGTTGTATCATAACAACTTTTCTTTATTTTTCAATACCTCTGGGTAAAAACCCATCTCCTATCAAGCAGATACTTGGTGGTATAACCTATAATCAGGCCTATGAGTCCACCAAGTATCTCTCTGTTCTCAAAAGAGAAGACGAACCTGAACAGTGTTTCTGTTCCCCAGAAAATCATTGTGGTGAAAACAGCAAAGCCTGTATACAGAATAAACTGACCAGCGGTTCTCTGTAATGAACCAAATTTTTCCCCAAAGATGTAGAACTTGTCCACTATAAACTTAAAAACAAAACCAGTGATTGTTCCTGAAACCAGCTGTATCCAGTAAATCAGGTCATAGCCATGATATTTTACTTCACCTGCAAAATTAACAAGGGATTTTTTTACAAGCATCTGGGTGAGAAGATTTATGCATATTGCAACACCTGCAAAGAACATATAGAATAGATATTGCTTTATCTTTATACGCCTTTCCATAGATAAATAATAACGATGTTCAGGATAAAGAGAATAACATCTGTAAGAATATAGGGGTCATTTATGAGAATCTTTTCAGGCTCTCCACCCCCACCTGTTGCATACACAAGATAAAGATACCTCAAAATTCCATAAATCACAAATATCATGGAAACCCAGTACTCTGGATGTTCTGTTATTATATAAAGGGCAAACATCACTATGGTTGATGTGGAGAATATTGTATTGAAGACATCCAGTAGTTTAGGTGTGTAGAGGTTGACCACCTTCCTTCTTCTTTCCTCCTCAATGTAAAGTAATTCATGCCTCCTCTTTGAGGTTGCAAGGAAAAGGGAGAGGAAAAGCGTTGTGAGGATGAACCACTTTGAAAGGGGAACATCTATTATCTCAACCCCTGCAACTGCCCTGAGGATAAAACCAAAGGCAATAACGAATATATCCAGGATAACAACATGTTTAAGCCAGAAAGTGTATAAAATGTTTATCACAAGATAAATTATCACAATCCAGAAAAAACCCCTGTCTATGAGAAAACTGGTAACAAACACAGCCAGTATCAACAGTATAGCAAAAATAAGGGCCTGTGTTACCCCTACTCTACCGGAAGCAATTGGCCTATCCTTCTTTGTAGGGTGCAATCTATCCACTTCTCTATCAGCAATATCATTAATGATATAAACAGCGCCAGAGATACCACAGAAAAGTATAAATCCTATGAGCACCCTGAGGAGACTATCAAGATGGAAGGAAAAAGAGAAAAGGGCACCTGCAAAGAGAAGAAGATTTTTTGTCCATTGTTTGGGCCGTAAAAGTCTCACATATTCCATAGAGGAGAGTTTACCCCTGAAAAAAAGAATGTCAAGGGATGCCTGGCTTGACATCTGGATCCTGAATAATATATTTATCATGGAAGCCATTGGTCTGTAGCAATTTAAGGAGGTTGGTATGGATGCACTAATCCTTGCAGCAGGTGATGGAACAAGGATGGGTTCTTCCAGACCCAAAATCCTCCTGACAATCAATGGAATAACACTCCTTGAACACCATATCAACGCACTTAATGCATTGGGAATTAAGAATATATACATTGTTACCGGTTATAAACACCAGGATATTGAGAGGTTCATAAAAGAAAAGGGATACAGGAATGTTTTCACAGTATACAATCCTGATTGGAAGAAGGGAAATGCCTATTCCGTTATCGCTGGTGAAAAATTTCTGAAAAGGCCGTTCCTCCTTGTTATGGGTGACCATTACTACCAGTTGTCCCCTCTCAGACCACTTGTTAGGATCAGGGCTGATTTCATGATGGTGGTGGATTCAAATCCAAGGTATGTGGATGTTGATGAAGCCACAAAGGTGAGGTTTGAAAAAGGGAGGGTGGTGGAGATTGGGAAGGGATTAAAGGAATTTGATGCTGTTGATACAGGTATCTTCCTCCTTTCACCCTCAATTTTTCCATTCATAAAAAATTCAATTAAAGATGGTGCTGAGACCTGGAACGATGTAAAGAGATTGTGGATCGCGAAAAATCCCCTGCCTGTCTATGATATAAATGGTGCACTCTGGTATGATGTGGATACACCGGAGGATTTTGAAAACCTGAAAAGGATTATAAAAGAAAGAGAAATAATAAAGGCAAGGGATGGAATAATATCAAAAACCCTGAACAGAAGGATATCCTCCTGGCTCTCTCAACACCTTGTAAAAACCCAAATTACACCAAATCAGATTACACTTATTTCATTTGTAATAGCCCTTGCTTCAGCGGTTTTCTTTGGTCTTGGAAGAAGATGGAGTTCGATTATGGGTGGCCTCCTCATACAGATTTCTTCCATTGTAGATGGATGTGATGGAGAGATAGCCAGGTTAAAGGGACTATCATCAGCATATGGGGCTTGGCTTGATTCTGTGCTTGACAGATGGGCTGATGCTGCAGTGATTACAGGGATGGCATGGGGAACATACCATCAGTTTGGCTGGATCATCTGGCCACTTGCAATGATTGCCCTTGCTGGCTCACTCAGTGTGAGTTATACAGAAACAAGGTATGAAGCCCTTTTCAGAAAACCATTGAACAGGTCAAAAGAGATACCTGCAAAAAGGGATGTGAGGCTTTTTCTCTTTATGCTTGGTGGTATCTTCAACCTCATTCCCCATGCCTTTCTAATAGTATCCACCCTCTCCTTTGCAGAGGTTTTGAGACGATTGTTGTTATCCACTGTCGAGGAGTAAAATTCCTTTATATTGTGCAGGTTTCACACCCACCAGAGTATTCTGAATCAACATTGAGAAACCCATTCCCCAGATTCAGATTTACTGATGGTGGAGTGGTCTCTGTCCTGTTCCTTGAATCCCCTATATATATCACCTGCTCTGACTTACTCCCATCCCTGTAAACAGTAATGCCCTTCACACCAAGTTTATATCCCAGCATGTAAATCATCTCAACATCCCTGGGTGTGGCATGGTAAGGAAGATTTACTGTTTTTGACACTGCATTATCAACATACTTCTGGAATGCAGCCTGCATCCTCACATGCCATTCAGGATGTATATCATGGGCTGTGACAAAGAGCCTCTTCACCTTCTCTGGTATACCCCTCACATGCTGAACACTACCTGTTCTTGCCACCTCCCTCATCAGTTCCTCTGAATAAAATCCCTGCTCCTTTGCAATCCTCTCAAAGTATGGATTTACTTCAAGGAGTTCAGTCCCCTCCATAACATTCCTGATGTAAACCACGGCAAATAATGGCTCAATACCACTTGAACATCCTCCAATGATACTTATTGTCCCGGTTGGAGCGATTGTTGTGAGGGTTGCGTTCCTGATTGGAGGTTCTCCTCTCTGGTCAAATACAGAACCCTTGAAATTGGGGAATGCTCCACGTTCCTCAGCAAGTTGTCTTGACTTCTCCTTTGCAGTTTTTGAGATAAAACTCATAATCTCTTCAGCCTTCTGGAGTGCCTCGTCACTGTTGTATGGTATTCCCAGTTGTATAAGCATATCTGCAAATCCCATAACCCCAAGCCCAATCTTTCTATTTCCCCTCACCATTCTGTCAATCTGTTCAAGTGGATATCTGGACATATCAATCACATTGTCAAGGAAGTGAACCGCAGTGTAAACAACCTCCTTCAAGTGTTCATAATCTATCTTACCATCCTTAACAAACTTTGAAAGGTTGATTGAACCCAGGTTGCATGCCTCATATGGTAGTAGCGGTTGCTCACCACAGGGGTTGGTGGATTCAATATGCCCGATGTGTGGGGTTGGATTGTCCCTGTCAAGTCTATCCACAAATATTATTCCAGGGTCACCTGATTTCCAGGCATTATAAACAAGCAGGTCAAAGATAACCCTTGCCTTCACCCTCCTGACAGGTTTACCATCCCTGGGATTTATCAGATCTATCTCATCGTCGTTCTCAACCGCCTTCATAAATTCCTCAGTGATTGCTACAGATATATTGAAGTTACTCAGTATGCCTTCTGTGCTCTTTGCCGTGATAAAGTCAAAAATATCAGGGTGGTCATACCTGAGAATACCCATGTTTGCTCCCCTTCTCTTACCACCCTGCTTTATAATATCAGTGGCAACATCAAACACCCTCATAAAAGAGAGTGGTCCAGAGGCAATCCCGCCTGTGCTTTTAACCACATCGTTCTTAGGTCTTAGATGGGTAAATGAAAACCCTGTTCCTCCACCAGTTTTATGTATAAGTGCAGTGTATTTCACTGCATCAAATATTTCCTCTATTGAGTCACCAACAGGGAGAACAAAGCATGCTGCAAGTTGCTGGAGTTCAGTCCCTGCATTCATAAGGGTAGGAGAGTTGGGCAAAAATTTTAGAGAGGTCATGAGTTCAAAAAACTTAATATGCGCCTCTTCAGGGTCTTTCCCGTAATTCTTCTCTGCCTCTGCAATGTTCCTTGCAACCCTTTCAAACATCTCAAGGGGAGTTTCAACGGGTCTGCCATACTCATCCTTCCTTAAATACCTCCTCTCAAGCACCTTTAATGCATTTAAAGAAAGTTTTAACTCGTCCTTCACCCCTGTAAGAACCTCTTTTGCCTTCCTTATCTCTGCCCTTTCCTTTCTGTAAAGGATATAAGCCCTTGCTGTTTCAACAAGGTCTGAATCAATCAGAACCTTCTCAACAAGGTCCTGAATTCCTTCAACATCAGGCATCTCCTGTCCATACTTCTTTATGATTTCTTCCTCAACCTTTAATGCAAGTTCATCAGCCTTTTCCTTTGTGCCTTCACCTGTGGACTGGAGTGCCTTAAAGATTGCAACAGCAATCTTCTCCCTGTCGTAGGAAACAACCCTTCCATCCCTTTTTCTTACACTTTTAATCACGCCCAACTCTGACCTCCTTTCTACTATATATTGTGTTTTGCGGAATGAGTATATACAATATATAGTATTTGTCAAGACTTCTGGGTGTTTTTTTGTGCGATGATGGATACGGCCAGGGTCTCTTTATTCATCTTGACTTTATACACAGGTGGTTTATCTTAGATTTATGCTCATAATTCTTGCCTTCACCTTTCCCCTGTATGCTGAGGGGGAGATATACTATGGATTGTTTTCAGGTGGAGATACCCTTTACAACTCTGATGCCTTTCTCTCCACATCTGTTTTTCTGTTTGAAAGGGGGGCGGAGTTCTATGTTAAGTACTCCACCCTTCTTGAGATGGCAGAACAACAGGGAAAGGTTATCCTTGACCCCATGTATGCCACATACAGCATTGTGTTCGGGATAAGGTTCTTCTGGCACCAGTACTTCAATGTCTATATTGACCACTATTGCAGACATGTCATTGACAGGAACCTGAATGAAGGAAAGGTGGTCTTCAATGGGGAGTTTTATCAGGTCTCCAATGTAAAAACCCTGTATCTTGAGTTCTCAAGGCCATTTTACAGGTTCACTTACGGGTTTTATCCTCAGGGTATATTTGTGGACTGGCTGAATTCAAGACCATTTTATAGACACAGGTTCAATCTTGTGGCAGGGATACCCTTTAAGAAACACTTCCATGCTGGCTTTGACTTTGAGTTCACCATAAGCAATGATAAACCAGCCATAACCTACATGAAGGTTATTCCCTGGATGAGGGTATTTGCTTCAAGAAAGAACAGGGTAATCTATGCATTTGTTAAATATAACCTTGTGAACACAGGTCCTATCCGCTCACCAGAAGGACTTTTTTTCTTTGGAGCAGGATTCAGGTTCTGATGGGTATCAAGGAGAATGTAGAGAGGATTAAATCATTGCTGCCTGAAGGTGTCATCCTTGTTGCAGCCTCTAAATCAAGAACACCAGAGGAAATACTTGAGGCACATCAGGCAGGTATTGATATATTCGGTGAAAACTATGTACAGGAACTTCTTACCAAGTATGAAAAGATTGGTAACAGGGTTGAATGGCACTTTATTGGCCACCTCCAGAGGAACAAGGTGAAGAAGATTGTTGGTGTAGTGGAAATGATACAGACGTTGGATAATCTTAAACTTGCAGAGGAACTTGAGAAGAGGTTCTCAAGAGTGGACAAAATAATAGAGGTGCTCATTGAGGTGAATATTGCAAGAGAACCACAGAAGGCAGGGGTTCTTCCAGAGGATGTTATTCCCTTTGTTAAAGAGGTATCAGAACGTTTCAGTTATATCAAGATAAAAGGTCTCATGACAATGGGTCCCTTTGTAGATAATCCAGAAAAGCTCAGGCCTCTATTCAGGGAGACAAAGAAACTATTTGACAGAATAAGGGATATGGGTATAAAGAATGCAGACATGGAAATACTCTCCATGGGGATGTCAGACTCTTTCCTAATTGCAGTGGAGGAAGGTGCAAACATGGTGCGTATAGGCACTGCAATATTCGGTAAGAGGCCATTCTGATTTCTATCCTTTCCTTGACTTCAATCACATAGCCTATATAATGAAGTTATGAGAAAGGTCTTTGTTTTTCTATACCCGATAATTTTTTTATCCCTTCTTCTTCCCCTTCTGGGGAAGTTTACTCCACCCAATCCAATAGTTTTATTGCCTGTTTTTGCCCTTTTGTTCTTCAGGCTTAAACCCCTTCCATTATTGAAATTCACCTATTTAACTCCAACACCATCGCTTGTAATAATGATTTTCATATTGAGTGGAGGATTCTGGGGTGGTGTTATTTCATTGGTTACCATCCTTCTGGCAGACATTATAAGGACCAGAAATATTGAAACTGCGGTTATCAATTCAACTGCATTTGGTAGTGTTGGATTGATAGTGAATTATCTTGTCAGGTTTCATACTGGTGTTACCCTATCAAACTACTTCACAGCCCATTTGATTTATTTTATACTTGTATTGATTGTTTTTTATACACCAGAACTTGTTCAGCGTAGTATGAGGCCTGGTGAATTTATTTATCTCCTTGGTTATGAATTACTATATATATCTGTCTCTTCAATTATACTTTATCTGTTCTACAGGTCATACCACCTTGGCTTAATTCCGTTTTTGGTTTATCTAATCGCACTTGTACCAATCATTGCAGGACTTGCCTATATATTCAGTATGTCCATTGAGGCAAAACGCCTGAAGATACTCTTTGAGATACAGGAGGAGATGAAATCACTTTCTGTGAAGGATACCATCCATCTTGTTCTGAAAAACTCAAAGAGATTTATTGACTGGACAAATGTGAATTTTGCTGCACTTGAGGAAGAACATGTGAGACTGATCTATTCAACCTCACGAGGGTTTGTATCAGATTTTGTGACTCCACTTGGCAAGGGTGTAGTTTCAAGGGCAATAATGGAAAAGAAAACAATTATTGTTGACGATGTTGAAAAAGAACCCGATGTTATTGTTCTGAATAAGGAAATAAAATCTGAAATGTGTACACCCATCTATTTTCAGGGTAAACCCATCGGGGTTCTGGACTTTGAACACAGAATTCCAAAGGCCTTTACAAAGTATGATGCAAGGATGGCAGAGTTCTTTGCAAGGCAACTTTCAAACAGTTTAAAGATATATCTTGACCTTGCACCAATTGTTGATTCAATTGACCGTCTCAACACAGGTTCAAAGGAGATAAGGGGAAGGGTGGATACAGCCCTCAATATTGCCTCCAATAATGTAGAAGAGGCAAAATCAATATCAGAAAATATGAAGAGAATACTCGGTGAATTGAATAGTGTTGGAGAGGAAATTGAAAGGCTATACTCAATTCTTAGTGAAATATCGGATGAAACAGATACCTTGTCCCGGAAAATAGATGGGCTCCATTCTGGAACTACTGAGAAGGCACAGGGCATTGACCAGCAGAGAGAAATTTTAACCCAGATTAAAGACTTCTTTGATAATCTAAAGGATATTACCACAACCTTAAAGAAAAAATCCCAGTTCTTCAGTGAAATCATTGTCTCAATCAACGAACTTGCCGATGATACGGGTCTACTTGCCCTGAACGCAAGCATTGAGGCACAGAGGGTTGGAGAAAAGGGCAAGGGGTTCAGTGTTATTGCCCAGGAGATAAACAGCCTATCAGAGAATGTTAAAGGGTTGTCAAAGAGTGCAAAAAAGGAGATAGAAAACTTTCTACATATACTTGGTGAACTTGTTGAAAACATAAAAAAGAATGAAAAATCCCTTAAGAAGATATCCCAGTTTTCCCTTTCACTGGGCGAATTCCTATCTTTCCTTTCTGGTGAAATAGAGGAACTCAATTCAATAACCAAGGGAAGTATGGAGTCCATGAGAAGGGGAATAGAAGAGATAGGGAGAATAAGGGAAGACATCAAATCTTCACTTAATGGTGCAATACAGAATGGTGAAAAGGTAGGAGAACTCCTTGATTCTATAAACAATATTCTCCATACAATGAACGAATTTGAGGGATTTGTTGAAACGATTTCACGCTTCCTATCTGAATTCATGGGGATTGTGGATATGTTCAGTCTTGATATCCTGAGAAACAAAGATGTTGAAAAGAAGGTTTGAAAGAAGAAAATACAAAACCTTTCACCCTCTTCTGATAGTAGGGTTGCTGGTATTTGTTATCTACATACTTATAATGTTAAAAAAGATATCAGGGAGGTGATATGGAACGTGTGTTGAGCGGACTGAGACCAACTGGCAGAATACATATCGGGAATTATTTTGGTGCACTTGTAAACTGGGTGAGGTTCCAGGACGAATATAAATGCTTCTATGAAGTGGCTGATTGGCATGCATTAACAACAATGTATCCTGAATCAAAAAAGTTTAGAGGACTGATAAGGGAAACTGTTTTAGACTGGCTCACCGTGGGAATAGACCCTGAAAAGTCTGTTCTTTTTGTCCAGTCCGATGTAAAGGAACATGCAGAATTACATCTTCTGTTTTCCATGCTGGTAACAATACCAAGGCTTCAAAGAAATCCTACTATCAAAGAGGTTGTAAAAGACCTTCATATGGAGGATAAAATTTCATATGGTTTATTAGGTTATCCTGTTCTTCAAGCATCTGATGTTCTTATTTACAGACCACAAAAGGTTCCCATTGGTGAAGACCAATTGCCCCATCTTGAACTCACCAGAGAGATAGCAAGAAGGTTCAACCACCTTTATGGTGAAACGTTCCCTGAGCCTGAACCCATACTCACAAAGACAAAAAGAATACCAGGTATTGATGGAAGGAAGATGTCAAAATCATATGGCAATGCAATCTACATAACTGAACCTCCAGAAGAGGTGGAGAAAAAGATTATGCAGGCGTTCACAGACCCAGAAAAAATCAAGAAAGATGACCCTGGCCATCCTGAGGGTTGTGTTGTCTTTGCCTATAGAAGTACCATTGATGAGGATGGCACTAAAGAACTTGAAAAAAAGTGCCGTGCAGGAGAGATAGGTTGTGTCCAGTGCAAACGAGAAACTGCAAAAATGATGAATGAGTTTCTTGACAAATTCAGAAAAAGGAGAGAAGAATTAAAGAGCGTGGATGTTAACTCCATACTCAAAGAGGGTGCTGAAAAGGCAAGGGAATTTGCCCGTGAAACCATGCAAATAGTCAGAGAAAGGATGGGGATGTGGTCAAGAGACTGATTATACCACTCATTCTTTTATTCACCTGTTGCTTCAGGCACAATGATGCCCTGTACATATTCTTTTCAAGCCCATGGCACAATTTAAGCCCATATGGAACCCCACTTCCTCCTGAACATCAGGCAAGATTCACCATCTATGAACCTCTTGTCTGGGTAAAGGTGAATGGATACATTCCTGCACTGGCAAAGTCATGGGTTACCATTGATGATACCACATGGGTCTTTCACCTTGTCACAAACGCATTATTCCACGACGGAACAAGATTCACTGCAGGGGATGTTGTTTACTCATTCAAAAACTATATGGAGAAAAATCCCGATGAAAAAAGAAACTTCTATATTAAAAGCATAGTACCACTTGATAGTTTTACAGTGAAATTCATCCTTCACAGAAACAATCCTTTATTTCTTCCCATGGTTTCTTCAGTTCCCATTGTATCTAAAACCCTTGAAGGCACGGGGCCTTATTTTCTTTACAGTGCAAAGACTGACACCATTATACTGAAGCGATTCAGGGGATACAGAAATCCCGTTCCATTTGAGTATCAATACATAATATCAATTGGGGATGCAGAAAAAAGGGTTGAGGCACTCTCTGGGGTAAATTATGGAGTGGCATTCAGGATAAATCCAGGAATAAACATGGATAAGTTACCCGGAGGCTTGAATACCAGAAGAGTAAAGACATACGCACTGAAATACATTGCATTCAGCAATCCTGGAAGGCTGGAAAAGGAAATCAGGCATATCATCTATTATGCAACAAGGAAACTTGATTTTACACCCTCAGGGGAAATGATATACCAGTTTGTTCCACTCCTCAGTAATTTTTACTCACCTGTAATAGAGGATTCACTTGAGAATCTCTGCAAAAAGGCGAGTATTAAACCATTGAAAAAACCTGTAACACTATCACTTGTCCAC
>Ga0190359_1000165_pt1 | contig 43458 bp, 30 predicted proteins | sample 48721823_MG_FD_161269 | JGI IMG/M metagenome (GOLD analysis project Ga0190359, IMG submission 161269) | Hydrothermal vent microbial mat bacterial communities from Southern Trench, Guaymas Basin, Mexico - 4872-18-2-3_MG | ecosystem: Environmental > Aquatic > Marine > Hydrothermal vents >...
TTCACTCCCTGAACAATTTTACCGGCCAGGGCCTGTCGTACCAATGCATCATCTATCATGCTCTCTGACGAAATTACCTTTTCCGGCTGAGGGTGGGCCAATATCCGACCCTGTTCATCTACCATGAAGGTCTCATGAGTGCGTGATTTACCGAAGATTCTCAGGAGATCTTCATAAAGGAAGTCCAGCGAAAACAGTAACGAGGGTTTGTCATTGGCTCTCGGTCCTTCACCTCCGTCCCTTGGTTTTCTTGGTTTTTCCGCTTTTTCCTGTTGCCTGGAGAAACCAAGCGATACTACTAACCGCAAGAGGGCTATATCCGGAGACAATGAGACATTGCTAATCTGCAGCATGCCGGTTCGACTGATCAATGCCTGGCGGGAAAGCGGCTGTGAGTGTTGCCTGGAGACGAGATCTTCAGGGGTGGCGCCGATTTCTTCCAGCTTCTTCTCGTTGTAGTAAACAAGTGGTTTCCCACCACTAACCGGCGCCAACTCGACACGAAGGTACCCCGGCTCCATCAAGAAAAAATCGGCCATCAGGCGGCGGCGTTCGGCACTATCCGTAGACAGTAGTAGCTGTCGCGCCAGCAATCCCGCTTCCTTTACCTGTACTCCTATTGCCGCACGCACCTGGGCCGCCAGTGTTTGTACCAGGGTACTGTTCAGATCAAACGTGTACATGAGTTTGTCCCGGGTAAACAACGATACCGCCAGGTAAAGATAGCTCGACAAGGCAGCCAGTAGCATCGTCGAAACCAGCATGAGAACCTTGTAACGGATGGGAATGCGTATACGTCGGCGTCGTTCAGGACTGCCTTTCGGCATACTACCCACTCCTCCGTCCCTCCTTCTCTCTCCTTCTCTTCTTCTTTTCTTCCTCATGGAGATTCCCAGGCTCCGACATCGGGAGCTGAACCGTTGAAGTTTCCCCGAGCCGGCCCGTTGATATCGATACCGAGATCCACGCCGGCATCGATCATCGGACTCTGCGGCCAGAGGCGGAAATCAAAAGTACCGCGATCGATGTACAGAGGATTCGCAAGTATCGATGTCGCATCGATGCTGCAGGCCGAACAGTTGCCACCTCCGTTGCTGAAAAAACCGTTGTGATCACAGGCCGTGAAGTTTCCGTCTTCTCCCTGGATACCATACCCACCATTGTTGCAGAACAGATTGTTTTGCACCTCGATCGCCGTGGCTTGACTCGGCAGACTCAGTCCCGATGCCCCGTTGCCATCAAAGGTATTGTTGAACACTACCATGGCATCGATGGTATTCGCAGCCAGGACACCATTGGCATTGTTGGCATAGAAGTAGTTGCCGATGATGACCGTACCATCCGCTCCCTGGGCCAGGGCCAGGCCCTGCAGGTTATGGTGCAGACGATTTCCCAGGATGTCGGCACGTGCGGTCAGATCCAGCCCTTCCTGGGGATGATTGTCTATCTCGCAGCCGGGACCCACCTGGTTGTCCACACCTGTTATCCGCACTCCCAGTCCATTGTGATGTACGTGGCAATGGGCCAGCAGGTTGTTGTCGTCACCAACGATGACCGCCCAGGAGGAACAGTTGGTTATTTCCAGGTAATGTAGCTCGTTGAGGGGAGAAGCCAACACGATGCAATCAGCGTTGTTGAGATTGTCCCCGTCAACCACCACCCCGGACATTCCCACCACCTTGGTACCACTGGTATCCCAGGGGCTGGGCAGGCTGCTGGATAGCATGATGGTCATCGGTCCGTTGAAGGTCACGGTTTGCTGCCCGGACATGCCGGCGGCAATGTCCAGCGCCTCGCGCAGGGAAAGCCCGGTACCGCCCGGATCCTGCACGGTGGCACCGGGATCGTCCTCGTCCTGGTCGGTTGTAACCACCAGGGTATTGGCTACCTCCTGGACAACCACCGTCCTGGTCGTAAACCCGGAAAGCAGGCCAGTGTCCCGAACCTGCAGGGCAATGGTGTGTGTGCTCACGGTATTGAACGAATGGGTCGCTGTCTTTGTCGTCGTGAAGTCGGTGTCCCAGGTGCCATCGTTTTCCCAATCCCAGCGGACCTCCAGAAAAACCACGGCTTCCTCGCGGTCTCGGCTGGAACTGGCGTCAACAGTGAACTGCTGCCCGGGTTCAACCACCGGAGGTGATACCATGAAGGCAGCTAGCGGGGGCGTATTGTCCGAGCAAGCAGGCTCCTGCGCATCGCTCTGCCCGTCACAATCATTGTCCACACCGTCGCTGCAAGAGGGATCCCCGTTGGGTCCTTCCACGTCGTCGCTACCGGTCGAGCACACCAATACCCCGTCCTGGCAGGAATCGTAGCTATCGTCCTCGCAGAGGTCGCTGTCGGGACCGTCACAGCTGCTGCCCAGCAGCGGGTCGGCCGAACCATCCGCCGTGGCCGGATCGCAATCGTTGTCCTGGCCGTCGCATATCTCGCGCGCCCCGGGGTAGCAGGCGCTGCCACAACCAGCGGGATCGTCGTCACAGTCGTCGCCTTCCGGGCAAGCGGCATCGATATGACCATCGCCATCCCGATCCCGGTCCACGAGTCCGTAAACACAGGTGCCATCCTGACAGGAGTAGCTGCGGCAAGGATCGCGACAGTCATCGTCGGTAAGGCAGGCGTCGGTTACAATTCTGAATGCATCAGCCAGGCTGCCCTGGCGCCCATCTGGATCGATTAGCAACAGGTCGTAGACTCCTACGGCCATGCCCGAGGGAACAACTGCAGTGATGTTGTTGCTGTCAATGTATGTCACCTGTTGCAGTTCCACCTGCCCCAGGCGGGCCTGAAAGTCCGTGCGTATGTAGGAGTGGCCGGAATTGTCGTAGCTTATTCTTATGGCCGGGTAGAACCCCTCCCCCTTGATGGTAATCGGTGTGACGATATCGGGCCGACCCTGTTCTGGCGTCACCCGTGACGGCCGTGGCGGTTCGGGCATTCTCTCCTGGCAGGACACCAGCAGTAACCCGGCTGACAACATCAAGGTTTTACACCAGCACTTCATGCCCTCACCAAATACCCAGGCGGTAGCCGGCGCCCGCCAGCAAGCCTCCGGGGTGCAGTTCCACTACTCCCCGGAGTGCACTCATCCAGGTATATCGTAATTCGGCAAACAACCAGCCCGGCCCCAGCTTTCCCTCTATCCCGGCCAGTCCCACCACGCCGAAGCTGGTGTTGCTGGTGGCGATATCACCAGGCTGAATACTCACCCTGCTGAATTCCAGGCGCGGCCCGGCGCCCAGGTAAAGATTGACCGGCCCTACGGGAAAAGCCACGCAGGCTGCAATCTCGACTGGGACCGCATGCAACCGTGAGGAGGCCTGCCGAGTTCCGGCCTCGTCCGTGGTGCTGGCAGTAGCCGTCAGGTAGCCAACCTGCAACGCCAAGCCCAACCGGCGCCGCCAGAACGGCAGGCGATAGGCCAGTTCCAGAGAAGGCTGGGCGGTGTTGATCTCTCCCAAGTTATGGAAGAAATCGACATGAACCCCCACAAAGACCGCCCGCTCGGTAATTGGCGGTTTTGACACTTCATAGCTGAAGCTGGTGCCTTCCGACCATTTCCCGGAAAATCCATCATCTTCCCGGGCCCTTACCCGCCACCACCATGCCCCCTCCCCGGGAAGTGATAGTCCGATACCAGCAGAAGATACGGTCCTGGTCACATGAGGTTTATCGAAATCCTTGTCCCTGCTAAGTTCCAACTGGTAGCTGTGGGCCCTGGCAACCGGCTTCCAGGAAAATCGCACTTGTTGGCCAGGGGGAAGCTCTACATGCTCCTTCATGGCCGGGCGGGTCAGCACGGGGGCCCGGGGAGGAATGCGCATGACGATCTCGAAGCTCGACACGGCCTCGTTACCTGTTTCCCTTGCCGCCGTAACCTCCGTCCCCTTGTTTTTTGCCGCCGTAACCTCCGTCCCCTTGTTTTTTTCCTTTTTTCCCTGTTCTCGTACGGCCTTCTGCACCTCGGTTCCCGGTGGCGTCCCCGGCGGCGGCTGTTTCATCGCCTGGCTTCGTACCTCCGTCCCTCGTTCGCTGCGTTCGCTGCGTACTCGCCAGCGGTAGGTACCGGGAGCGAGGTTGTCCAGATCCAGGTGGGTCTCGACCAGGCGCCGGCGCAGGGGAACGGATCCGCCGGCCGGACCATCCACCGCAACCAGGTATCCGGTGGCCCCGGCCACCGGTTGCCAGTTCAGACGCAGTGACGCCCGGCGCCTGGTGGTAATAATCCTGGCACCCGGAGCCGGCGCCAGCAAGCGGGGAGCCGCCAGGGGGGGTGGGGGGGCGACCTGCCTGGCCGCTTCCACCAGGAAATGTCCAACCTTGCTCCAGCCGGAGGGAGGATCGAGACAACGCACCCGCCAGGTCCACTCGCCGGCCTGCTTCACCGGCAACCGGACACTCCTGGCAGCGGTGGCCTTCGCCAGCAACGGAGATTTCCGCCCTCTGCCCGGAAACAGTTGCCATTGGAAGCGACAGGGGCGGGGGCTCCAGCGGAAGGTGATTCCCTCTTGTGACTTTGCCCGGGAGAACTTTTCCCCGCCAAGTGGGGCAAGAATCCTCGGCACCGCCGGTACCAGGCGAAAACTGGTCACGCGACTGGGCCTGGTGTGCCGGCCATTGAGATCTATTCCCACCAGGCGCCAGTAGTAGGTGCCTGTCCGCTCAGGCCTCCAGAGGAATCTCGTTTTCCTGCCCAAGTGCCTGCTGACCAGGGTGCTACTCAACTCGGCATCACGACCCAACTCCACTACCACGTCCCGCAATAGTTCACTTCCCCGCCAGCGCAGCTCGACCGCGGGCGTGCGCCGGGCCCAGTTGAAGATCTTTCCAGCAGGAGGCTTCCAGGGCTGCGGTGGTGCCACCACGGCCCCGATGATACGCGGCGAGCTGAACTCTCCCTCGCGTCCCTCGCTGTCGATACTCTTGACCCTCCAGAAGTAGCGACGCTGGGTCAAGTGCCGCCAGGTAAAGTAGCTGTTCTTCACCAGGCGACGCAGTACCACTTTCCGAAACGCCAGGTCCTCGGCAATCTCCAGCTGGTAGTTATCTATTCCAGGCACCTTTTCCCAGCGCAAGATGATTCCCTTGCGCCGGGGCGGTTCCTCGGCATGCGCCACTCCCACCACCAGGCGCAGCAACCAGGAACCGTGGTCCGGTTCTGGTGTCGGCGATGGAATGGTCTCCACCTGGGGATTGAACAAGCGCGGTGGCCGGGGTATGGGCTTGTGTATCAAGCGAAAGCAAGACTGCCGGCACCAGGGTGATCGCCCGCGGGCGGCATCGTCCACCCGCACCCGGAAGCAATAGTGTCCCTCGGGCAGGGAGTCGCCAAGACGATAGCTGGTAGCCTGGACCCGCTTGTTGAACACCACCCGCCCGCCATCGTCGAGTATCTCCAGCAGGTAATGCTCGGCTCCCCCCACCTCGGTCCAGGCCAGAAACAACCCCTGGAGTCGCTGCCATAGCAACACTGTTCCTTCCACCGGCTGCCGGCAAACCGGGGGCCGGTCTTCGACCACCGCCAGTCGCGCCAGGGGACTGATGGCCCTGCCGGAGCTCACTCTCCAGAAGTACACGCCGGCAGGCAGGCTTACCCGGGTGGCCGGCTTCTTCAGGCCCTGCCTGACGAGCGGCTCTTGCAGGTCGGCGTCCCGTCCCAGGAGGAATTCGTACTCCTTGCCGCCGACAGCCGACCAACGAAACTCCACCAGGGGCAGACTTTCCGGGTAATAGAAGTGCTGTCCGTCCTCGGGAGCAACGATGGCGATGTCTAGTCGCCGGCCCGCACCCGGCAAACCATCACTTGCCACCCGCACCTGGTGCTTCTCCTGCAAGGACACTTGCCGGCCGGCCAGGGTACGCAACTTGCCCCGGCCCCGGTGCAACTCTACCAGCAGGGAATCGTCGCGGTTGCGCCTGATGGCCACCGTGGCACCGGCGGCCAGATCGGCCCGGTTGCCACCGCTGCTTACCCGCAGAGGATGGGTACCGCCACGCCCACTGATGCCACCACGCAGCAATTCGATGGAGATCGGTGCTGCCGCCTCTTGTTGCCGGCTTCGACTGACGACCACCAGGCTGTTTTCCTCGACCACCAGCGAGGAAGTGTCGTCGAGAACGACCAGTGCCTCGGAGTCTTCTCCGGCAAAGATGTGCTCCCGGCGGTGCACGGGGGTTCCAATTCGTAAGGGGTTCCAGACCAGCGTGTCCTCGGGGCGCCCCTGTACCCGGCCGATCAGGCGTTGTACCCGACCCACCACCTCCTGGCGCGGGAGATGCGACCGTGGTGCCGGAGGCTGGAACACCAGCACCAGGATCACCGCCAGCGGCACCAGGCCAATCACCACCAGACCCAGATCGGCACGCCAGGAGTTGTCGCGGGAGCGACCGCCCGCATGTTTACCGTTGACTGTCACTTCTGGTGATCTTATAGCCCCAGGCCCATCACTAGCAAGTTGGCAAACTTGTTTGTTTACAGGAAGACAAACAGGTGTTATGCAAGTTGGTCATCGGCAATTCCAGGGAGGAGCAGGATGTCACCGATCACGGCTGCTGATCTGAAGTTTACTGCACCCGAAAAGGACTTCTTCAGGTTCCTGCTGGTTGATGACGAGAACGTCGCCCGCAATGTTCTCAGCGGCATGCTGCAGGCCGCCGGCTACCAACAGATCGACGAGGCCGGTTCCGCCGAGCAGGCCTTCGAGTTGCTGCGCCAGCAGGAGTATCACCTGGCCTTCGTCGACAAGAACTTGCCTGGTGCCGACGGATTCGCGGTTCTCCGGGAAGGCCGGAAACTGTGGCCAGATTGCGAGTTCATCATGATCACCGCCTACGGCTCCACCGAGGCCGCCTCCCAGGCCATGGACCTGGGCGCATCCAGTTTCCTGCAGAAGCCATTCCCCGAACTGCAGGGTGTGATGATACGCGTGGAGGAAGCACTGGGGCGGGTGGTCACCCGCCTGGAAAACCGCTACCTGATACGGCTGCTCCACGACCTGGTGGATGAAATCGAGGAATCCCGTACCAAGCTCAAGCAGCTGGTGGCCGACAAGGGCTCCCCGGAAGAGGCACCACCTGCATCCGCTTCCGATCAGGTCGCCCAGGCCACCAGGCGCCTGAAAGAACTGGCCCGTGCCCTGCAGGAGCTGTTTCGCAGCTCCCAGGTGGTCACCCAGGATCTCATTCACCTGGTTGGGCGGGAGATCGAAGCAGCCGTGAACATGCTGGAGAAAGGCGACAGCTGAAACCGGTACTGCCTCGCTCTGGAAGGAATCCCCGTGGGACATCTGGCCACCAAGGCAGGCTACCGCAGGCTTCGCGAACGGCTGGACCGGATGCCGGTCGGGGCCCCGGGCCGGACGACCATTTACGAGATTCTCCAGATCCTCTACTCCCCGGCCGAGGCCGAGCTGGCAGCCCAGGTGCCCATGCGGCCCACCAGCGCCGAAGCCCTGGCCCGTCGACTGGGCCGGCCGCTGGAGCAGTTGCGCCAGCAACTGGAGGCCCTGGCCGACAAGGGCCTGGTGCTCGATCTGTTCCTGGGCGGCAAGATGCGCTACGCCCTGGCTCCTACCATCGTGGGCCTGTTCGAGTTTTCCATGATGCGGGTGCGCGAGGACATCGATCAGAAGAAACTGGCCGGACTGTTGCACCGCTACCTGCTCGAGGAACGTGACTTCGTCGATTCCTTCAATCGTTCCGCCGAAACATCGCTGTTTCGCACCCTGGTGCACGAGCAGAGCCTGCCCGCGGACTTTGCCGAGGTGCTCGACTGGGAACGGGCCAGTCACCTGGTGGAACACGCCGGGCGGTGGGCGGTGAGCCTGTGCCACTGCCGCCATGTGGCACATCACCGGGGTCACGACTGTGACCGGTTCCGCCTGGAGTCCTGCCTGAGTCTGGGGGCCGGCGCCGACTACGTGGCCCGGCACGGGCTGGGCCGGGCCATCGAGAAGGAACAGGCCCTGGCACTGATCACGGAAACTCGCGAGGCCGGCCTGGTGCACATCGCCGACAACGTCAAGCATCGGCCTACCTTCCTGTGCAGCTGTTGCGGCTGTTGCTGCGAGATACTGCAAGGTTTCAAGCGCTTCCGCTGGCTGGGCGACACCTTCACCTCGAACTACCTGGCCCGCCCTGACCCCGCCGCCTGCACCGGTTGCCGCCAGTGCCTCCAGGCCTGCCCGGTGGAGGCCATAACCATGGAAGAGAGTCCTCACGTCATCGACGGCAAGCGCTACCGCTTGCGGGCCCGTGTGGACGAATCGATCTGCCTGGGTTGTGGGGTCTGTGCGCTGCAGTGCCAGTACGGCAGCATGCACATGCAGGCCAGACCGCAACGGCGCATTCCCCCCGAGTCGACATTCGTGCGGGTCATGTCCATGGCCATCGAGCAGGGCAAGCTGCATCACCTGCTGGCCGAGACCCTGCCTGGCTGGAGTGGCCAGCTGGCCTCGGCCCTGGTGGGTGCGATCATGCGCTTGCCTCCCGCCCGGCAACTGCTTGCTCGCCGGGAGCTCAAGTCTCGCTTCATCGACTATGCCCTGCGCAACGCCCGCAAGAGAAAGATGCAGGAAGTCGATCTCTAGTCCATGTATTTTTCCGTGGCCAACGTTGACGTTGCACCCTGGGTACCGCCGTTGGTTGCCTTCGGCATATCATTGTTGACCTCGACTGCCGGTATCTCCGGGGCTTTTCTGCTGTTACCCTTCCAGATGTCGGTGCTGGGCTTCACTTCGCCGGCCGTCAGTGCCACCAACCAGCTCTACAACGTGGTGGCCATTCCCGGCGGCGTCTGGCGCTTTGCACGTGAAGGACGGCTGGTGTGGCCCCTGGTAGGTGTAACCTTGGCAGGTATCACACCAGGGGTGATCCTCGGAGTCGTGCTGCGGGTACGCTTTCTTCCCGACCCCCATCGTTTCAAGCTGCTGGTGGCCCTGGTACTCGGTTATCTGGGCTGGCGCCTGCTGGCGGGATTGCTCGGTGGCCGAGGGGGCGAAGCCGAACAACGGGTTTGCCAGGCGGGATCCATGTCGCTCAGTTGGCGCCGGCTTACCATCGAGTACGGCGAGCGGCGCCTGCAAGTCGCCGTGCCGGGACTGGTGCTGTTCTGCCTGCTGGTGGGAGTGGTCTCGGGAGCCTACGGCATAGGTGGTGGCTCCTTAATCGCACCTTTCCTGGTCACGGTACTGGCCTTACCCGTTCACCTGGTGGCCGGAGCGGCCCTGGCCAGTACCATGATCTCCTCGCTGGTCGGAGTGGTCGGCTACCAGTTGCTGGCGCCGTTGTTTCCCGCGCTGGCGGTGGCACCGGACTGGGCACTGGGAGGTCTTTTCGGGCTGGGAGGGTTGGCCGGCATCTACTGCGGGGCTCGATTGCAGAGGTTCATCCCGGCTCGGCTGATCAAGTGGCTTCTAGCGCTTATCGTGGCAACAACAGCAGCACGTTACCTTTACTCCTCGCTGTCGTTCTTGCTGACCTGATGCCGCTTCAGTGCCAGAAGCCCACTCCCAGGCCGACATCTATGTAGCCCGGAGCGAAATCTCCGGTCAGCCCCAGCTTGAAGGTGAATGGGTGCAACCAGCCGAACAGGTCCCAGGAAAACAGGCGCACCTCTATTCCCGCGGTGCCATGCGGCCTCCAGGAAGAGCCGGTCGCCCGCGGAGGCTCCAGGTAGAAGCCGGCCCGGGCCCGCAGCCAGTGAGCCAGTGGTTCGCACTCCAGGCCCGCTCTGACACTCACGACTACATCCTGTCCCGAGGTTCGTTGCTGCTGTTCCAGGAAGGCATCCAGCCCTATCCCGTCCGCCACCGGCCCGGTGATCACCAGCTCCAACTGGGCCAGCCAGTGCGAGCGTGACAGGGCTTCGTAGCCCCGGCGCCGAGCCCAGTAGATACGTTCCTCCTCGTCATCGATGGCCTTTTCCATCTGCCGGTCTTCCTGTTCGCGGATCCTGTATTCCTGCTGCCGCCACTTCTGGTCTTCAATAGAATCGAAGAGTTCCTCACATCCAGGCAAACCTCCGTCCCCGTGTTTGTCCCCGTGTTTGTCCCCGTGTTTGTTCCCCTGTTTGACCTTCTGCTTGGCCTGTCTTTCGCGTAGGAACTGGGCCCGGGCACGTTCACAGCGACGTCGCTCCACCAGCTGTTCGATCTCTTCCTCGCGATCGCGCGGTTCTGACCAGCGCAGGTTGAGCGGCCTGTCGCCGAACTGCCAGGCCAGGCCCAGTTGCACCTCCCAGGGCATGATCACCCGCTCGGGCAGGACGAAGCCGCGCACGTACTTCACGCCGCCAATCTCGGTGACCCCTTCGCTGGAGTCGATGGTAGAGTTCACCGGCAGCCGCCCGGCCACTCCCACCCGAAACGGTAATTCCACCGGGGCTATTACCACCCCCACTTCCGGGCCGACTCCGTTGAAGTGCACCAACTCGCTATTGTTCGTATCGGGCAATTTCATGCTCAGATCGGCAGCGCGTAAAGACGCCCCCACCACCAGCTGGCCGTCGAAAAAGGCCCAGCCGACCCCGCTGTGTCCCTCCAGCAACTGTATGGAGACCTTTTCACTGGTGGCGGAAACGGTGAATATCTTGGCGCGAAAGTCACCGCCGAAGCCGAATCGACCAAACTGCAGGCGCAGGCCGACATCGGTGAACAGGAAGCCGTCGGCGGCCACCCCGTGGCCGTTGTTGAAAAAGTCCCCCTGCCCGAATACCCCCGGTCCAAAGAGACTGAAGGCCAGATCCCATTCCCACCAGTCTTGCTCGAAAGGATAGCGATTGGCATAGCAGGCCGGGTTCCAGTGGGCCCCGTCGATGCCGGAGGCCAGGGCGGTGTAGCTGCCTCCCATGCCCACGATCCTGCTGGAGCCGAGCACCGGTCCGTCGACGGCATCGATGGCGAAGTCGTTGCCGGTCAGCTGCTGGGCCCACGATGCGGGCAACGGTAAGTGTACGAGGCAACAGGCGATCAGGCCGACCAGGCGAACAGGCATGGCGACATGTTTTCCGATGAACGCTGGCCGGTCAAGCGGTTTCACTACTTATCCTATCTAACCGGATCATATGGTTATCGGCAACCGGCCCTGTCTACGCCACCATGGTTTCCCCACCTCCGTCCCTGTGTTTGCCACCTCCGTCCCTGTGTTTGCTTGCCATTTTCCCCCGGGCGGTGTTATGCAAGTTGCCGACGAGAAGGCGGTGAACGAATTGAAAGTCAACCTGGAGAATTTGCCCGAGTTACCCCCCGACAGCCATTCCTTTTTCCTCGTGGCCGAGCGCTGGCTGACCCTGCCCGGGGGAGTTCGCGTGTCCGTCAGGGAGGCAGGCGATGGATCGCCGGTGTTGTTGCTGGCAGGAGTCAACTACGGAGCCTATTCTTTTCGCTACCTGTTCGGCGCCCGGGAGCGCTTTCGGCTGGTGCTGGTAGATCCCTTCGGGCCGGAGGGCTTGCGGCTCGATGCCGCCACCGGCATGGACACCCTGCAGGATTTCTGTGCTGCCCTGGAACCGGCCCTGGACATCGGCGGAGCGCTTTGGGTGGCCCATGGAGAATTCGCCCTGGCGGCGCTCGTCGCCGGCCAGCGCCACCAGGTGAACATGCGGGCGCTGGTGGCCATCTCTCCTCCGTCCCCCCCGACGCGCTGGCAGCGCCTGCAGGAAAAGCTCTCCGGGCAGTCCGGGCGACTGGAACGCCTGGCCCGCCGCCTGGTCAACGATCCCTTCCGGGCCGCCGCCGAACTGGTCGAATACGCCGACGTGGCCGTCATCAGCCGCCAGGAACTACGCTGGCTGGCCAGGCGGCTGTCGACCCTGCCGGCGGCCCGGGTCATGGCCGGGCAACTGCTGGCCCTGGCTCACCCCGATTTCACGCGGCCTCTCGAACAGCTGCTCGAGCAGACCGGCGGCAACACCGGCTCCTTCCCTGCTCCTCTGAGCATCCTGGCCGGTGCCGCCGGCAACCCCGCGGTACAGGAATTCGCCCGCACCCTCAACCGCGCCTTCACCGGCTCGGAACTGTTGCTGGTGGAAAACTGCGGCGATGCCGTGCAGGCGGAGCAGCCCGGCCGAGTGCTGGAAGTTCTCGACTCCCTGACCGGAAGCTGACCGGCGAAATTCAGGTAAGCATGTCCCCCACCGCCAGGGTCCGCCCCTGCAGGAAGGCGCGGGCATCCAGGCGCTTGCGCCCTTCCAGTTGCACCTCGACCAGCTGCAACACCCCCTCGCCGGTGGCCACCAGGATCTCGTCCCCGCGGGCGGCCACGACCTGCCCGGGCCGGGCCTCGGCGACGGACTCGCCGGCCCGGAGCCGGGTTCGTTGGATTTTTAGCACCTTGTTGCGCAGCTTGCTCCAGGCCCCCGGCCAGGGTTGCACGGCACGAACACGATTGTGCAATTCCCGGGCCGGACGCCGCCAGTCCAGGCGACCGTCAGCCTTCTTCAGGGAGGGAGCCCAGGTGACCAGGCTCTCGTCCTGGCTGCGACCGGAAACCCGGCCTTGCTCGAACATGTGCAGGACATCGGCTGCCAGCCGCCCTCCCAGGTCGGCCAGGCGCTGGCCCAGTTCCACGGCGTTCTCATCCTCGTGAATGGCCACCCGCCGCTGCAGGATGATGTCACCATCGTCCAGGCGTGGCGTCACCCTGATGATACTCACCCCCGTCTTGTCATCGCCGCTCAGCAGGGCCCACTGCACCGGGGCCGCCCCCCGCCAACGCGGCAACAGGGAGGGATGGATGTTGATGAACCCCAGCCGGGGAATGCGCAACAGGCTGGCGGGCAGGATCTGCCCGAAGGCGTAGACCAGGCCCAGGTCCGGCCGCAGGTCCTGCAAGCACCCCAGAAACCCCGACTCGGAGCAGCGCTCGGGCTGGTGTACGGGAACAGCCAGGGCCTGGGCCCAGGCCTTGGTGGCCGGGGGGCTCAGGCGCCGGCCCCGCCCGCGGGGGCGATCCGGCTGGCAGACGACCGCCGCCGGCTGGTAACCGGCCTGCACCAACCGGTCCAGGGCACGCAGGCAGAATGCCGGCGTTCCGAAAAAGACGTAGTTCAGGGGCATGGCGAATCAGCCGGCCTGGGCCTGTCGCTTGCGCAGGCGCCTGTCGATGAGAGAGCGTTTCAGGCGTGACAGGTAATCGATGAACAGGCGCCCGTCCAGGTGATCGATCTCGTGCTGCAGGGCAACGGCCAGCAGTCCCTCGGCCTCGACGGTAAAGGGTTTCCCCCGGCGATCCAGGGCCTCGACCACCACCCGGCCCGGGCGGGTCACCATCTCCGCCTCATCCGGCAGCGACAGGCAACCCTCTTCGAAATCGATGGTTTCCTCGGAAAACTCCACCACCCGGGGATTGACCAGCTCTATGAGCTGCGATTCCTCGTCACGAGGGGCCACGTCCACCACCACCGCCCGGCGGGAGACGCCGATCTGCGGCGCCGCCAGTCCCACTCCCTGGTGGGCGTACATGCTCTCGCCCAGGTCGTCGAGCAGTTGTTGCACCGAATCGTCCACCCTGGCCACCGGTTCGCACACCTGGCGCAATATTTCGTCGGGATAGATACGCAGGGGTTGGACCGCCACTTCCGCATCCTTTCCGGCCACACCGAGCCTGTTTGCAAGATAACAACCAGTAAGAGTTTTGACAAGGCAAGTGGACTCAACCAGAGTCTCTCACCCGGGACTTGCGGATTTCCCATATCGGCCAGCAAGATCAAGGAGATGCAAGAAAATGGCCGCAGTCGTAGTGCAACTACGTCGAGGACCATTTTCGCAGCAGCGACGCGGAGATTGCGGCCGAGGTGGGAAATCCGGGACTCAGTCGGTCTCGTCGCTCCCCCCCAACGACTGCCGGTAGCCCTCGCGCAGCAGGTCGTCGCTGAGCACGTCGCGGGCTTCGCTCAGGGCGGCTCGTACCAGTTGCAACCGTTCGCGCAGGTCGGCCAGGCGGGGATGGGAGTAGTTGGCGGGGTGAAACTCGGTGGCCAGTTTCCGGTAGGCACTGGCGATCTCGTAGGGGGTGGCTGCCGGGCTCACCCCCAGCAGATCGAAGTAGGACACCTGGTTTACCTGGGCAGCCTTGGCTTCCAGGCGTCGGCGGGCAATGGCCAGGCGCTGGCCCAGTTCCTCCTCCCGGGGTTCGGCGCCGCCGCGCAGGCCCCGCACCACCACCGCCAGCAGTCCCAGCACCACCCCGGCATAGAGTACCCGATAGACGGTGAGTTCGTCTTGCCCGGAAAGAAACACGATTTCCTCGATGGGGCGGTTGCCGTTTACCAGTCGCAGTACCTGTCGCTCCTGGGGAAGCCAGCCAACCGCTCCCACATCGGCCACCGCTGGATGGCGATCCTCCACCGGTACCGGTGCCAGCAGGCTGGCCGGACTGCCGATGCGGCGAATCATGCGTGGCAAAGAGAAACGACGGCGCACACCTTCCAGCACCAGCCAGGAAACCGGTCGGGCCAGGCGTACCTTTTCCCTGTCTTCCGCCAGCCTCGGCGCATAGCGGATCCGACCCTCCTCCCACTCGAAAAGTCCCAGCAAGCATTCCAGGAAGTGCCGTCGCACCACTCCGAATAGTTCTTCCGGGCGCAGGAAGCCGCGTTCCACCAGGTGGGCCGCCAGGGCCCGGGAACTGGCCAGGCCCTTGAGACGAGCCTCGGCATATGCCGCCCGGTCGATGAGGCCCTCGCGAAAGAGCATCTCCTCAAGACGGTCGGCACCCTGGTTGGAGTGTACCGCTACGCAATCCCCGTCCTCGAAAAATACTTCCTTGGTATCGGAACCACTGCTGAAAACGACCTGCCCGGTAACCCGCTGGCAGTGCAGGCGCCAGAAGATCGCCGGTACTCCCTCGGCCTCCAGCGACGCCTGATCGGGCTCCGGAGGCCGCAGCCGTGGAGGAGCAGGCTCCTGGAAAACCTCTTCCTCTTCCTCTCCCGGAGAAACCGCGGCCTCGGTCTCTCCTTTTCCCGTGTCGGATCCCGGAACCATTCGCAGAGATGTTTTCACATCGTCGGCAACCACCGCCGCCCCGGGACGAATGTCTTCGGTCTCCGCCCGGAACATCTCCTCGTCCTCGTCACCTCGCCGGACATTCGCCAACCTGGAAGCCTTTCCCGGTTCGGTTCTTACAGAGGTCGCCTCCCGATCTTCCGACTCGTCCGGACGGGGAGGCAGATCGGGAACAGTGGGCGTTTCATCCTCGTCACCGGCGGGAGGAACATCCCGGTCCACGGCCTTCTCCCGGGCCAGGGATGCCTCTTCCTCGAGTAGCCTGATGAGGTTGTCACCGCCGGCCCGGGTGCCGGCCAGATGCTCATGTTCGCCATTGCCGTCGTCGAAGTCCTCCTGCCAGAGTGCATCCGCTTCGAGAACGTCGTCATCATCAGAAATGAAGCCCTCGTCCTTACCGTATTCCCTGGCATCTGCCGCTTCCCGGTCGTCCTCGCCCGGCTGCTGGAGCCGCCTCTCGCTGGCCTTCACGGCCTTGCGGCGCTCGCTCTCGATTGCCCGGGCAGCCAGTTCCTTGCGCAAGCGCCTGTCGTGCTCGCGCCAGGCCATGGTCTCGGCACGCAGGCGATTGTGCCGGAGTTTTTGCGCTTCCCGCCGGGCCCTCTCCTCGGCCTCCCGCCTCGCCTTTTCCTCGGCCTCCCGCCTCGCCTTCTCCTCGGCCTCCCGCCTCGCCTTTTCCTCGACCTCGCGCCGCGCCCTCTCCTCGGCCTCCCGCCTCGCCTTCTCCTCGGCCTCCCGCCTCGCCTTCTCCTCGGCCTCGCGCCGGGCCTTCTCCTCGGCCTCGCGCCGCGCCTTCTCCTCGGCCTCGCGCCGCGCCTTCTCCTCGGCCTCCCGCCTCGCCTTCTCCTCGGCCTCCCGCCGCGCCTTCTCCTCGGCCTCCCGCCGCGCCTTCTGTTCGCTCCGTTCCGGAGACGGCGTCTCTTTCCGGGAGTTTTCCAGCTCGCTCCAGGCCCTGGTCTCGGCCGCCAGCTCGTCGAGGCCGTCCGGCTGTTCGGAGTCTTGCTCCAGTTCCTCGGCCAGCTGGCTCATGATGCTTTCCAGATCTTCCTGCCCGGGTTCTGCCATCTCCATCTTGCCAACCGGTGCTCCTGCTCCGGCAATGGAGGGCGCCGTCTGCCCCCCCTGTTCCCTCTCCTCGCTCTCCGTTCCCCCTGGTGGCACCAGGCCTCCGACCCGGGCCGGTTCCACCCGTTGCCGGACCGTGGACTCGTCTTCTCGGAGAGTTTCCTCCGCGACCTCGTCGTCCCCTCCGGGTGGCTCCAGCAGCCCCGACTTCAGGGCGGCACCCAGGTCGAGCATGCGCTCCACTCTTTGTTCAATGTCCTCCTCGGACGGGGCGGATTCTCCGGCCGGGTGCTTTTCCACCAGTGTGGGCGTATCCTGTTCCATGCCCACGTAGGTACGAATCTTGGCCACCAGTTTCTTCTCGTCCAGCGGTTTTTCAAAATAGTAGTCGGCACCTTCCACCAGCGCGTCACCGAAGTTGCGTACCCCCTCGTTGCCCGAGCCGATCAACAATACCGGCAGCAGGTCACCTCCCTCCAGCTCGCGAATACGGCGACAGACGGCAATACCCTGGCCATCGTCCACGGCCAGATCCAACACCACGATATCGGGTGGCGCACCGGCGAACTGCGCTTCCACGTCATGGCCAGCAGACAGCCGCTCCACCGCCCAGCCCGCTTCGACCAGCAGGCTTTCCAGCTGTCCGGCCAGCTGTTCGTCCGGTTCAACAATCAGGATCTTGGCCATGGTCACTCGACCGCCAGGGTGTGTTACCCTCTCTTGGAATCCCCGGCATCATAGCATGTCGAATGGATCGACATCAAAAAGAATCTTCGCCGCCCCGTCCCCGGGCAACCGTTCCCTGACCCGCGCACTGACCTCCTGCAGCGGCGATACCGTTGGCGACTTCACCAGCACCTGGAAACGATAACGATTACGAATACGGGCGAGGGGAGAAGGAGACGGTCCCAGCACCTCCAGCCGGCCGCGGCCCAGGCGGCGCAGCTGGCCGGCCAGCTTTCCGGCCAGCGCCCGCCCCGCCCGGGCGTCGGGGTGGCTGACCCGCACCAACAGCAACCGGCCCAGGGGCGGATAGCCCAGTCGGCGGCGCCGGGCCAGCTCCCACTGCTGGAACTCCTCCAGCCGGTTGTTCGCCGCCAGGCTGATAGCGGGGTGATCGGGAAGAAAGGTCTGCACCAGCACCCGTCCGGGATTGTCGCCGCGGCCCGCCCGCCCGGCCACTTGCACCAACTGCTGGAAGGTCCTCTCGGCCGCTCGGAAATCGGGCAGGTTGAGCCCCAGGTCGGCCAGTACCACTCCCACCAGGGTAACACCGGGAATGTCGTGTCCCTTGGTGACCATCTGTGTGCCCACCAACACGTCGGCCTCGCCCCGGGCAAAGCAGCCCAGCAACTCGGCATGGGCCCCGCGCCGGGCCACGGAGTCCGCGTCCATGCGCAAGACCCGGGCTCCGGGAAAACGACGACGAACCTCCTCCTCGCACTTCTCGGTACCCAGGCCGAACAGGCGCATGCGGGCCGACCCGCAAGCGGGACAGGCGGCGGGAGGTTCAATCTCCCGGCCGCAGTAATGGCAACGCAGGCGGTTGTCCCGGCGGTGGTGTACCAGGGCCACCGAGCAATCGCTGCAGTGCACCGCCCGGCCGCAGTCCTTGCACAGGGAAAACGAGGCATAACCACGCCGATTGAGAAACAGGATGGCCTGCTGGCCACGGTCCAGGGTCTCGGCCAGTGCCTGGGCCAGTGGAGCACTGAGGGTGTGCTGCCTCTCCAGGGGATCGGCCAGATCCTTCTTCAGATCGATGATCTCCACACGCGGCAGGGCCTTCTGTCCCACCCGGCCGCCCAGCACCAGCCAGCCACTCTTGCCGCTGCGAGCCCGGTGATAGGCTTCCAGGGATGGGGTGGCCGTTCCCAGCACCACCAGGGCGCCCTCCTGGCGGGCCCGTACCATGGCCAGGTCTCTTCCATTGTAGGGCAAGCGTTCGGACTGCTTGTAGGAGGAATCGTGTTCCTCGTCCACCACGATCAGCCCCACCCGCTCGAGCGGTGCGAACACGGCCGAGCGCGCTCCCAGCGCCACCCGGGCCTGGCCGCTGAACAGGCGCCGCCATTCGTCGGCCCGCTCGCCCGGCGACAGGGCGGAGTGCAGCACGGCTACCAGGGCGCCGAAGCGTGCCCGCACCCGCGACTCCAGCTGCGGGGTGAGTGAGATCTCCGGCACCATGAGTATGGCGCCGTCGCCCCGGGCCAGGACAAGTTCCATGGCACCCAGGTAGACCTCGGTCTTGCCGCTGCCGGTCACCCCCTGCAACAACACCGTCTCCTGCTTCCTCTCCGACAGGGCTGCCCGCAGATCGCCCAGTGCTCGCTGCTGGTCGGCGGTAAGCCGCTCCACCGGCAACGCCGGCGGCATGCTGGCCGGGCGGGGCTGGCGCTCCCGGCGCCTGCTGTCCAGGCGAACCATTTCCTTTTTCTCCAGGGAGCGCAGGGCCGCCCGGACCCCGGAACCGGCCAGCCGGGCCAACTCGGACACCGGCAGCGAGCCACCGCGCCCGGCCAACAGGGAGACGAGCCTGGCCTGCAGGGGAGCCCGCAGCAGCTGGCTGGCCCGGGCGGCCGCTTCCGGCAGCAGGGTGGCCACCTGCTGGCGGGGGCCACCTGCCGGTGCTTCCCGGCTGCGCACCAGGGGCGGCAAGGCGGCAAAGAACATCTCCCCGGGCGGTACCAGGTAGTAACCGGCCGCCCAGCGCAGCGTCTCCAGCAACGGCCGGGAAAGCACCGGGCGCTGCTCGAGCAGGCGGGCCACCGGCTTCAGCTGCAGGCCCGCCGGCGCCCGCTCGACGAACTGGATCACCAGCGCCCTCCGCCGCCCGCGCCCGAAGGGCACCTCGACCAGTTGCCCGCACTGCAGCCGGCCGCGTAGCCTCTCCGGAACCAGATAGGTGAAGTAGCCGGCAACCGGTGCAGCCACTGCCAGGCTGACCAGTCCACCCGGCGGCGAGTTCATCGGGCCGGGAGAATTACCGCTGGTCCGGGCGGAGCTGGAGTGCTTCATGGGCATCGAGCCTAGCATGAATGGGTGACGTTTTCCCCGTCATTTGCCGGGAAGGGGACAACCGCTCGGAGATCTATTTTTCCTCGTTGGAATCGTCCGCAGGGGGCTGTTCTTCATCGTCACCCTGGGGATAGTACTTCTTCATGCAGTCGTCGCATAGTGCATGGGAGAACACCGCTCCCGAGTGATCGTGCAGGTACTGCTCGAGCCGGTGCCAGATCTGCTTCTCGTCGCGTATGCGATGGCAATGCATGCAGATGGGAATTATCCCCTGCAGCTGCTTGACGTGTTCCAGTGCCTGCTCGAGTTCCCTGACCTTGCCGGCGAGTTCGTCTTTCAGCCGAAGAATGCGTTCCCCGGCGCGCAGCCGGGAACGCAGCTCGGACTGGTCGAAGGGCTTGGTAATGTAGTCGTCGGCACCGGCATCCAGGCCGGTGACGATGTCTGCAAGTTCTTCCCGGGCGGTGAGGATGACGATGTAGAAGTAATCCTCGTCGTGCTGCCGGCGCAGGCGGCGGCAAAGCTCCAGCCCATCGATGCCGGGCATCATCCAGTCGAGCACCAGCAGGCGGGGGGGATCTGCTTCCTGCAGCTCCTGCCAGGCATGCTGGCCGTCGTTGCAGGTGACCACCTCGTAGCCCCAGCGCTGCAGCAGCACTTCCAGCAGGCGGCGGGATACGGCGTCGTCTTCAGCTACCAGGACTTTCATTGTCCACGTAGTCTTTCATGACCGCCCTGGTCTCGGCAAGGAATTCCTGCAGCAGCCGCTCCAGTTGGTAAAGCCTTTGCCGTAGCAGTTTCTCGGAGGCCTCGTCACAGTTGTTCTCCAGCCAGCGGGCCAGCTGCGCCAGGCGAGATATCTCGACATTGAGAGAGGCTCCCTTGAGGGCATGGGCCTGGCGACCCAACTGCTGGCGATCGCCCGCCGCCAGCGCCTGGTTCATCTCGGCCACGGCGGCCGGTGCCTGCTGGCCGAATATCGACAGGAGCTCTTGCACCAGAATAGTGTCTCCACCCAGACGTTGCTCCAAACGCTTGCGGTCCCACAGCATCAGTCGATTTGCGTCGTTGTCCATCTGCCCCTCCCCGGTGGAAGTTATTCGCCGCAGCAGGTCGGCCAGCCGGCCGGGTTCCACCGGCCCCGCCAGCACGGCGCCGTTCCCCGCCGGCCGAGCCGGTGAAGCGGCTTCACCCTTGGCGCTCAAGAAGACCACCCGCGCCGACGGCTGCAGCTCTTTCAACATCCTGACCAGTTTATCACCCGAGTCTACCGGGCTTTCAACGTCCACGAACACGACATCGAAACGCCGCCCGCCAATCGCCTCCTGAAGCCGGGAACTGTCGGCCACCGTCTCCACCCAGTGACCCAGGCCTTGGAGCTGGCGCTTCAGCAGCAGGCGGCGGGTGGCGTCTTCGTCCACTATCAGCACCGCCAGTCTCCGCCTGCCCGGCGCGCCGGGCAGGGTCCGGCCCGCGCCCCCGCTCCCGGACTCCACGGGCTCCAGTTCATCGTCACCCATGGGTATGGTAAAAGTGAATCGCGAGCCCTTTCCCGGCTCACTGGTTACCGTGATGCTGCCGCCCATGGCCTCGACCAGGCGCCGGCAGATGGCCAGCCCCAGGCCGGTGCCGCCCGACCGGCGTACCGGCAGCCGGTCGAGCTGGGTGAAGGATCGAAACACCCGTGCCTGGTCTTCCGGGGATATGCCAATGCCGGTGTCGCTGACGGTTATCCGCAGCTTCCGGCCAGGATCGGGAGAGCTTGCCAGGTCGACGGCCAGACTGATGCCTCCCCGGCTGGTGAATTTCAGGGCGTTGCTCAACAGGTTACCCACTACCTGACAGAGACGGTCGGCGTCGGCCGTGATCCGGCCGGGTACTCCGTCGCTTATCCTGGTGCTGAAGGTCAGACCTTGTTGCTGTGCCTGCAAGCGATAGGGTTCTATACAGGCTGACAGCTTCTCGCGCAGAGCAAACCTCTGCGGGCGAATTTCCAGGCGCCCGGTCTCCAGGCGGGAGAAATCCAGCACGTCGTCGAGAATGCGACGCAGCCCCTGCGCCGAGACCAGGGCGGCTTCCAGGAACTCCCGCTGCCGGGGATTGGGATCGGACTCCAGTGCCAGCTGGGTCATGCCCAGAATGCCGTTCAAGGGAGTGCGAATCTCGTGGCTGATGGTGGCCACGAAGTCGCTCTTGACACGGGCGGCGGCCTCGGCGGCCCGGCGAGCCGCCACGAAGTCGGTCACGTCGTCGGCGCTGAGCATCACCCCGGACAGGGCGGCTCCCTCGTAAACGGGCTGGATGCGTATCAACAGCTCGCGGCCGAACAGCTGCTGCTGCCGCACCACCGGCTCGGTAGCGGGAACCTCGGCAAAGTTCAGCAGGCATCCACGCAATACGCGGTTGAGTTCGTCGTCCAGCAAGGCGAACACCTCACCGCCCACCACCTCGGCCCGGCCCCGGCCGGCCAGCCGGCAGAAGAAGCGGTTGGCCTCGACCACCATGCCGGTGCCGTCCATGAAGACCACGCCCTCGTGCATGGATTCGATCATGGCCGCCAGCTTGGCCGCCTCCCGCCGGGCCGCCTGCTCGGCCTCGACGCGGGTGGTAATATCGCGGAAAGACCATACCCGGCCGCAGATGCGGCCCTCCAGCCGCAGAGGTTGGGAGTAGCGCTCGATGATGCGCCCGTCGCGGAAATGAATGGTGTCGTAGGATTCCCTGTCGCTTTGATAGAGTTCCCTGACGCGACCCAGAAAGCCCTCCGGATCCTTGAGCTGGTCCAGCACGTACTCCACCATGCGGGCGTCGTCTCCGGTGTTCAGCAGTTCCTGCGGTATGCTCCAGAGCTTGACGAAGTTGTCGTTGTAGTGGAGGACCTGTTCCGATTCACCAATGACCAGGATGCCGTCGGCCGTCGATTCGATGATGGCTCGCAGGGTCTGCTCGCTACGGGCCAGTTTCTGGTGGGTGGCCGTCTCCTCGGTGACGTCGCGGAAGACGCCATAGGCCCCCACCACCCGCCCGTCGGTGTCGGCCTGGGGCACGGCGGTCACCCGGATGGTGCGCCGCACCCCGTCGGCGGCATTGATGTCCAACAGGTAGCTGTCGCGCCGGCCTCGCAGGCGACGGGCGGTCATGCTGCGCACCCGGGCGATGTTTTCCTCGTCCAGGAACTCGGTGATGTTGCGCCCAACCAGTTTTCCCGGCCCCACCCCGAAGATGACCTCGGCGGCGGGATTGGCGAACAGGAACACCTCCTCGGTGTTCACCAGGCCGATACCCTCGCCCTGGTTCTCGATGAGCAAGTGGTAAGGATGGGCGTGCTCTCGAGGGAAACCTTTCGTCGTCTTGCCGGGTTGTGGTTTTTCCTTTGGAGTTTCCATTTGTTGCTACCGTAACCCTTCCGGGACAGGCCCGTCCTCCGTCGCCGGCCGCTCCCCCTTCTGTCCTGGGTTTCGGCCGACTGGCGGAAAAACTTACCTAACCGGTGTATCTTTGTGCAAGCGTCGGCAAGTATTTTTCCCACCACTAGAAGGAAAACGATAGCTGCCGCCGGGCAGGCTTGCCATCGAAGAGCAGGTAGGGAGCGGCGCGCCGGGCGGAGATGCCCAGTCGTGCCAGGTACCCGGGGGAGTCGATGCGACCCTGTCGCCGGGCCCGCAGCAGCCGCTTACAACCCAGCGGACCGATGCCGGGCACCCGCAGCAACACCTGGGCATCGGCCCGGTTGACCTCCACGGGAAAGAACTCCGGGTGGAGCCGGGCCCAGGCTGTCTTGGGATCCCGCCGCAGCGACAGGTTGCCGTTGTCGTCGAAGGGTACCTCCCCGGCTTCGAAGCCGTACTTGCGCAGCAGGAAATCAACCTGGTACAGGCGATGCTCACGCAGCGGCGACGTGGGTGCGCGCCCGTCCAGCGGAGTTTCGGGCACCGGCTGGAAGGCGGAGTAGTAGGCCCGGGCGAGCCCGAAGTCGCGGTACAACCCGGCCGAACTGGTGACGATCTCGCGGTCGCTCTCCCCGGCCGCACCCACCACGAACTGGGTGGTATGCCCGCGTGCCAGGGTACGCGGTGAACGCACCGCCCGGGCGATCCAGGACAGGCAGTTCATGATCTGTCCGTGGTAGTTCTTGTGCGCGCTCAGGGCCGCCAGCCGCCGCGGCCCCGGTGCCTCGAGGTTGATGGAGATGCGCTGGGCCAGCCGGGCCGCCTGTTCCACCTGTGCCTGCTGGGCGCCGGGCAGAACCTTCAGGTGCATGAAACCACGAAAGCGCAGGCGGCGGCGCAGGATCTCCGCGGTGGCCAGGATACGGTCCATGGCCCGTACCGGGTCCGCACCCAGCCCCGAGCTCAGGAACAGCGCCTCCACCCGGCCGGCCCGGTACATCTGGTCGAACAGGCGCGCCAGTTCCTCGGGCTGAAAGCGCCCTCGCGGGGTGTTGCGACCGGCCCGCTGGGCGCAGTAGGCGCAGTCGGAACGGCAGGAGTTGTCCAGCAGCACCTTGAGCATGAACACCCGGCCGCCCCGGGGCAGCACTGCCGGGTAGATGAAGCGATCGCCCCGGCGAACCCGGTTGCTGTCGCCGCAGGCGCAGGCCAGGTCGAACTGTGCCTGGCCGCCCAGCAACTCGAGCTTGGCCCTGGTATCCATGGCGCCAGAGTACCGCACACCCGTACAGTGTGCAACAGCGGCCAGGGGACCCACCCCCCCCGGCAAGGGAGATCCCGGCGGAACTAGTCACCCCGGTTGGCGGGCGGGCGGGCAGCGGCACTGGCCCGCAACCGCTCACCGATCATCTTCCAGAAGGCGCGGTGAAAGGCGCGGGCCCGGGCATCGCCGGCATACCAGGCGGCGATGTAGTTGCTCTGGCCGGCTTCGGGCTGTGCCAGGTAGATGTGGTCGGCGTCGTAGAGAATGTCCTTCTCCGGGTGGAACTGCACCCCCAGCACGGCCGGGTAGCGACGGTGGTGAACTCCCTCCACTACCTTGCCGTCCAGCGAGGTGGCCCACACCTGCAGGTCTCTTCCCAGCCGGCCCAGCGCCTGGTGATGCAGGCTGACCACCCGCACCACGCCCCCCCTGCCACCGGGCAGCAATGCGGCCGCTGCCGGCCAGCTGGCATCGATGCGTACGGGATGGACCACCGCCCAGCCCACTCCCTGCGCGGGACGCAGGGGAGCACGGTAGGAGCGATGGACCCTGTCAGCCGGCAGTCGCAATCCCTCTTCGAAGGTCTGTACCCCGTAGAGCTGGGAGGGAATGTCCTGCACCAGGGTGCCGCCGCTGGCCACGTTCAGCGACTGCATGCCCAGGCACAGGCCCAGCACCAGGAAACGCGGGCGTCGTTCGAGCAGGGGCCTGAGTGCCGGCGCGCGCGGGCTGCCCAGAAGGTGTACCAGCAGGGAGATCTCGAAGCGATGGCGCGGCGGGTTTTCGATGACGGTGGTCAACCTGGTCTTTTCGCCGTAGAGCGCCGGGGGAATGTCGGGACCACCGGGAAAGATGATGCCGTCGGCCTCCTCCACCAGTTGGCCGAACACCCGGCTGCAGTCGTTGCCGGCAAAGACCCTGTCCTCCGGAAGGGAGCAGGTCAGCTCCTCGATCTCCATCCACTCCGGGGCCTCTTCGCTGATGAAGGAACGGGCCGGCTGGTAGTCATCCCACTCGCTGGAGTGGTAGATGCCACGTACGCGCAGGCCCGGCACCCGCAGCAGTCCCCGCCTCACCAGCCCGGCGATGTTGCCCAGTTCGCCGCGGCTGGGATGGGTCAGCAACAGGGTGACCTGCTGCGGGGGTGGTTCGGCGGCCCGGACACCCGCCGCCACCAGCAACCACACCCCCAGCAACGCCGCTGCCGCCAGCCGGTGGCCGGGTTCCGCCCTCCGCTCACCAGGGTTCACTTGCCCGTCCCCCCTGCCTGCCGCAGGGCCCGCTCGACCAACTCGTCGTCGGCCAGAGCGGGCAGGGTCACCCGCAGTGCGGGCTCGGCCTGCATGGCCCGCTGCGCCTGCCACACGGCTCCCGGGTTGCGGGCCCAGGCGCGCCGGGCGATACCGTTGTTGACGTCCCAGAAAAGCATGCGCTGCAGGCGCACCTCGGCCTCGGGGCTGCCGTCGAGCACCATGCCGAAGCCGCCGTTGATGACCTCGCCCCAGCCCACCCCGCCGCCATTGTGCAGGCTCACCCAGGTGGCCCCCCGAAAGCTGTCGCCGATGACGTTGTGCACCGCCATGTCGGCACAGAAGGCGCTGCCGTCGCGGATGTTGGCCGTCTCGCGATAGGGAGAATCGGTGCCGCCGGTGTCGTGGTGGTCACGTCCCAGCACCACCGGTCCGCGCAGGCGCCGCTGGCCCACCGCGCGGTTGAACTCGCGGGCAATGCGGATGCGTCCCTCGGCGTTGGAGTAAAGGATGCGGGCCTGGGAACCGACCACCAGGCGGTGCTCCCGGGCCCCCTGGATCCAGCGCAGGTTGTCGAGCAGTTGCTGGCGGATCTGCTCCGGGGCCTCGGCGGCCATCTGCCCGAGCACCTCGGCGGCGATGGCGTCGGTCTGCTCGAGGTCGTGAGCATCGCCGCTGGTGCACACCCAGCGGAAGGGTCCGAAGCCATAGTCGAAGCAGATGGGTCCCATGATGTCCTCGACATAGGACGGGTAGCGGAAGGAGCCGTCGGGCCGAAGCACCTCGGCACCGGCCCGCGAGGCCTCCAGCAAGAAGGCGTTGCCGTAGTCCCAGAAGGACATGCCCCGCTCGGCCAGGGTGTTGATGGCGGCCACCTGGCGGCGCAGCGATTCCTGCACCAGCTGCTTGAAACGCTCCGGCTCGTCGGCGATCATCCGCCGGGATTGCTCCAGGCTCACTCCCACCGGGTAGTATCCGCCCAGGTAGGGGATGTGCAAAGAGGTTTGGTCGGAACCCAGCTCCACGCTCACGCCCTCGCGGGCCAGCCGCTCCCACAGGTCGACGACGTTGCCCAGGTAGCCGATGGACAGCGCCTCGCCGCTGCGCCGGGCCCGCTCCACGCGCACCAGCAGCTTGTCGAGGTCTTCCTCCACCTCCATCAACCATCCCTGCTGGTGGCGTTTGTGCACCGCCAGGGGATCGATCTCGGCGATCACTCCCACCGCCCCGGCGATAACCGCCGCCTTGGCCTGGGCCCCGCTCATGCCCCCCAGTCCAGAGGAGACGAACACCTTTCCCGCCAACCCCTGATCGCCGGACAACTTCAGGTACAGGCGCCCGGCGTTGAGCAGGGTGATGGTGGTGCCGTGCACGATGCCCTGGGGACCGATGTACATGAAGGAGCCGGCCGTCATCTGCCCGTAGGAGGTCACCCCCAGCGCCGCCAGGCGGTCGTAGTCTTCGGGTTGCGAGTGGTTGGGTATGACCATGCCGCAGGTCAGCACCAGGCGTGGCGCCTGGGGATGCGAGGGGAACAATCCCAGTGGATGACCGGAGTACAGCACCAGGGTCTGCTCCTCGCTCACCTCGCTGAGATACTTCATGGTGAGCAGGTACTGGGCCCAGTTCTGGAACACGGTGCCGTTGCCGCCATAGGTGATGAGTTCGTAAGGATGCTGGGCCACGCGTGGATCCAGGTTGTTCTGGATCATGTGCATGATGGCCGCCGCCTGGCGGCAGCGGGCCGGGTACTCGTCGATGGGCCGGGCGTACATGGCATAGGCCGGGCGGAAGCGGCGCATGTAGATGCGTCCGTCGCCAAGCAGTTCCCGGGCGAACTCTTCCGCCAACTGCCGGTGCCAGGGCTCCGGGAAGTAGCGCAGGGCGTTGGCCAGCGCCAGGCGCCGCCCCCGCTCGTCGAGCACCAGCTTGCGGGGTGGGGCGTGCGAGACGCCCTCCTGCTCGGGAGGCGGAGGGGGAATCTCGTCGGGAATACCGCGCTTGACTTCCTCCTGGAACGAAAGCGTCATGACCTTTTCCTCCTGCTCGAAATCCGCCGCCTGAGTGGACCGCAAACCGGCCCTCCGGTCAAGCGGCAGTACACCACCCGCTTCAACGAACAGGCCGGAGGCGCTTCCGCGTAAAAGAAACTGGCCAGCCGTTCGGGGCCCGCCTATCATGTGGCGGCCATGGTGAAGTCCGAAGACCACCTCGAGGAGGTACTGGAGCCGACCGGGCCCGGACCACGGGTTCCCGGGGGAGGGTTGGGCGAGGTCTGGTTGCTGGCCTACCCGGTCATCGTCACCATGGCCTCGATGTCCCTGATGGGAGTCGTCGACACCCTGTTCATGGGCCGGGTGGGTACCGCCCAGCAGGGGGCGGTGGGGCTGGGGGCGGTGATGTCCTGGACGCTGATGTCGTTTTTCAACGGCACCATCACCGCCGGCAACACCTTCGTGGCCCAGTTCTACGGGGCCCGGCGTTTCCGGGAATGCGGCCGGGTGGTCTGGCAGGTGTACTACATCGCCGTGCTGGCCACCCTGGTGGTCATGCTGGCGGTGTTGCCGCTGGTGCAACCCATGGTGGAGGCCGTGGGCAGCAAGCCGGCGGTGGCCGACTTCGCCTCCCGCTACATGAAGATCCGCCTGCTGGGCGCCGCCTTCGTGTTCAACAACTTCTGCCTGGTGGGTTTCCTGCGGGGCATCGGCGACACCCGTACCCCCATGAAGATCACCTTGCTGGCCAACGGCCTGAACGTGCTGCTCACCTACCTGCTGGTGTTCGGCCGGCTGGGGCTGCCGGCGCTGGGCATCGAGGGAGCCGCCCTGGGCACGGTGCTGAGCCAGGTGGTGGGAGCGGGCACCTACCTGTGGGTGTTTTTGCGCCGCCGCACCGATCGCCAGTACGCCACCCGCCGGCCCCAGGCTCCCGACTGGCAGTTGCTGCGCCGCATCCTGCGCGTGGGACTGCCCATGGGAATGTGGTGGGTGCTGGAGATGGGCGGCTTTACCGTGTTCACCATGTTCGTCTCCACCCTGGGCCAGGTGGAACTGGCCGGGCACCAGATCGTGCGCCAGATGGTACACCTGTCCTTCCTGCCCGGGGTGGCCCTGGGCGTGGCCGCCACCACCCTGGTGGGACAGTACCTGGGCGCCGGTGATCCCGCCTCGGCGGAGCGCAGCGCCCGCAATGCCATTCGTATCGCCCTGGTGATCATGGCCAGTATGGGCCTGCTGTTCGTCGTCCTGCGTTATCCCCTGGCTCGCCTGTTCAACCACGATGAACGGGTGGTGGCCATCGCCGCCCGGCTGTTTCTCTTCGCCGCCGTGTTCCAGACCTTCGATGCACTGGGCACGGTAGCCTCGGGGGCGGTGCGCGGCGCCGGCGACACCCGCTGGCCCATGGTGGTGTCGTTGCTGATGTCCTGGCTGGTGTTCGTGCCCGCCGTCCTCCTGCTGGGCAAGGTGGCCGGGCTGGGGGTGTACGGGGCCTGGACCGGGGCCACCTTCCACATCAGCGTCCTGGGCCTGCTGCTGTACGGGCGCTTTCGCGGCGGCAAGTGGAAGTACATGAAGATCTGACAAGGGTGTCGACCAGGCTCGCCTGCCTGTTTTTTCCAAGCCGTGCTATCATCGTCTCATGCCGCGCTTGCTCTGCCTGTGGCTTTGCCTGCTGCTGGCCGGCTGCCGCTCCCAGCCCGACCAGCCAACCGCTTCGCCCCGGCAGGCCGCTGCCCCGGCCTCCGAACAGAACACCGCCCGGCAACTGGGCCTGCTGCTCATCGATGCCGCCCGCGACGGCGACAGCAGGCGCATCCAGGGCCTGCTGTTCCGTGGTGCCGATGTCTTGGCCCGCGACGACCGGGGCCGGGCAGTGCTGCACGCCTTTTTCTCGCGGCGCAACTGGAGGCTGGACGAGCAACTCCTGCAGCTGCTGCTGCGGGCCGGGGCCGACCCGGCGGCCCGCGACGCCAGCGGCAAAACTCCCCTGCACCTGGCCGCCCGCCGGGGCCGGGCCGGGCCGGTACGGGTGCTGCTTGCCGCCGCGGCTTCCGTCGCCGCCCGCGATCGGCACGGCAGCACTCCCCTGCACCTGGCTGCCCGGGCGGGAGCGGTCGAGGTGCTGCAGACGCTGGTGAAGGCCGGCGCCAGGATCGCTGCCGTGGACGAACGGGGTCGCTCGGCGCTGGCTCTGGCCGCGACCGCCGACGAGTGCCCGGCCGGCCTGTGGCTGGCCGGCCGGGGTGCTCGGGTAACCGCCAACGACGCCTTCGGCCGCTCGCCCCTGGCCTGGCTGGCGGGATGCTGCCTGGCTGCCTGCGGGGACGACACCAGCGACGAGGACGCCTGGCCGGACGTCTGCCGGCGGGCCGGGCCCCTGCGCGCGGCGGCCTTGCAGCGGGCGACCCGGGAAGGTTCCCGCCGCCTGGCGGGATTGTTGCTGCTGGCCGGTGCCGATCCCGACGCCCCCGGTTATTTCGATCCGGCCATCGGCGTGGCCGGCATCCGCCCCCTGCAGGTCGCCGCCTGGGCCGGGTACACGGAGATGGCGGCTCTGCTGCTCGATCTCGGCGCCCACCTCCAGGCCACCGATCGCAACGGCTGGACGGCGCTCGACTGGGCGGCCTTCAAGAACCGCCTGGCGGTCGGCCGACTGCTGCTGGCGCGCGGTGCCGATCCCCGCTACCGGGCCCTGGACGGCAAGCAGGCCCTGGAGCGGGTGTCGCCACCCGCCCGGGCCAGCTGGCGACATCTGCTCGACAGGCGCGTTCGCCGGCGGTCTTCCCGCTGACCCGTTCCAGCTGCCGGGCCAGAGCCATGTTTTTACTTGATCACCACCAGCGGCCGGGTACAATAGCTCGCCCGCCCTTGGGCGGCTCATGCAAGGAGTGTCTCATGGCCCGTGTTACCGTGGAAGACTGTCTGCGCAAGGTGGAAAACCGCTTCGCCCTGGTGGTGGTGGCCACCCAGCGCACCCGCCAGTTGCTGGACGGCGCCGAACCCCTGGTCGAGTCCAAGAACAAGCCCACCGTGGTGGCACTTCGCGAGATTGCCGCCGGCAAGGTCAACGTCCTCTCCGAAGAAGAGCAAGACTAGCGGGAAATCCCTTGAACGCACCCGAACAGCGTCTCTCCGCCCGGCACCACCTGGAGGCGGAATTCGAGCTGGCCGACGGTATCAGCGGTGGCGAGATTTTCTTCGAAAGCCGTGACCTGAGCGGCGGTGGAGTATTTCTCAAGTCGGACCTGCTGCTCGAGGTGGGTGAGATCTTCTGGATCTCCTTCCGGCTACCGGGAACCGAGGTGGCCATTCGCACCCGGGGCAAGGTAGTGCGGGTCAATCGCGAAGCCGATGGATCGGATCCCCGGCAGCAGGCAGGTATGGGCATCCAGTTCCTCGACCTGAACGAAGCCGAGCGCGCCGCCCTGGAGGCCTACCTGCAGGAAGACTAGTGAAGGTGCAGGCGGGCAAGCGCTTCAGCGCTTGAGGCGGCCGAACAGGCCCTTCTTCTCTTCCTTTTCCTTGCGCATCTTGAACAGTCGCAGCTCCCGGGCCACCTCGACATCCTTGGGGTTGAGCCTGTGGGCCACCGACAGGGCCTTGAAGTATTTCTCCTTCTCTCCCAGCTTGTGGTGGACCTTGGCCAGGAACCTGGCCACGTAGAACGACTGGGGGAAGCGCTTGATGAGCGCGACCAGTTCGTCCCGCACTGCCGCCGTCTTCTCGGGTGAATCCTCGCCGCCATCACGCAGGTGTTTCACCCAGGTCTTCCAGGCCTGGTAATCGCCGTTTTTCGGATCCAGGTCGGCGGCCCAGCGGAAGGATTCCGCGGCCTTGGCCAGATCCCGCTTGCGCAGGAAGACCATGCCCTTCTGGTACTGGACGCGCGCCTCCTCGGGGCGCTCCTTGCCGTCAGCGGCCGTCCGCTGCTCGGCTTGTTGTTCGTAGGCCGCTCGCTGATTGGGATCGCTCAACACCTGGTAGGCCTCGTTGATGCGGGCGAAGACGACCTGCATGCGGTGCATGGCCTCCTCGTCGCCCGAGTTGGAAACCCGGTCGGGATGGTAGACCTTGGCCAGGGTGAGAAAGGAGCGCTTGATGGTCTCCGAGTTGGCGTCCTTCTCCACCTCCAGCACTTCCCACAGCGGGGCCTTCTTCACCTGTTCGAACTTGTCGTTGAGCTTGCGCAACAGCTCCGCCGGCACCTTGGACTTCTGGGCGGCGGGCCGGGAAGCCCCGGCGGCCGGGCGGGAGGCGGCCGCCTTGGCTGCCGGTTGGGCAGCCGGGGCGGGGCGGGGTTGTGCCGCCGGTCCGGACGCAGCCTTGGCTCCGGACAGGGGTTGCGCGAAATCCGCCTCCTCGAGTTCCAGCATGCCACAGTACAGCAGGGTCAGCAGCAGCATCATGCCGGCGGTGGTACCGCCCCTGGTGGCGCGCACGAACTGCTGGGGCAAGCGGAACTCGCGCAGTAGCTCCGCGTCCGCCAGATCGTCTGCGGGGAACTCGAACAACTCCTTGCGTTGTATAAACAGGCCGGTCACCTTGCAGGACCTGCCCACCAGCACTTCCAGGCCACGCTTGAGATCCTCGGCGTTGTAGGCGTTCTTGATGCCGTTGTAGACCAGGGCGTAGGGGTTGATGCGCATGGGCTCGTGCGGCGGCGGGATGTCCTCGTCCTCGACGAAGCGGTAGCCGCCGGCCCGCAGGGCGAACAACCTCGACATCTTGCGGGCCAGTTGCAGCGCCAGGGCCCGTTCCAGCTGCTCATCGTCGATGGCGCCCAGTTCCAGCAGGATCTCGCCCTGCAGGCGCTTGCTCTTGGCCATCTCCATGAGCGACTGGTTGAAGGCGGCGTCATCCACGTAGCCCAGCTCCCGCAGTACCTGTCCCAGGTAATCCTGTGATTGGGGATTGTGCACGCCGGCGGGAAACCCTTCCTCGAAGTAGAGCCAGTAGGAGGCCTCCTGGTGTTCCAGGTAAAGCATGCCGGAGGCCCGGCGATCGAGCAGGTGCATCACCAGCACCGGCAGCGGCATCTGCTCCAGCGTCCCCTCGGGGGAGAAGGCCGGCAGGTAGTCGACGTCCATGGCCTGGCAGTGTATGCCAGTTGCCGGCGGCAGGCAAGATGCCCGGTCGCCAGCTACTTTTCCGTCAGCGTTCTTTTCAGGAAGATGCCGTGGCCGCGCCGGTAGCGGCTGGAGATGGTCACCGGCAGGTGCCCGGTGATGGTCAGGCGCCCGGCCAGGGCGGCGGCCGCCGCCCGCTGGGAGCTGGGCTGGTAGGAATAGGTGCACAGGTAGCCGGCCACCGTGGGAAAATAGCGCAGCATGTAGGGAGAGGCGAAGGAGACCACCACCAGGGGCCGTGACAGTGTTTTGTAGAGTCTCTGCACCAACCAGGCGTGGTACTGGTTGGAGACGGCCACCACTATCTTGTCGGCATCGGCTCCCAGTTGCTGCAATCGTCGCAGTTGCCGGGCCAGCTGGGCCCGGCTGGGAGCCCGGCTCAGGCGCAGCTGGCGGGCCCGGGGAAGGTATTCCCGGCAGGCTTTCAGGAATACTTCCTGGGCCGCGGCCACCAGCAACCTGCTCTCCGCGCGCAGGGGAAGCACCCCTCCCTCGTTTCTCACCAGGGTGACAGCCCGCCGGGCCACGGTGCGCGACACCGCCTGGTGCAGGCGGTTGGGCAGCCAGCGAACGGAGTCGTCCGTCTGCCGGCGGGAAGCGAACAGCCCCCGCTTCCACTTGAGCCGCAGGATGCGGCGCACCGACTGGTCCAGGCGCTGCCGGCTGATGGTACCGTCGCGTACCGCCTGCAGCAACGCCTGGTATACTTCCTGCTTGCGCGAGGGCGTCCAGATGACCATGATGATGTCGCTGCCGGCCAGGAAAGCCTTGACCGCCGCCTGGCCAACTCCGTAGCGGTCGGCCACGGCGTGCATCTCCAGGTCATCGGTGATCACCACCCCGGCAAACCCCAGCTGGCGGCGCAGCAGCCCTTCGATCAGTGGACGCGACAGCGATGCCGGGGTGCCGCTGGGATCGATCCGGGGCACTTGAACGTGGGCCACCATGACGGCATCCAGCCCCACCGCCATGGCCTGCCGGAAGGGAGCCAGGTCCACCGCCAGCAACTGCTGGCGATCGAGGTCCACCACCGGCAAGGAGTAGTGGGAATCCCGGGAAGTGGTACCGTGGCCGGGAAAGTGCTTGGCCACGGTGGCCAGGCCCGCCAGTTGCTGGCCCAGCAACAGGTACACGCCCAGCCGCGAGACCGTTGCCGGGTCGTCGCCCAGGGCGCGGACATTGATCACCGGGTTGCGCGGATCGCGGTTGAGATCCAGCACCGGTGCCAGGTTCATGTTGAAGCCCACCAGGCGCAGGTCCGTGGCCACGGCCTGGCCGGCCAGGAAGGCCAGCGCCTCGTCACCGGTGGCTCCCAGGGCCATGGCTCCGGGCAACACCATGACGTCGCGCTTGAGCCGCACCACGTTGCCGCCTTCCTGGTCGACGGCCAGGAAAGGAGGCAGTTCCCCGGCCATGGCCCTGTTGATGTCGGCCAGCAGTCGGGCCACCTGCCTGGTGCTGGAGATGTTGCGGCTGTACAGGGCCACCGAACCGACGTGCAGCCGGCGCAGCAGGCCAGCGATGGCCGGCTCCATGTGCCGTCCCCCGAAGCCTACCATCAACAGCTGCCCCACCTTCTGCTCCAGGCTGAGGGTGTGCAGTAGTTCTTCGACGGAACCGGTAGTCTGGCCGGGCACCGTGTCCACGTCCGCCGACGAAGCCGTTCCGGCCAGCAGGAGCAGGGCCAACAGGACGTTGGCACCGGCCCGGCTCATCCGGCCTCCGACTCGCTGGTTGCCGTCAGCGCGGCACTGGTCTGCCCGGTGGGCAGGCTGATGCGCTCCAGGCGCTGGCGCAGGGGCTCGATGGTCCGGTGGAATCGGGCCAGTTCCTGCTTCGGCACCGGCCGGGCGGGAGGGAACTTCTGGGAGAAGGGATTCACGTGACGACCGTTTTTCTTCATGCCGTAGTGCAGGTGCGGTCCGGTGGACCGACCGGTGGAACCCACGGTACCGATGAACTGCTTCTGACTGACCCGTACACCCTTGCGTATACCGCGGGCGATGCGATTGAGATGGGCGAAGATTGTCTGGTAACCATTGGCATGGCGCAGGACGATCAGGTTGCCGCTGATACCCCGGCGCCCGGCGAACAGCACCGTACCATCGGCCGGTGCCCAGATGGGGGTGCCGCGCGGAGCCGCCAGGTCGATCCCCAGGTGGCGTTGAGAAAACCCCAGGATGGGATGCACCCGCATGCCGAAGCCCGAGGAGATGCGGGTGAACTTCAAAGGAGACTTCAGGAACGCCTTGCGCAGCGAGTCTCCCCGTTCGTCGTAGTAGCCATCGCGAGCCTGCTCACCCCGGTACCAGAAGGCCCGGTGCCGGCCGCAGGCCCCGGCATACTCGGCGGCCAGGATGCGCCCGTAGCGAACGAAGCTGTCATCGACGTATACCTTCTCCACCAGCAGGCGCACGCTGTCGCCCGGACGGGGGTCGATGTAGAAATCGATATCCCAGGCGAAGATGTCCACCAGCGCCAGCACCAGGGCCGGCCGCTCGCCGGCGGCGGCCATGGACTGGTACAGCGAGCCCTTGATGGTTACCGACAGCGCCTCCTGCTCCACCCGGGCGCTCTCCTCGACGCGTCCAGCCACCAGCTTGCCGTTACGCCTCTCCACCTGGTAACGCACCAGTGGCGTCTTGTGGTAGACGAGCCGCTCCACTTGCCCCAGCGGTGAGCGTAACAGCTCGAAGCGCTCCCCGGGCCGGCAGTTGCGGAAATTCATTACTCCCCGCAGGGACTTGACCAGGAGCCAGGACTGCTGTGCGTTCAAGCCCACCCGCTCCAGGGCCCGGGCCAGGCTGTCGCCGGGCTGCAGTGCGCCCTGCAGGTGATCACACCATTGCTCCAGCAGGCGCAACCCGGCTACTCCGGCGGCCCGCTCCAGATCGAAGCGCAGGGAGGAGGTGGCCCGCCGCATCAGCTTGCCGGCATCGTAGCCACGCACCCCGGCCACGCCGCGCAGCTCGCCCAGCCCGCTGCGGTGCACCGGCCGTCGTGGGACCACCGGCGCTGGTTGCCGGCGGGCGGCGGGCGACCGGCTCGTGCCCTGCCCATCGCTGGCGGGCAACCCCGGTAGACCCCGAAACACCAGCAGGTAGACGTTGAGCAACAGCAAGCCACCGATCAGCACAATCCATCCCGGCTTGAGGCGGCGCCGGCGCCTGGACAGGCCGGGATACCCGTATCTGAAATTCCTGCTCACCTGGCCTCCGTACCCACGGCTAGCACACCGGTAACCGCTTGTCAAAAAATATCACCATAAATTCGAGAGGATAGGCTACAGGCCGGCGGGGGACGGAGGTGTTGCCGGGTCCGGCGACAGGCTTGCAGTTTGTGATGTTGCTTTTATGCCATTCTAGTATAATGCCGGCCCATGAACCAGGACGACGGGCACAACGGCCCGCTGTACGAGGAAAAGACCCGCAAGGCGCACGTGGCGGAGTTGCAGCAAGCAGCCCCGTCGAAGAAAAGTTTCCTCATCCAGATCTACGGTCCCTCGCTGGGACGCAACTTCCCGGTCGACCGCGACCTCATCACCATCGGCCGCGACCCGGCCAACACCATCCAGGTCGACCAGGAAAACGTCTCCCGGCAGCACGCCAAGTTGGAGAGGATTTCCCCCTCGGTGTTCATCGAGGACCTGGGCTCGACCAACGGCACCTATCTCAACGACCTGGCCATCAAGCGCGAGAGGCTGCGGCACGGTGATCTCATCAAGATCGGTGGCGTGGTATTCAAGTTCGTCTCCGGTGGCAACATCGAGGGTCTCTACCACGAAGAGATCTACCGCATGACCATCACCGACGGGCTGACCCAGGTTGCCAACAAGCGCTACCTGTATGAGTTTCTCGAGCGTGAGATCGCCCGTACCATTCGTTTCGGACGCCCCCTGAGCCTGATCATGCTCGATATCGATCACTTCAAGCAGATCAACGACACCTTCGGACACCTGGCCGGCGACTATGTCCTCAAGGAAATGTGCAAGGAACTGCTCAAGCAGGTTCGACGCGAGGAGCTACTGGCCCGGTACGGCGGCGAAGAGTTCGTGGTGGTGCTGCCGGAGACGGCGTTGTCCACCGCGGCTACCATGGCCGAGAAGTTGCGCCGCGTGGTGGCGAATCACCACTTCTCCTTCGCCGGCAAGGACATCTCCATCACCATTTCCCTGGGCTGTGCCGAGCTCTCCCCCATGGCCACCGATCCCAACGTCTTCCTGCACGAGGCCGATGCCCGACTGTACGAGGCCAAGCGGGCCGGCCGCAACCGGGTGGTGGCCTGAGGGCGCACATGCCCTTTCCCTACTATCACCGGCTGAGCAAGCGCCAACAGGCGATATATCGCCGCAGTGCGGCGGTGCCGCACATACCCCTGGCGGACAGAACCGGGGCGGCGGCCTTCGCTCGCGACCTGGAACGGGCCCTGCACACCGGCAGCCGCCAGGAGGTGGAACGTTCCGCCTGGCGCCTGTGCCGACGCATTTGCCAGGACCTGGGAGTGCCCTGGGTGGAGTTGCGGGTTCGGCAAAAACGTCCCTCCAGCTCGGGAGGTGAACTGCACGGCCTGTACGAACGCGAGGAAGGCCAGACGGCGGTGATAACCCTGTGGATGCGCACCGCCCAGCAGAAACGGGTGGTAGCCTTCAAGACCTTCCTGCGGACCTTGCTCCACGAGCTGTGTCACCACCTCGACTACGAGGTACTGGGGCTGGCCGACAGCATGCACACCGAAGGCTTCTTCCGCCGGGAATCGGACCTGGCCCGGCAGCTGCTGGATCCCGGTGGTGCGGGACAGGACCAGCGCGTGGAGGTGCGAGCGGAACACCGGGAACGCCGGGGACAGGCCCGGGACGACCGGGGACAGGCCCGGCACTCGGAGGGACAGGCACCCGCCCTCCCGGACACGGCTCCGGCACTCGGCCAGGCCGGCGCTACCCGGCCAGTCACCGCCAGCGGACAACTGGCCCTTCCCTTCGGCAAGAAAGGCCGCTGACGGCACCCGAAAAGGTACGGGCCCGGCCCCGCCAGGGGACCGAGCCCGTACTCATGTCATCATCTCGACTTGATCTTGCTTCAGCAGTTACCCGGGTAGAGGATGTCCACTCCGGCGCACTCGGCGAAGCAGGGGTTGTCGTAGGTCTGGCCGTCGGCGCCGCACACGGGCTCGTAGTACTCCGGGCAGACGCACTGTGGCTGGTTGCAATGACCCTCGCAGACACCGGCCTCGTCACAGTAGATCTCGCACAAGGTACCATCCGGACACTCGGCGTCGCTCTGGCATTCGCCGCCTCCCTGTATCTGCTGCAGGCACTCCAGGTACTCGGGAGTCTGTACCCACCCGCAGGTGGCCTCTCCGTTGGGACCCTGCAACAGCTCGCAGGTCGTCAGGCGCAGGCACTCGTACTCGGGCAGCCAGACACAGCTGGAGGCCACCGGGTAGGGAGCACAGATCTCTCCGCTGCAGCCGGTAATCTGGCACTGCGCCTGCTCCGGCACGCACTGGCCCTGGCAGCAGCCCTGGCCGCTGGGTCCACCATCGCAACCGGGAATGCACTCCAGTTCGCAGCGGAAGCCCTGGGGACAATCGCTGTCGGCCTGGCATTCCAGCGGCGGCAGGGGCATGCAGACCCCGGTGTCGGTGCAGGGGCCCATGGAGCCATCGGGACCGATGCAGTGCTCGCAGTACATGCCGGGCGGGCAGTCGAAGTCTTCCCGGCACTCGACCGGGGGCTGATCGCACTCGCCACCATGGACGATCTGGGCACCCTCGCACTCGGCCAGGCAGGCATTGGCGAAGGTCTGCTCCTGGCAAGGTCCCGCGCAGGTCTCTCCCGGCGGGCAATCATCGGCATCGCCGTAGTAACAGATCACGGCACAGACCGGGTCCCAGATATCGGGGCAGGCGCAGGGATCATAGACGCAGCGGCCGTCGATACAGCGGCCATCTCCACCTATGCAGTCCTGGCCGGCGGGGTCGCTGCAGTCGAGCATGCAGTCTTCATCGCTGCGGCACTCGGCCTCGGCCATGCATACGCCCACGCAGCAGCCGGGCCCGTCGCAGGTGGGATCGCACTCGAAGATGTCGCAGCGGTAACCCGGCGGGCATTCCCAGTCGGCATGGCAGTACTGCTGGCCGAAGATGCAGCGGCCGTCGATGCAACGGCCGATCTGGCCGGCCTCGTCGATGCAATCGGTATCGACCTGGCACTGGGGCGGCTGCTCGCACTCGCCCGGGTGCAGGATCTCGGCGCCGTCGCACTGGGCGAAGCACTCGTTGGGATAGGTGATCAGCTCGCAGGTGCCACTGCAACTCCCGTCCGGGTCACACCACTCCGAGCACTTCTGGGCACAAACTGGATCGTAGATCTCGATGCAGTTGCAGTCCGCCGGCACACACTGGCCGTTTACGCACTGCAGGGGGGGCGCGCCGGGCATCAGGCAGTCCTCGTCCGTCTGGCACTGGGGCGGTTCCACCGGCACGCAATAGCCCTCGCAGATGGGCAGGCAACCGTCGGGGTTGTCGGGATCGGTCTCGCAGGGCGGGCACTCACCGGTGGCCGAGTCGCAACCGGCTTCCCAGCACTGCAGGGCACAGGTCATGCCCTCGGGACAATCGGCATCGCTCTGGCACTGGGGAGGAGGCGGGGGCACGCAGTGGCCCACGCAACCGGGCACACAGTCACGGCACTCGCAGTCGGGATCATCGGCCGGGCACTCGCAGGGAGGCACGGTGGGATCGCAGTCCCAGCAGCTCACCTCGCACACCAAGTCGGGCGGACAGTCGCTGTCGGCCTGGCACTCGATGGCCTGGGGCACGCAGTGGCCGAAGCACTCCTCTCCGCAGATTCCGGTGTTGGGATCGCACTCGGGTGGGCAGTTGCCGCTGGCGGGATCACAACCCCAGCCTGTGCACTCCATGGCGCAGACCATGCCTTCCGGGCAGGGGGTGTTCTCGTCGCACTCGCTCTGCTGGTCTGCCACGCAAACCCCGGCACAGGGCGGACACCAATCTTCGGTGCAGGAAGCGCAGTAGTTGTACTCACAGTGGAAGCCTTCCGGGCAGGGAGTGTTCTCGTCGCAGGTAAGCTGTTCCCACTGGCAGACGCCATCGACGCAGCGGACGTCGGCATCCGACCAGGGATAGAGGTTTACGCAGTCTTCGTCGCTCTGGCACTCCTGTTCGGCGCAACGACAGATGGGGCAACCGTTGGCATCGGTCATGAAACCGTTGGCACAGTACAGATCGCACGCCAGTTGCTCGTCGGAGCAGGCCGGTTCGTCGCAGTTGCCCACGCAGCCCAGGGAGACGTCGAAGGTACCTCCCGAGCTGCCGGTGCGGGTGCCCACCGCGATCAGGTAACGACCCATCTGGGACAGGGACACGTCCTTGAGCAGGCCATCGAGATCCCCGGAACCCAGGGCATCGCTTTGGATGGCCTGTCCCCAGGCCCCCTTGTCATCGGCCGGCCCGTACAACAGCAGCACCGGCCGCTCGCCGTTGGTGGACTTGAGCATGACCGTCACGCGAGCCCCGGCCAGGGCATCGAAGACGTATCCGGTCAGCACCTTCTTGGTGGAGAAGTGCTCGCCGGACAGGGTCTGACCGAAATCTATACCACCTCGGATCTCGACCAGCTGTTTGCCATCCTTGTTGAGGATGGGCGGGTTGTAGGCGGCATCGTAGTTGCTACAGGCCCCGACCAGCAGGGCCAGTAGGCAACAGGCCATCGTTCCCCTCAGTGCTCTCATCTCATCTCCTCCTTTCAAAGGTTATAGATTCCATCTCGCCAGTACACAGGAGCAAGTCTCGTGCCAGTACTGGCAACAATCTCTGTTGCCATCTTAACTACCTGTTTGAATAGGATTTTTCCGCTGGCCCCGTGATGGTTGTCGTGATCGCCGTCACGCAGGTGTAATCCCTGCTTGACAGGGGCAGCTGGTCTAAAAACCATTCCACCTTGTTTTTCAGGCTGTTGAAATTTTTTCCAGATTATCTCGGCAGTGTAAAGCCGGGATTACACGCCTGTCCCTGGCCTGGCCAGCCTTCCATACCTCCACACTCCGGGCCTGTCCCCACACTCCGCGCACTTCGGGCCTGTCCCCAGGGGAAGAGACAACGAGCCGTGACCCGTCACGGTTGAACCCCCTGCGGGGGGTAGGTAATATCGTTGCCATGTTATGGCTCGGCCTGGATCTGGGAAAACGACGTATTGGAGTTGCCGCCAGCGATGAACTGGGCTGGGTACACCCGGTAACCGTCATCGAGCGTCGCGGCAACGGGCCCGACGTCGAACAGGTCGAGCGCATCTTTCGCGAACGAGAGGCGGGCGCGGTGGTGGTGGGGCTGCCCCTCAACATGGACGACAGCGAGGGCCCGGCGGCCCGGGGAGCGCGACGGTTCGCCGAGCGTCTGCGCAAGTTACTGAACTGCCGGGTGGAACTCTGGGACGAACGCCTGACCTCCTTTGAAGCCGAGCAGATGTTACAGGAGGCGGGCCTCGATTCGCGGCGGCGTCGCCGAGTGGTGGACCAGATGGCCGCAGTGCTGATATTGAGGTCTTTTCTGGCAAGTGACAGGGAGCAGTAGTGAAAAAGACGCTGATCATACTGGTGGTGGCGGCCGTGGTGGTGGCGGCCGGCGTGGTGGGTATCAAGTGGTGGCAACTGAAAGACTGGGCGGCCACGCCGCATGGTGGACGGGGACGCTCTCTGGCCGTCGAAATCCCCCGGGGGGCCGGACCGCAGCAGGTGTCACGCTTGCTCGAGAAGACCGGGGTGATAGACAACGCCGAGCGGTTTTCCTTCTACTTGCGCCGGGTGCGCCGGGCTGCGGGCCAGATCAAGTCGGGAGAGCTGGCCTTCCGCGACAATATGACCCCGGACCAGGTAATCGACGTACTACGGGAAGGGACGCCGTTTACCTACAAGATAACCATTCCCGAGGGGCTGCGCATCGACGAGGTGGCGGCACTCTATGAGCGCTTGGGAATGGCCCAGGCGACCAGGTTCGTGGCTCGCTGTCGTGACCGTGGTTTTGTCAGCTCCCTGGGAATCCCCGCCGACAGTCTGGAAGGATTTCTCTTTCCCGACACCTATCGCTTTCGCAAATCAACACCGCTCGACGAGATCCTGCGGACCATGGTCGAGCATTACAAGGGTGTATTCGTCGAGAAATGGCGTCGGCGTGCGGTGCAACTGGGCATGAACGAACTGCAGGTGGTTACCCTGGCATCAATAATTGAGAAGGAAACTGGTGCGGCTCACGAGCGGCCACTCATTTCCGGTGTATTCCACAACCGACTGCGGGACGGTTGGAAGCTGCAGACAGATCCCAGCGTTATCTATGCGGTGCTGCTTGAACGGGGGCACTTTAACGGTAACTTGACCCGTGACGACCTGCGCATCGACAGCCCCTACAACACCTACCGTCACCAGGGGCTGCCACCGGGACCCATCTGCAATCCGGGAGCCGACGCTCTCCGGGCGGCCCTGTGGCCTAAAAAGACCCGCTACTTCTTCTTCGTCTCCCGCAACGATGGAACCCACGAGTTTTGCGAGACCTTGGCCTGTCATAACCGGGCCGTCAAGCGTTACCAGGGAGGTGGCTGATAGATACGCTGGCCATCGAGATCAAAGGGGTCCACAAGCGTTTCGTCTTGCCACGCCCGTTGCTGGCGGCACTGCGCCATCCATGGCAACGTCGCCACGTGGAAGTACTGCATGGTGTCGATCTCGCAGTACCCCGGGGCACGGTAACCGGACTGCTGGGTCCCAACGGAGCGGGAAAAACCACCCTGCTGCGTATCATGGCAGCGTCGATATTACCCGACCGGGGACAGGTACGCATCCTCGGCCGGGAGGTGCAACGAGCACCGGCGCGGGCGCGGCGAGACATCGGCTTCGTGCTGGCGGAGGAACGCAGTTTCTTCTGGAGGCTGTCAGCCCGTCAGAACCTGCGCTTTTTTGCCACCCTGTGCGACATGACCAGGCACGAGGCAGACCGTCGTATCGAACAGCTGGCAACGTTGCTGGAGATAACCGGTGAGTTGGAAAAGCCCTTCCGGGACATGTCCACCGGTATGCGCCAGCGGCTCAGCCTGGCCCGGGCACTGCTACACGATCCACAAATATTACTGGTGGACGAACCCACGCGGGCCCTGGACCCAGGAGCCGCCAGGCGTACCCGAACCCTGATCGACGAGACACTGGTGGCACAGCTGGGCAAGACGGTATTGCTGGCCACTCATTCCCTGGAGGAAGCCCGCCAGTTGTGCCGACAGGTGGCCCTCTTGAGCGACGGCAGAGTCACCATCCACGGCCCTGTCGAAAGGGTTCTGGAGCAGGTGGCGGATGTCTTCGAGGTAGAGTCGTGAGATTTCTACGCAAGGCCTGGGCCTTCATCTACAAGGATCTGCTGACCGATCTCAGCTACCGGGTAGCCTTTGCCGGTCAACTGGTATTCGTGGTTTTCCTGGTAGCTTCATTCTATTTCCTGGGCCGTATGCTGGGGGAAGTTCCGGTGCCGAGCCTAGCCCGATACGGGGGCAGGTACTTTCCCTTTGTACTAGTGGGTGTGGCCTTCTCCAGTTACCTGGGTGTTGCCATCAGGAGCTTCGCTGATACCATCCGCTCGGCTCAGGTACTGGGCACGCTGGAGGCCTTGCTGGTCACCCCTACCCCGGCCGGTCAGATTGTACTGTTGTCCTCCCTGTACGCTTTTCTGGCCACGTCGTTGCGAGTTGTGTTGATCCTGTTGGCCGGCACCCTGCTGTTCGGTGTGGATTTCGGCAACGCCAACTGGGGTGGGGCGTTGTTGGCGTTGCTGCTAACGGTGGTCAGCTTCTCCTCGCTGGGAATCTTCTCCGGAGCAGTGGTGCTGGCCTTCAAGCGAGCCGATCCGTCCAGCTGGTTGGTACAGGGCTTGAGTTACCTTCTGGGTGGCGTGTACTATCCCGTGGCGGTTCTGCCCGACTGGGGCAAGAGCCTTGCCCAGCTGCTGCCGATAACCCATGCCCTCGAAGCCATGCGCATGTTGCTTCTGCAGGGCAGTTCCCTCGCCGATGTGTGTAACCCCATCCTGGCACTAGTGTTGTTCACGGCCGTGGCCGGGCCGCTAAGCCTATGGTCCTTTTCCCTGGCCCTGCGCCGCGTGCGAAAAGAGGGCAGCCTGAGTCACTTCTGATGATACTTTACCCCCCGGGGACTACCCCCCGGGGACAGGCCCGCGGGGGAGGGGTGTGTACGAAAACCGGACACTTTCTACCGGCTCCGTAGCCGGCCGTCTCGCCAACTGCCTGTTTTCATTGAACTCACATTCTGGCACGATTCCTGCTTACTCT
>Ga0190359_1000166_pt1 | contig 43382 bp, 36 predicted proteins | sample 48721823_MG_FD_161269 | JGI IMG/M metagenome (GOLD analysis project Ga0190359, IMG submission 161269) | Hydrothermal vent microbial mat bacterial communities from Southern Trench, Guaymas Basin, Mexico - 4872-18-2-3_MG | ecosystem: Environmental > Aquatic > Marine > Hydrothermal vents >...
ATAAAATAAAGGCCTGGCTCTGCCGTTATTACAAATCCAGGTTTGAGTCGTCTTCCAAGACGCAGGGCATTTAGGCCAAACTTATCGCTTCTCTTTATTTCATCATCATAGCCAACATAATCCTCACCCAGATTTTCCATGTCGTGCACATCCAGTCCGACCATGTGCCCGAGTCCGTGTGGAAAAAACAGGGTGTGAACTCCTTCCCTAACACCATCTTCACTGTTTCCCTTAAAGAATCCGAGCTGTTTCATTCCATCAAATATTGTTGCGGCGGCCTTGAGATGGCAGTCTCTGTTGAATACATCTGGCTTCATCATCTCAACAGATTTTTCAAGTGCGGAGAGTACAACGTTGTATATATCCTTTTGAAGTTGAGAGAATTTTCCACCGACGGGATATGTTCTTGTAATATCACCGGCATAGTGAAGGGGCGATTCTGCACCGCAGTCCATTATCGCCAGATTCCCTTCCTTCATTAGATTTTCATGGGAGTGGCCGTGGAGAATTTCTCCATGTATTGTATATATGATTGGGAATGAGGGATGACTTCCATGGGAGAGGGCAATGCCTTCGACTCTTCCATAGACCTCATATTCGTACATTCCTGGTTTTGTAATTCTCATAGCTTCTTTCTGCATTTCATATGTAATATCTATAGCTTTTTCAATCTCCTTTATCTCCTCTTCAGATTTGATCGATCTATGGGCTACAACTGTTTTGATTAATTGTTCAGAGACATTTTTATTTACCTCCTCAGGTGGAATTTGTACAGCCCGCGATATCTTTAAAATATTTTCGGCACGATATTGTGGCAGAAAGTGGACAGTACGATTTTTATTTACTGCATCTTGAATGTAATCGATAAATTTCTTTGACGCCTCTGTGTGTTCCACACCAACGGCTCTTGCTCGATCTGCGATCGAGGGGCGGGGGCCAGTCCATATTATATCCTGTATATCGACATCATCACCAAAGACGATCTCTTTGTCCTGATCTATATCTATTATTGCTGAAAGTCCTGGGAAGTCGAGTCCCCAGTAATAAAGAAAGGAACTGTCCTGACGGAAGTGATATGTGTTATCCGGATAGTTCATGGGGCTTTCATCATTACCTGGAAACAGTACGATTCCCGATCCTAGATTTTCTTTCATTTTCTCTCTTCTTGATTTATAAGTTTCTTTGCTAAACATCGGAATGATTCCTCCATTTAATTAAAATTGGGCATGTTCTGTTCTTCTTATTATTTCGTTCTGAAGTTCTGTGCTGAGGTCAACAAAATAGTCGCTGTATCCTGCAACCCTTACTATGAGATGTCTATATTTCTCAGGCTCTTTTTGAGCCTTTCTAAGAGTATCGGCAGTTACAACGTTAAACTGAATATGGTGGCCATCCATCCTGAAATATGACTTTATAAGGTGCAGAAGCTTCTCTCTACCTGCCTCGTCGTCAAGGAGTTGAGGCGTGAATTTTTGATTCAAAAGCGTTCCACCCGTCCTGAGATGGTCGATCTTGGCAGCAGATTTTATTACTGCTGTTGGGCCGTGAGTATCTGCCCCCTGAACAGGAGAGATTCCCTCCGAAAGGGGAGTATATGCGATTCGACCGTCGGGTGTGGCACCAACCACTCTGCCAAAATAGACATGGACGGTTGTAGGCAGAAGGTTTATCCTGTAGTGACCGTTTTTTGTGTTGGGTCTTCCATCGACTGACTGAAAAAATATCTCGAAAACCTCTCTTACAATATCATCGGCCCGGTCGTCGTCGTTTCCATATTTCGGGGTCTCGTTTAAAAGTTTCTGCCTCAGTTCTTCGTATCCCTTGAAATTGTTTTTAAGAGCCTTTAACAATTCATCCATTGTAACATCTTTTTTAATATAGACGTGGTCCCTTATACTTGCCAGCGAGTCTGTGATCGAACCTGTTCCCACACCCTGTATATATGATGTGTTGTATCTTGCTCCTCCGTTGTTGTAATCCTTTCCCTTTGCTATGCAGTCGTCTATAAGGATAGACATGAATGGGGCAGGCAGATATTTTGCCCACAACCGTTCTATAATGCGGTTCCCCTTTATCTTGATATCTATGAAGTAGTTAAACTGTTTCTTGTAAGCATCAAAGAGATCATCATATCTCTCAAACTTCCTTGGATCACCGGTTTTCAGGCCGATCTGTTTTTTAGTTAGAGGATCGAATCCATTGTTCAATGTGATTTCGAGTATCTTGACAAAATTAAAATATCCAGTCAGGATATAGCTTTCCTTGCCAAATGCGCCGGTTTCTACACAGCCGCTTGCACCGCCATTTCTGGCATCAACAATCGATTTTCCCTGTCTGAGCATCTCTTTGATGATTGCTTCGGTATTGAATACAGATGGCTGACCGAAACCCGTTTTGATGATTTTTATTGCACGGCTTAAGAAGCGGTCTGGTGTCTTGCTGCTAATCTGAACCATTGAGCTGGGCTGTAGTATTCGCATCTCCTCTATTACATCCAATATCAGATATGAGAGTTCATTTACTGCATTGGAGCCGTCCTCTTTAACACCCCCGAGGTTAATCAGGCAGAAATCTGTGTATGTGTTGCTCTCCTCAGCAGTGACACCAACCTTTGGTGGCGCAGGTTGATTGTTGAATTTTATCCAGAAACTCATGAGAAGCTCTTTTGCCTTCTCTCTTGTGAGAGTTCCGTTCTCTATGTCTCTGACAAAAAAAGGATAGAGGTGCTGGTCCAGGCGGCCGGGGTTAAAAGAGTCCCATGTATTTAACTCGGTAATCACTCCAAGATGGATGAACCAGTAATATTGAAGAGCCTCATGAAATGTTTCGGGCCGTTTTTCTGGTACACGGCGGCAGATTTGTGCAATCATTTTCAGTTCATTTCTCCTGCTCTGTGATTTTTCTTCCTCTGCAAGCATCTCTGCTTTTTCGGCATATCTCCTGGCCAGTGTTATTATACTATCTGCTGCTATCTCCATTGCACGAAGCTCTTCTCTTTTTTCTAAGGCTTCTGGATCGTTATAGAAATCGAGATTTTCGATTGCCGTATGGATTATACGCTTAAAGTCTGAGAGTCCCATGTGGTAAATCTTGTTGTCAAGAACAGTGTGCCCGGGTGCCCTCTGTTCCATGAATTCGGTAAAGATTCCTGCCTCATAGCAGTCCTTCCATTTATCGTCTACTTTCTGGAATATTCTATCGCGAATAGAACGACCCTTCCAGAAGGGGATGAGGGATTTTTCGAATATATTTTTTGTTTCATCCGATACTGAGAAAGGTATTTTTTTTCGTGTGTTTAGTATTTCGAGGTCTTTAAGGCTGTGAATGCAGATTTCTGGATAGGTGGGAGTCGCCTTAGGTGCAGGGCCCCTTTCTCCGACTATGAGCTCTCCATCATTGATACATATCTTTTTGTTTTCCATTATGTATTTTAGAGCCATTGCTCTTGCAACTGGAACCGATACTCTTTCTGGTATACCACTTTTATAGAACTCTGTTAGTAAGATAGCTCTTTCTGGAGAAAGGGTGGGTTCGGCATCGAGGCTCTGATGGCGAAGTTTTCTTATTCTATCATTCATTATTCAGCCTCCTATTTTGACTGAATATCCTTCAGCTTCAAAATTTTCTTTAATTTCATTTATTTTTTCATCTGATGGTACCGGGACTTGCTTCATTTTGTTTTTCATTTTAAGGCGCCTGTATTTTTCGTCTCCAAGGTGATTGAAGGGCAGCAGCGATATTTTTCTGATATTGTTCAGATTCTTTATAAATTTAATAATATCTGTTATGTTTTCCCTTGTGTCGGTTATTTGTGGAATGACCGGGAATCGAATGATTATCTCTTTTTTTTCTCTGTCGAGCATTTTTAGATTGTTTAGAATTGGTTCTACATCTACACCTGTATAGAGCATGTGTTTTTGACGATCTATGAGTTTTATATCGTACAGAAATAGATCGGTATAAGAAGAGACTTTTTTTAGAACTTGAGGTGATGCATATCCAGATGTATCGACTGCTGTGTGAATATCTTCACCCTTACACCACGATAGAATCGAAATTAGAAATTCTGGTTGCATGAGGGGTTCGCCTCCGGAGATTGTTAAACCGCCTCCTGATTGGTCATAGAATATTCTGTCTTTTAGAATTTCTTGTGCTATTTCTTCTATGGATACCTTTTTACCGATTAATTCTTTCCCATCACCGCACTGGGTAGTAAATTCCCTCTTTCTTCCTGTTCCGATTGATTCCTGTGGTTCGGGATCCTGACTTTCAGGATTGTGGCACCACCAGCATCTGAGAGGGCATCCCTTAAAAAAGACAGTGGTTCTGATTCCTGGTCCATCATGGATTGAATATTTTTTTATATCAAAGACTGTTCCCAGTATCAACATTTTATCCTGCAAGTAATTTTGAAAAATTTACGAAAAAAGATTCTTAAATTCAAGGTGTTTATTTAAATTAGGAGTTGTTGTAAAACTGTAGGGTCTCGATGTTTTCACCTGCTCATTAACTATAACGCAAGAAGGTAAACTACCCATTTGGCCAGAAATGATCTAATTTTTGCCATGGTCGACCAGTATATTTATCCGTAGCTATCAGCGCAAACGTACTCAAACATGCTCCATTACTGTCCACCCTAAATATAATTAAATTAAATAACAGGTCCGCACTTTTTGGGATTATCTTCAACTCTTTTATCCTAATACCTGTAACAACATGTGCACGAACTTTTCATGGTGATATAACTTTTATCTTGACATTAATCAAACTTTTGATTATTATTTTTTGTTTACATAACTGCTTTATTATTAAATTGTTATTCTTGATAGTTCGGCGTAGAAAATTTTGGAGTAGAGGAATGGATGATGCAAAAGGCGGCATGAAGAATATAAAGGATTTAAGAGCAGGCGAGACTGTTACTGGATATTTTGTTGTTAGGAAGATAGAAATAAAAACTAAATGGGACGGTTCGCCATATCTTCTTCTAAGTCTTGGTGATTCGACAGGACGCATTTCTTCAACAGTGTGGAATGAGGTAAAGAAGCTATACGATTCGATAAGAGTTGGGGATGTTGTAAAGGTCATGGGAAGAGTAGTGACATATAAGGATTCACTCCAGCTTTCTCTGGAGAGAATAAGAAAAGCGTCTGAATCTGAGAAAATAGATAAGAGAAATTTTGTAAAGAGAGGCAGTCTGGATATCGAGGAGCTGTGGAGAAATTTAATTAAGAAGGTTGAATCGATAAAGGAGCCAAATTTAAAGGGATTGCTAAATAGAGTTTTTAAAAACAGTGAACTTGTAAATAGATTCAAGGAGGCGCCAGGAGGAAAGCTGTGGCATCATGCATACCTTGGAGGGCTGCTTGAACACACGATGGCAGTTGTGGAGGTGTGCGAGACAATGGTAAGACTGTATCCAGATGTGGATAGAGATGTGCTTATTGCAGGTGCACTTCTTCATGATATCGGTAAGATAGATGAGTATGGGTATGATGATGGATTCATAGACTATACGGATGAGGGGAGACTATGGGGTCATATCTCGATGGGTGCCCAGATGATCAGATCGACCATTGATGAGATGGAAAAGGAGGAAGGATTTCCTGTTGAATTGAAAAAGCATATTATACATTTGATTCTTAGTCATCAGGGGGAGCTGGAACACGGATCTCCGGTTGTGCCTGCAACTCTTGAGGCCATCATTCTCTACTACAGTGATGAGATGGACTCAAAGGCCAATGCACTGAAACATGTTATTGAGAGGGATATTGAACCTGGAAGGAGATGGAGTCAATATATCAGGTTAATGGACCGATTCATTTATCTTGGAGACAGGGAGGATCTTTCAGATGAATCATAGAGTAAATAGAAAACAGCCCAATTCAAAAATGTGTTTTGTTTGCGGAATAGAGAATCGTTATGGATTGAGATCATTTTTCTATGAGTTGGATAACAACGAACTTCTTGCACTTTTTACTCCTCGTCAGGAGCATCAGGGATATCCAGGTAGACTACACGGTGGTATTGCTGCAGCAATATTGGACGAGACTATTGGCCGTGCTGTTATGATAAAAGAGGGATTTGACTGCTGGTGGGTAACAATCCAATTTACATCACGTTTCAGAAAGGGAGTTCCTCTGGATGAGAGGATAAGGGTCATTGCCAGAATGACAAAGATAAGGGGAAGGATATTTGAAGGGTCTGGAGAGATATTAGCAAGAGATGGAACGGTTGCTGTTGAGGGATACGGCAGGTATATGAAGCTTCCACTTGAGAAAATATCCAGTGATTTTAACGCAAGTGGAGATGATTGGTTTGTGGCGCGCGATCCTTCTGATCCGATTGATGTTGAAATATAGAATCAAACTCATTGGATGAGAGAGTCTTTATGTTTTATCCCCTTTTTCCCAGTCAATGTCGCTGTCGACAACCATTAGGGCTGGCACCAGTATCAGTCTGAGTATGTTTTCCTTTCTAACGTCAATATCGGCTTCCCTGAGCAGATCAAGAAATGCCTTTGCCCTTTCCTTGGAATCGACTAATGAAGTGATCAGGATCGAGTATCTTTCTTTTTCACTCTCATGATGGATTAATCCTTTGAATAGGGGCATATGTCGCTCCAGTGCCTTGTCGAGATTACTCCCCTCAAAAGTAGATCCTCTCTCTATTCCGCACGATCTCAGTGCCAAAAGGATGTCTTCTTTATATTCAATTTTAAATAGCTGTATTATTAGGAAAAACATATAATTCCCTCCTGTTGCTCCTATTCTTTTCTCTCACCGGCCTTCGTGAGGGCATATTTCGTCATTAGAGGACCGACTATCTCTGTAATGATTGTTGTGAAAAGAAGAATATTGATAACAAGAATTGCCAGATTTGTACCTGTTGCTCCATATGCTCCGTTGCCGAATTCTTTATTTACCATTATTGCAAGGGCAAGGGCAACCCCTACCTGTGGGATGAGAGAGAAGCCGATATATTTTTTGACCACAACAGGTGCCTTTCCAACCACTGCACCAAGGCATGCTCCTCCAACTTTTCCAGTAATCCTTGCCAGGAGATAGACCAGTCCTGTGATTCCAATTATTGGGAGAAGCCTGATGTTGAGGTGTGAACCTGCAAAAATGAAAAAATAGGCAAAGAGAAGTGGTGAGATATTTTCTATGATCTTCGAAGATCGGTGAGTAAGAGCCGAATTTATATTTGAAATTATGATACCAAAAGTCATTGATGATAAGATTCCTGAAAGTCCAAATTGTTTTGAAACACCAAGAATCAAAAGGAGGAATCCTGCAATGCCGAGCAGCAGATCGTCTGGGTATCTTACCCTTCTGAATAAACGAGAGAAGATGAGGCCTGCTGAAATTCCAAGTACTATAGACAGACCTATTTCGACTGCTGGTATGGCGACAATGTGCAGAATTGAAAAGTGCGTTGCCCTGAGTACACCCTTTGCAATGGCAGAGGCAAAGACGTAGATGATCAGGGCAAATGCATCGTCGATTCCAACCACTGCCAAGATTGTTGAGGTAAGAGGGCCTTCTGTTTTATACTGTTGAATCACATAGACAGTTGCAGCAGGTGCAGTGGCCGAAGCAACGGCTCCAAGTATAAGGGCCTGATAGAGTCGTGATGGATCTATTAGATAGATTGAGACTGTAACCACTATAAAGGCCATGCAGGATTCAAATAGTGCGATTATGAAAATTGGACGGCCCAGTTTCTTAAATACCTCGCGATGTAGTTCTGAACCAATAGTAAATCCTATTATGCCGAGTGCAAAATCGTTGATTATATTTAGATGTTCAAGAGTTTTTGAATGAAATATGCCGAGCAGGGATGTACCGAGAATGACTCCAGCAATCACATAGCCGGTCACAGTAGGCATTCCGATCTTTGATGTTGCCCTTTTTGAAAGAAAGGCGATGAATGAAGCAATAGAAAGATATATCAATACATTTAGGCTGTCCATGGTTCTATAAGTTTATAAAATGTTTTATGACCTCATCTGCACTCTTGGCTGCTATCAGGCTTTCTCTGCGTTCCTTTTTTTTGAGCACAAGTACTATTTTCGATAGTATCTTCAGATAGAGTTCATGCTGATCTTCTGCTCCTGCTATCATGAAGATCAGCTTTACAGGCTTATTGTCTATCGCCCCCCATTCCACGCCTTTTGGCACAATCGCTATGCATATGATTATATCTTTAACCTCATGAATCTTGACGTGGGGGATTGCTATTCCAAGACCGATTCCAGTACTCAGTATGGACTCTCTTTCGTAGACCGCCTTTCGGAATACTTCTTTATTCAATATCTTTGGAGATTTACACATGTGATTGATCATAGCATCGAGGATAGACTCTTTGTCTGAGGCGTCGAGAAAAAGTACATTGTTTGGTTCTAAATAATCTTTAAGATAAATCATTTGTAACTCCTTTTTCAGACAGTAGTCTAAATTTTGATGACAGCACAATCTACAATATTTTTTAAAAATAGCAAGTAAAAAGTTTGACAAATTCAACAAAAATTTTTAAACTAATTGTCCTATAGTTTATAATAAAATATTTGTGGAAGCACTGTATGATTGAAATAAAGATATGAATTGGGTTCAGCACCATTGCTCATATGGGATAGAGATGAAACATCAATCGAAAGGAGGAGATTTTTATGACCATAATAAACAAGATATTTGGAGCATCACCATTCGGTCCTCTTCTTGAACATGCCAAGAAGGTGCATGAATGTATAAAATTGATTCCAGAGCTGATGGATGCACTGATCAACGAGGATCATGAGAGAGTGCATTGTCTTCAGGACTGCGTATCAAAGCTGGAGTATGAGGCTGATCAAATTAAACACGATATTCGTGAGAATCTTCCAAGGAGGTATTTTCTACCTGTTTCCCGTGAGGATCTGGATAACTATCTACACATGCAGGACCATATTGCAGATGCAGTTGAAGATTTTGCTGTAATACTTCTGATTCGAAAGACAAGGATTCATCATGATCTGACAGATGAGTTCCTTGCATTTGCCAAACACATTGTTTCAGTGGCAGATAAGCTAATGGTTGCTGCAAAGGAGATGCAGAATCTTGCAGAGACATCGTTTGGCGGAGCAGAGGCAAGAAAGGTTTTGGATCTTATCCAGGGACTGGGTCAAGAGGAGTGGAAGGCCGATCGTATGCAGCGAAAGCTCAGCATGCACATCTATGAAAAGGAGAAGGAGCTCGATCCTGTTACTATACTTTTTTATGAAAAGATAATTATCTCACTCAGTCAGATCGCCAATGCTGCAGATAATACAGGAGAGGTGCTCAGAATGATGATAGTCAAGGGACGATAGTTCTGTATCTTTTGATGGAGGAGAGTTGATGATTACTATCTTCATTGGTGTTACGTTTCTGCTTGGTTTTTACATGGCATGGACTATTGGTGCCAACGATGTTGCTAATTCGATGGCAGATGCTGTCGGATCAGACTCCTGTACAATAAAGCAGGCAGTAATTGCTGCTGGAATATGTGAATTTGCAGGGGCAGTACTTGTGGGAGCACATGTTACTGATACGATTCGTAAAGGCATAGTAGATCCTTCTTATATAACTTCGATTCCCGGTATGACTCAGTCCCATGCTGCAGCGATAATTGTAATAGGTATGGTATCGGCACTTCTTGCTGCGGCTATTTGGCTCCATGTGGCTACGGCCTTTGGGATGCCTGTATCAACTACTCATTCAATTGTTGGCGGAGTGACAGGTTTCGGAATAATAGCGGCTGGCTGGGCTGCGGTGAATTGGTCGAAGATAGGTCAGATTGTGGCAAGTTGGTTTATATCACCGCTTCTTGGGGGAATTCTGAGTTTCATTATCTTTAAGATAATAAGTGGATTGATACTCCAGCACAACATTCCAACTCGTAGGGCAGTACGATATGCTCCGTTGCTTTTCTTCTTTACTGCCTTTGTAGTAATATCGGCAATAATTTTTAAAGGAATGAAGCATCTTATTAGAGAGGAGAGCCTCAAATGGCTCAACGGGTCAATGGCAATCTTGATAGCCAGTGGAGTTGGGATTTTAACAACCGTGTGGAGCAGAATATTTTTAAAGAAGAGGTTGAAAAAATATTTTCGTTCCTCCCTTTCCGAACAACTTGAGAAGGTCGAAAGGGTGTTTGCACCAATGGTATTTATAACCTCATGCACTGTGGCCTTTGCTCACGGAGCAAATGATGTTGCCAACGCTGTGGGTCCATTGGCAGCAGTAATAGATATACTTCGTAATGGGAATGTTCAGATGAAGGTGTCTGTCCCACCCTGGGTGTTAATGATTGGAGGAATAGGAATAGTTACTGGACTTGCCATGTATGGCTACAAGGTCATGACAACGGTCGGTAAAAAGATTACTGTTATAACACCATCCAGAGGACTTGCTGCAGACATAGCAGGTATGACTGTAGTTCTTTTGTGCAGCAGGCTGAAACTTCCTGTCTCGACGACTCATACACTTGTGGGTGCTATTATAGGAGTGGCATTTGCACGCGGTGTTGGTGCAGTAAATAAAAGAGTGACAAGAAACATATTCAGTTCCTGGTTAGTAACCGTGCCGGTTGCTGCATTATTATCTATAATCATTTTTTTGATAGGACGTCTATTTCTGCTCGGCTCAATCATAGATTTAATAAAGAGTGGTTCTGGAGGTTAAATTTTAGATAATGTAACAACGTGTGGAGGATGAATATGTCAAAGAGAATTGGAATCATTGGTGGTATGACTCCAGAATCGACCAGAATATACTATGAGCATATCATTCGAAAATATCAGCAGCAGTACAGAGATTTCTCATTCCCAGAGATAATCATATACAGTGTCTCATTTCAGAAATATCTCGACTGGATGATCTCTGGTGACTGGCATTCAATAACCCAGGAGCTGATTAGGGTAGTCAAAAGGATTGGAGATGGGGGGGCAGATTTTGGAATCATAGCAACAAACACTATGCACAAGGTTTTTCCTGAAATAGTTAGCAGTTCTGATATTCCTTTAATAAGTATCATAGATGCAACCGCAGAGGAGATTTTAAAAAGAAACTTCAAAAGGGTTGGGTTGATTGGAACAAGGTTTACAATGAAAGATGGCTTTTATGGAGACAGACTCTCTCACTTTTCTATCACTACCATTATTCCAGATGATGATGATATCAAAATAGTAGATGAAATCATATTCAATGAACTCAGCAGAGGAGTAGTTCGTGAGGAGTCGAGAAGTAAATATGTAAAAATAGTTCACGGGCTCCATCATAGAGGAGCGGATGCAGTTGTGATGGGGTGCACAGAGATTCCAATGCTTATAAACGAACAGTTGTGCGGGATTCCTCTTCTTGATACGACTAGGATCCATGCAGAGAAGGCACTGAGATTTGCTCTTGGAGATAAATGATTGTTCATTAATTGGAGTCTTGAGTTAAACATTAACTATTATAATTTTTTTTAAACATTCCAGAAATCTTTTAGAAAGTATTGATGATAAAGTCCTTTAATTATTTTTCGATGTACCCGATTTTGAAGTGAATATCCGATACATTTAACCCTACAGAAGTGACAAGATTGTGTTGTTTTAAATTTTCACTTAAATGTAATACTTGTAAGTTGTCTGAGGATAGAACCGCAAACTTCGATCATCTTGAAAATTCCGCTTATTAGGATTCTTGTCTCCAGATCTATTTTAGATTTATTATCTTTTCTTTAAATGTGGGATCTATTATTAGGGTTCAGGAGTGTCCTGAATGCTGCTGCACGTACTGTATTTACAAAACCAGTGGCAGGGATAAGTCCAATAAGTGTGAATGATGCACCTAACTGAATGAGTGTATTTATTATGACAAGGAATAGAAGCCGCCAGAAGTTCCCCATGGTCATCTTATAGCTTTTCTTTATGCTACTCCATACACCTTTATTTTGATCGAGCATTACAAGAGATACAAACAGCAACCTGATATATAGATAGATTCCTGGCACTATGAATATAATAAAGGCTGCCATTTTAATAATACTCAGCATGATGTGAATCAGTGCAATATATAGTAAAAAAGTAAACGGCTTAGGGATGTCGCTGCCTGAGATCTTTGTTGTCCTGTTTGCCTGAAGCAGAAGTATTATTGTCAGAAGAGCAAGTAGAGGAACTACAGGGAGTGTATATTTAAGTAGTTTGTGAACAAGATATGAGGCCTTGAGCTTTACCAATGGTGCGATTATATAAAACTGAGCCTGATCACCTTTTAATATTGACAGCATTAGCTTTTCTGAAGAGCGGTAGAGTGAGTTCCATTCTGGAAGTGTAACTATCCTGGGTATGACCTCAAGGCCTACTATGAGTCCTGATATGAAGCATAAAATTAGCCATTTTTTTGTAAATGAATTCCAGGCAAATCTATAACACTCTATAATATCTATCTTCGTTGTTTCCACTTTATTTAACACAGGCGTCCCCTCGATTCAATTCAGAGGACGCCTGTTGTCGTGTTGAACCATTTTTATTTAATATGTTACCTTTACTTTTTTCTCAAGAGATACAGAACCTGCTTTCAGAACCACAGTATATTCTCCGGGCTTTACGAATAATGCCCTTTGAGATTCGGGTCGGTCTTTTGTGAGATCCCATATTGCAGAGTTGTAACCGGCATCTCCCGACTCTTTTAATTTTTTAATCACCTTTCCTGATTCATCTTTTATTTCGATTTCAACACCCTGGCTAGATTCGAGGTAGTATTGAATGAATGCATTTATTCCCCCGTATCCTCTCCATCGCGGCAGTTTGGCATCTTCAATATCAAAGAGGTAGACATCTTTTATTCCTGTTATCTCTGCTATCTTTTGTATAGGCCTTACATCCATTGCCCACATTCCCCGTCCATGTGTGGCTGCAACCATTATATCGTCTCTTGGGTGGATTACAAGATCGTGTACAAAGGTTGTTGGTAGATTCTTGGGAAGTACTTGCCACTCCTTGCCCCCATTTATCGATACATATGCGCCGAGATCTGTTCCAACATAGAGAACATTTTTATTTTTCGGGTCCTCTCTGATAACATTTATCGGGCCGCAGGGAATATTGTTTGTTATGTCGATCCATCTCTTTCCATAATCTGTAGATTTCCACAAATAGGCCTTAAAGTCGTCGTCTCTCTTGCCGTTCTGAGCAAGATATACAGTTGCCTCATCAAAGGCAGATGCAGTAATTCTTGAAATCCACCTGTTTTTTTTCAGTCCCTTTGTGATTTCCTTCCAGTGCAGTCCACCATCTCTGGTTACATGTGCCCTGCCGTCGTCTGTGCCAACATATATTAGTCCAAATTTCAGGGGGGATTCTGAAATCGTAAATATAGTTTGATAGGGTATGTCTCCAGATTTATTGGGATCGTTATATGTTAGGTCGGGACTTATTCTTTCCCATTTTTCGCCCATGTACATAGATCTAAAGAGATACTGCATTCCGTGATAGATCACTTTTGGATTATGAGGAGATATGATGAAAGGAGCAAGCCACTGACCGCGCAGCTTGGGTTCATCCTTGCTGACTCTTGGAAGGATACTCTTGCTCTCTCCTGACTCTAGATTTGTTCTTCTAATAGTGCCGTAGAAGCTCGCAGAATAGACGATGTTTGGATCTGTTGGATCTATTGCATGATTGCTGCCCTCACCACCGGGTGCATTTTCCCACTTAACGGCAGGAATGTTGTGTCTTCCCCTGCTAAGGTCTACAACGCCGCGTCTGCTGCCGTGGTCCTGGATCGAACCATAAACATGAAATGGATTGTCCATATCGTACATGACATTGAAAAATTGTACAACTGGGAAGTTGTTGTAAAATGTTCTCCAGTTCTTTCCTCCATCGTATGATATTGCCAATCCACCGTCGTTTACATTTACAAGATAGTCGGAATTTGATGGGTCGATCCAGAGCCCATGATGGTCGCCGTGCATGCCGTAGAGCGGACGGAATGTCTTGCCTCCATCCTCTGATACATTGAGTGCAAGCCCCATAATATATACCTTATTTTCATTATTAGGATCGACTCTTACCTGTCCGAAGACCCATCCATACGTGGCAGATAAGTGCAGCATGTAGGAATTATTTTCACTCACCTGTCTCCAGTGTTCTCCTCCATCGTCTGATCTGTAGACAGTTGCACCCTTTATCATCTTTCCTCTCGGTCGTCCATAGGAGTCTGTTCCAGCCGGATACTTTATTCCAGCGCTTTCATAGTTATCGATGAATGCATAGATTACATTGGGTTTTGATCTGCAGAGATCGATGCCGATTCTGCCGCGATACTGTGCAGGCGGAAGGCCATTAGTAATGGGCTTCCAGCTCTTACCGCCGTCGGTTGTCTTATAGATAGAACTTCCAGTATAATCTTTTTCATTTCTTGGATCATTCCATTTCTTGCGAATCCTCTGCCATGTTGCAGCATATAGAGTGTTTGGATCAGAAGGATTCATCACAAGGTCTATTGCACCAGTCTTATTATCGATATAGAGAACTTTCTCCCATGTTTTACCGCCGTCTGTTGTTTTGAATACACCTCTTTCAGGATTATTTGTCCATTCGTGTCCTGAGGCAGCAACGTATACAATATCTGGATTTTTTGGATGGATGAGGATTCTTGGAATCGTATGTGTGCCGGCAAGTCCCATGTGTTTCCAGGTTTTTCCACCATCTGTTGATTTATACACTCCCGATCCTGCCATGGAGCTTCTGAATATGTTTGCCTCTCCTCCTCCAATCCATACGACGTTTTGATCGGACGGAGCAATTGTTACATCACCAATCGAAGTAGAAGCTGCGTGCTCGAATACGGGATCCCATGTGATTCCTTCATTTGTTGTCTTCCATACACCGCCAGAAGCTGTGGCAGCATAGATTATATAATTTTTCCCCTTTGGTGTCACTACAGCAACATCAGTCATTCTTCCACTTACATTTGTTGGACCTAAAAACTGCCACTTAAGATTTTTGAAGATCGAAACATCCTTCATGGATAGATGCATGTCGTACCATTTCAGCCGCAGTTCTGGATTTGTATATCCATAATCTGTAGCACTTACAAGAGATGCTGTTAATATAATCATTAGAAAAACAACAGTCTCTGCGGCAAGCCATTTTGTTATTTTTTTCATTTTAGACCTCCTATATATTATTGTAAATCAAGTTCAGCAATCCAATATCATAATATCGAGGATATGAGTATTAGAAGTATTAAGATCGGAGCAACATATTTTATTGCAACTGCCCAGACGGCTCCGAGTTTGAAGTTTTCTGCTCCCTGTTTCAACTCCCTGATTGCACCATTTGTCTTCCATGCATAGCCGATAAATGTAGCAATAAAAAATGCACCTATGCTGAGAGCAATACTTCCCCAGATAAGAAGCCAGAGCTCAAGAAAGCCCATTCCGATGAGTGGCAGGTGGCTGAAGAATTTGACACCTCCCTGGGAAAGGGCAGAAGGAATTCCAAATAGAATAGAAATGAATCCAATTATATAGGCAGCCTTTTTCCTGTCCCAGTTTTTTTCATCGACTACAAATGCCACAGGCACCTCCAGAACCGAGATTGTAGAGGTCAGAGCAGCTATCGAAAGAAGCAGAAAAAAGAGGGGACAGAATATGATGCCGCCAGGCATCTTTGCAAACAAAACAGGAATAACGTTGAACATTGTCCCTGAGCCCTGTGCAGGGTCCATGCCCTGAGAAAATATTGCTGGAAAAATTATAAAGCCCGCAAGAATTGCGATTGCAGTATCAAAGAATGCTATCCATCCTGCAGATGTCGGAATGTTTTCTTTCTTTGCAACATATGACCCATATGTAACCATTGTTCCCATTCCAAGGCTGAGACTGAAAAAGGCCTGACTCATTGCTGCTACAATAAGTCCTGGTGTCAGAGCTTTTAAGTCTGGTTTGAGGTAGAACTCCACACCCTTGGCCGCATTCTTTAATGTCAGAGATCTTATCAGCAGCAGTGTCAAGATTCCAAAGAGAACCGGCATGAGAATCTTTGAGTATTTTTCAATTCCACCAGAGACTCCACGAGAGACTACATATACTGTAATAAAGATAAACAGTGCGAGTAGAAATATCTGCAGAATGTTGTTTGATGAAAAGCCTCTATATATCTCGATAGCCTGAGTTCCTGTTATATTGGTGAACTGTCCTGTAATGGCCTTGAAGAAGTATCCTATTGTAGAACCTGCAATTACGGAATAGAATGATAGAATCATTAATCCAGTAAGTACACCGAGATAACCTGCAAGTTTCCATGGAGTCTTTGGTTTTATTTTTTCATATGCTCCAACCAGATTTTTTTGTGTGTGTCTGCCGAGACATATCTCTGCCATGAGAACCGGCAGGGCTATGATTATGACAGATAATAGATAAATGAGGACAAAGAGTCCGCCACCATTTTCACCAACAGTATAAGGAAACTTCCAGAGATTGCCCAATCCAACTGCAGAACCCGCGGCAGCCAGAATGAATCCAATTTTACTAAAACTTCCTCTGTCTTTTGCCATTTTCAAATACCTCTCAGATCAGTTTCATTTTTTTTGCATCTTCGGGATGTTCATTAATGAATTTTACCCAGTATTCTTTTATGCTCTGCTTCATGTCTTTATGGAGCATTAGTATCCCAAAAAGATTCGGGATTGCCATAAGCACAATTGCAATGTTTGCAAAGTTCCACACTATTGTTGTGTCGATCAGAGATCCTATAAAAAACATTCCAATATAGATGAGTCTGTATGGAATTACAAACTTTAATCCAAACAGATAAGTAATTGCCCTGTCACCATAGTATGACCATGATATTACAGTCGAGAAGGCAAAGAGAAGAAGGCCTATTGATACTATGTATTCTCCTCTGTCTCCAAGGAATCCTTTCTTAAAGGCTTCTGCGGTCAGCATTGCACTGTGAATTCGCGACTTGCCCTTTACAACCACACCGCTGTCCTTAAGTTTTCCTCCTGCAATTGAGACAGCTCCTGTAAGCGGTTTTCCATCTTTTAAAAACATAACATTTTCTGCTATTGACCTTGCATGGAGAACAGTGACATCCTCTTCCCTGTTGATCTTGCCATCCTCTATCCTGAGCTCTCCAGTGTATGGTGTTATGTAGTCCCCGGATTTGTTATTTAAATGATCACGTATTATGCGTATATGATCTGGATTTTGTTCCGAGTAGTGTCCCCGAATAATTTCCATATCTGCTCTCTGGAAGATGATATTTTCGGCCTTCTCCTTCCATACACCAGATGAAAGGATCGTGAGTCCGGTGAGTGTACAGATCAGGAGTGTATCTGTAAATGGTTCTAATATAGAGACCATTCCTTCTGAAACAGGCTCGTCTGCCTTTGCAGCAGAGTGTGCTATTGCAGCAGAACCCTGACCCGCCTCGTTTGAAAATATTCCCTGTCCGACTCCCTGCCTGAATGAAAGGGCAAATGATGCTCCAACGAGTCCGCCAAAGGCTGCACTGCCTGTAAAGACGTGTTTGAAGACTGCACCGAGAGATGGGAGAATGTTGGTGTAATTAGCAACTATCACAGTAAGTGCGCCCAATATATAGACTATACCCATGAAGGGAACGATCTTTTCTGTGACCTTTGCGATGCGTTTGATTCCTCCAATTATTATCAGAAATAATAGGATTGCAAGGAAGCTTCCAACACCCCACAGAGGCAGATGAAACACTTTCTGGGCTGTTCTGGAGATGTTGTTGATCTGCGGTAGATTTCCTGTGCCAAATGAGCAAATAACTGTTGCGATTGCAAAGATTGTTGCAAGCCATTTCATATTAAGTTTGTTTTCCATATAGTACATCGGTCCACCAGCTATGCTGCCGTCTGCCTCTACATTTCGATATTTGTGAGATAAGGTTACCTCTACAAATTTTAATGTCATACCAAAGAAGGCAGTAACCCACAGCCAGAACAAAGCTGCCGGCCCTCCGATCCACAGTGCGAGTCCAACACCTCCTATATTACCAGTACCCACTGTTCCAGATAGGGCAGTAGCAAGTGATTGAAAATGGGTTGTATCGCCTGTGAATTCTTCTTTTTCATATCTACCTGTTACTATTCTGAGTGCATGCTTAAAGAATCGGATCTGAGGAAATTTGAGATAGAGAGTAAAAAATATACCTGTACCCAGCAGCACATATGGAAACCAGCTACTCTTATTCCCAATGTATGCATTTAGCTGGATTAGAAAGTTGTTAATTGCATCCATAGTTCCCCTTTCATTATTTTAATTTTTGCGAATAAATAAAAAAAGAAGAATTATTGAGGTGGAAAAGATAAAATGCCATTAATCTTCCTTGAAGGTTTGAGTTTATTTGATTTTGTGGAGACGGAGGGAATCGAACCCTCGTCCGAATACACGCCTCAAGAGACCACTACGTGCGTAGTCTGTCTTTAAGAAATTCAGCCGTATCGACCCGACAGACAGGGTATATGCGGCTTAGCCTGAATGATTTCACCATTTTTTCCTCAGGCAAGAAAAAATGGCTATCCTGCCTTTAACGACGCCCCTCGAAAGACTCAGCAGGAGAAGTCCTTCGGGAACGGGCTGCATTTAATTATGCAGCCAGAGCATAACTATAATCGTTGGCGATTATTGTTAATCCTGGATTTTTATCAGGTTCCAGGGCCTGAGCACGCGCTCTCCTGAGCCTCTGCATCCGTCGAATCCAATTCGTCCCCAAAATCAAAGAACTTAAACTAATTCAAAAATAAAATACTAAAAATTTTCTTTAAAGTCAACGGTTACTCTTTATTTTTCTTTCATCTGCCTTGAGAAGTGCTTGTAGAGAATAAAGGCAACGAAGAAAGAGATTCCGAAAATAATCGCAGGAATTATGTAGCCCAGAATTGGACTGCCTATCCTTGTTCCATGTTGTGCCAGTGTGGCAATCATAAGGACAACCCCAATCTTTATTTGTTTTTTGATCTTTTATGTTTTTTATAATATATCCATGCGCATATCATGCCTGCAAGTGAGAAAATATAGGATATGCTCATTCCTATTACTACTGTGAGTCCCTGGCTCATTTTTTATCCTCCCATCGTTGTATTTGTTCCAGATCTTCGAGGTATTTTTTCTGTTTCTTCTCATATGCAGAAGAGATGGAGCTAATCTTTGGATCTATTATCCAGAACATTACTACAGTTATGACCACACCGATACCAAGTATTACAAACCCAATAGGAAGCAGAAACAGCGACATTGCAAGTCCGATAGCAATGCATATATAGCTCAATGGTGAAAGAACTACAGCAATCCAGTCCTCCTTTGTCCATTCATCTGCCTCATGAGGAGTCCAATCTCTTTTAATGAATGCCATCTCTATTCCTCCTTCCCGGTCTCTTTTTCGGCCAGGATCTCTATTTTTTCCAGTACCTTGAGGAGTCCTCTACGTTCTGCTTCTCTTCTTACAGGTCCCCAGAATCCGATCGGTCTTGTCTGGACATATAGCTTTACCAGTCGATCCATATCGTCAGGCTTTGTGAGAAGCGTGACTGGTATATATATACACGCAACAAGCACCATAAGAAGCCAGAACTGGAGATAGTCGGGCAGTTCTGGAAGAATTTTGAAATTTGGAAGTACCCACACAACAAGCCAGCATACTCCAAGGTTTGCAATCCATGCAGAGAGATACCCCCAAGAATTAAACCTCCACCAGACGACCTGCAGTATGTTTGGAAGCCAGGTTCCTGCTATCATCAGCCACAGTGCAAAGAGAAGCCACTTTGTTACATTTTCGCCTATCATCAGTCCAAAGAAAAATGAACCCAGAAGAACAACAACAGTCATTGTGCGACCAACCCAGACTATTTGTTTTTCACTTGCCTTGGGATTTATATAGTGGTGGTAGAGGTCTCTTGTTGCATACATGGAGCCGAGATTAAGAATTCCTGCAATAGTTGAAATATGAATTGCCAGTATTGCAGCAAAGAAAAATCCTACCATTCCAACAGGAAAGAACTCAAATCCTATTCGAAACCATGCCAGCTGGTAGTTGGACTGACTTGTTATATTTGGATAGATGACAAAAAACGCAAGAACTGCAAGGGCCCATATTGCATTTCTCACTATAACGGCAGCACTTCCCCACCAGATGCTATAGGAGGCATCCTTAATGTTTCTTGCTGATTGGATTCTCTGTGCCTCAACAAACCAATCAAAATGGGTGGCCATTCCAAAGCCTCCAAGAAACGGAACTGCTACCATTGTGATGAGCCACATTACTGGGAAGTCTCCAGAGAACCATCCCGTGAAATGGAATGGATTAAGCATCCATCCTTTTCCCATGGAATAGAGCTTGTTTACAATTGCAGTGGGCCCGCCGGCAGCAATTGCAGCCCAGATAGATACGAGAATGATTACGATTAGCATTGTGATGCCCTGCTGTACATCTGCAATAATTACTCCCCAGTATCCTGCTGCTATGACATAGAGACAGCAGAGGCTTGAAAAGAGTACAAGGCCCTGCCAGAGGGGCCAGTCGAATGCATAGTGGCACACATTTCCCATTGCTATTCCAACCCATCCGGCGATGAACATGCAGAGAGCAACCTGCCATCCTGCAAGCCATCCGCGCATTAATTCTGCACCGAGTCCGCTGAAGCGCAGAGTCTGCCACTCTGCCTGAGTACCTGCCAGAGACCTTCGGAAGATTCTTGTTGATATCCATGCGCTGATTGCACACCAGCCCGCAAATAGCGAGTACCATATACCTCGAAGTCCTCCTGCATAGACCCATCCGGAAAACCACATTGGAGTGTCGGTTGCAGTATGTGTTGCAAAATTTGAGGTTGCCGGAAGCCACCAGGGAAGTCCGCGGCCTGCTAAAAAGAAATCTGATCCTGAACGCTTGCCCATCTTGTAGAAAATTGCACCGCACGCTATCATGAGTACAAGATATGCAATCGTCCAGAAATAGTCGAGAGGTGCAAATTTTACCATAGAATCTCCTGTATAAAGGGGTGATTAAATTAGAAAGAATTTATTTAATCTCAAATTAAAAATCAAATGATTTTTTTCTTTTAAGAATTTAAATTAATAACTATATTATCCCAAATATTAGTCAGTAATAGATGGGTGATGAAAAATGAGAGTCGTCAAACTATTAATTTTAGTTGGAGCTATCTGTATCTTTATCCTCTCCAGCATGCTCTACGGTCAGAACAAAGAGCTTCTTACTCTTTCAAAATGTTATGAAGAGGCAAGGAAGAATCATCCTCTTTTTGAGCAGCTTCGGTATCTTGAGGAGGCGTCAAGATTGAAGCTGAGGAATTTGACATTCGAGTATCTGCCCAGGCTGAGCATTGGCGGACAGGCGAGCTACCAGTCAGATGTCACAAAGATTAATCTTGATTTTGGAACAATACCGGGATTACCAACGGTAAACATACCGATTCCTCCGAAGGATCAATATATGATCGACATTGAATTAAAACAGATAATCTATGATGGTGGAATAATAAGTGCCAGCAAGGATGTGGAGACAAAGGAGCTTGCCGTGGCTGTTCAGAATCTTGAGGTTGAGTTCTACAAAATAAAGGACAGGATAAATCAGATATTTTTTTCAATTCTTCTGCAAAAGGAGCAGGAGAAGATATTAAACTCTGTTCTGGAGGATCTCAGGGAAAGAAAAAAGGTTGTGGAGTCATGTGTGAAGAATGGAATACTTGTTCCATCCGATCTGAACAACATAGATGCAAAAATGCTTCAGACCGAGCAGCAGATAATCGAAACAAGATCTGCTATAGAGGCAAACTGTCGGGTATTGAGCGAGCTTACAGGAATAGATGTTTCGACAACCACACAACTTCAGCTTCCTATAGTGAACTTTCCAGAAGGCGGGAAGAGTGAGAGGCCGGAGAACAGATTGTTTAGGCTGCAATCTGAGAGGATAGATGCTGCAGAGAAGCTTTTAGCAAGAAAAAAGTTTCCAAGGCTGATGGGCTTTGGAAGATATGGTTATGGAAGGCCGGGTCTTAACATGCTGAGCAATCGGTTTGACACCTTCTATGTTGTGGGTTTGAGATTGGATTGGGAGATATGGAACTGGGGGGAAAATAGTCGGCAGCAGCAGATTCTACAAGCACAAAAGGGGCTGATAGGGAAAGGAGAGGAGCTTTTTAACAAGAATCAGCGTATAGTTCTTGAGAAAGAGGAGGCAGTTGTCAAAAACTATGAGAAGATTATCGAGAAGGATAATCAGATTGTAAGACTTAGAGAGAGAATATTGAAGGCCGCACGGTCAAAGCTGAAGAATGGAGTGATCACCTCATCCGATTATGTAAATGAATTAAACAGGATGTTAAGGGCAGAGTTAAATCTAAATGCTCATAGAATAAGACTCATTAAATCAAAGATAAATTGTTTAATAATAAAAGGTGAGTTATGAAGAAATCGATATTTGTAGCAGTTGTTGTGCTGGCATCTTTGTATTCGTGTGCCAGCAGGAAAACTGCTTCAGACGCCTATGGTAACTTTGAAGCAGAGGAAATAGTAGTATCGGCCGAAGCACAGGGAAGACTTCTTCAATTCAGTGTGGAGGAAGGGCAGCTTGTTAATGCAGGGCAGAGGGTTGGTCTTATAGATACGACAATGCTGGCATTAAAGCGTGATCAGATCATTGCTCAAATCAGGGCATTAGATGCAAACATTAGAGGCATCGAGGCTCGAATAGAGTCACAACAGCATGCAGAGAAAAACCTAATTCGGGAGAAGAAGCGGATAGAGAAACTCTTTTCAGATAGTGCTGCAACATCAAGAGATGTGGATGAAATTACAACAAAGCTTATGGTAATGGAGAAAACAATTGAGTCCATAAGACAGGAAAGGGAGGCAGTCATACAGAAGAGGCTTGGAGTGGAGAAGCAGCTTCGGCAGATTGAGGAGAGTTTAAAGAGATGCTGGATCGAAAATCCTGTTGACGGCACAGTTCTGGAAAAGTATTGTGAGGAACATGAGCTTGTCGTGGCTGGCAGGCCTCTCTACAAGGTAGCCGATATTTCAGAACTAATTTTGAGGGTCTATATTACTGGAAGTCAGCTCCCGGAGGTCAAGATAGGCCAGGATGTTGAAGTGCTGATTGATAAAGATAAGAGAAAAAATCAATCTTTCGAAGGCAGTGTGGTATGGATATCGGATCATGCAGAGTTTACCCCAAAGGTAATACAGACAAAGGAGGAGAGGGTAAATCTTGTATATGCGGTTAAGGTCAGGATAAGAAATGACGGAAGATTGAAGATAGGTATGCCTGCGGAGGTCAGATTCAAAAGAGGCAAGGATGAGTGAAGGCTCTGCAATACTGTTTTCAAATGTAACAAAGCGTTACAAAGATGTAGTTGCTGTAGATGATGTATCCCTCGAGGTAAAGAGAGGAGAAATTTTCGGATTGATTGGGCCAGACGGTGCTGGTAAGACAACTCTGATGCGTATACTGGCAAGCCTGATTCTACCGGACGAGGGTGTTGTGATGATTGAGGGAATGAATGTTGTGAAAGACTTTAAGAAGGTACGGAAGATTATAGGATACATGCCAGGAAGATTTTCTCTCTATCATGATCTGTCTGTTGAAGAGAATCTGAAATTTTTTGCTGCAGTATTTAATTCCAGAATAGAGAATAACTATGATCTGATAGAATCGATCTATTCCCATATCGAAACCTTCAAGAGAAGAAAGGCTGGCGATCTGTCGGGCGGAATGAAGCAGAAACTTGCACTCTCATGCGCACTGATACACAGACCGAGGGTGCTGATACTCGATGAGCCGAATACAGGAATAGATGCGGTTTCTCGAATGGAGTTGTGGGAAATTCTGCATGAGCTTCAGGGTCAGGGAATCACGATTTTTATTTCAACACCATATATGGATGAGGCCGAGGCCTGTGATCGGGTGGCCCTTATACAGAAGGGAAGGATAATGAGCGTAAATACTCCGGAAGGAATAATAGAGGAGTTTAACAGGCCAATATACTCAATTCGAAGTGATAGGATATATAGATTGAGTGAAGATCTTAAAAAGCATGAGAGGACAGATAGTGTATATCTTTTCGGTCAGAGTGTTCATTTTATCCCCAAAAAAGAAGAAAAGATAGAAGAGGTTCTTTTTAAACATCTTGCGAGTAAGGGACACAAAAGGATTGAGATCCACAGGATAAAGCCCAACATTGAGGACTGTTTTATTAGTCTGATGCGGCAGAAGAGTTGAGATTGATATGGAAGTTGGAAAAAATCACATAATAGAAGTAAGGGATTTGGTAAAAAAGTTCGGCAGCTTTGTTGCAAATGACCATCTTACTTTCGATGTAAATGAGGGTGAGATATTTGGGTTTCTCGGCCCCAATGGTGCCGGAAAGACAACGGCAGTGAGAATACTAACAGGGCTTCTTCTGCCTACTTCAGGGGAGATAAAGGTTGCTGGATTTGATGTCTATAGAGAATCGAATAAGATTAAGAAAAACATCGGATACATGAGTCAGAGATTTTCCCTTTATGAGGATTTAACTATTTATGAGAACATCAGGTTTTATGGCGGAATATACGGGATGAGTTCTGAGGAGATAGGGGCCCAGGCCGATTTGGTCTTGAATAGATTGAATTTAGCACACTCAAAGGATAAACTGGTTGGTCAGCTTCCGCTTGGTTGGAAGCAGAAGCTGGCATTTTCTGTAGCAATACTCCACAGACCCGCAGTAGTTTTTCTGGATGAACCTACTAGTGGAGTAGATCCAATCACAAGGAGACAATTCTGGGATATGATTTATAGAACAGCAGATGAGGGGATGACGGTCTTTGTCACTACACACTATATGGATGAGGCAGAGTATTGTTCGAGGGTCTCGATAATGGTGGACGGCAGGATAGAGGCTCTGGATTCTCCTGATAGATTAAAAGAAACCTTTAAGGCAAAAAACATGAATGAGGTCTTTTTGAAAATAGCCAGGAAGAGATAGAAGAGAGTATATATGAAACTTCTGAGAGAATTAATTAAAAAGGAATTTTTCCATATTCTGCGTGACAGGAGAACCCTTATTATAATCTTCGGGATTCCCATAGTACAGATTATTCTCTTTGGATATGTGATAACAAATGAGATAAAGGATGCTAAGATCGCAATATACGATAAGTCGAAAGACAACATTACAATGAAAATGACAAACAAGATGCTCTCATCCGACTACTTCAAGCTCGTGGATATCATCAACAGCGATAGAGAGATAGAGGTGAGGTTCAGGGAAGGTAAAATCAAGGAAGTAGTAGTATTTCAATCGGGTTTTGCTAAAAAGCTGGAGGGAGAGGGCACTGCTTTCATGCAGATAATAGAAGATGCATCCGATCCAAATGCGGCAAGACTTCTTTCGAACTACACCCGTGCAATCGTATCGGATTTCATAGACGAGATTAATCCTACAGTCAGAATTGGCCGCACAGGTCCGATAGTACCTGAAGTGAGGATGGTCTATAATCCTCAAATGAAGGGTGTGTTTACATTTGTTCCTGGGGTAATGGCCTTGCTTCTTACTCTCATCTCGGCCGTGATGACAGCTCTGTCGATCACACGAGAGAAGGAGTTTGGCACAATGGAGATGCTTTTAGTTTCACCTTTCAGACCGTTCCACATCGTACTCGGAAAGGTGATTCCATATATATCGATATCATTCATAAACACTGTTGTCATCTTACTCATCAGTAATTTGGTTTTTGGTCTTCCAGTTCGCGGCAGCATCGTTCTGCTTCTTGCTGAAGGGCTGCTTTTTATAATAACAGTACTCTCCCTTGGGATACTCATTTCGACATCTACAGACAGTCAATTGATAGCAATGATGATTGCAATGGTCGGCCTGATGATGCCAACAATTGTACTTTCGGGTTTTATTTATCCGATTGAAAATATGCCATTTATACTTCAGTTGTTGGCAAACCTTGTGGCAGCAAAATGGTTTATTCTAATAATAAGGGCAATAATGTTCAGGGGTGCGGGTCTCACATTTATCTGGAAGGAGACCCTTATCCTTATGTTAATGACTTTTCTATTTACTGCGTTGAGTATTAAAAAGTTCAGGATAAGACTCCAATGAGAACAATTGGATTCATACTGCAGAAAGAGTTTCTTCAAATTTTTCGAAACCGTCAGATGGCACCGATAATCTTCTTTGTTCCAATCATACAGATGCTGATTCTGGCAAATGCTGCTACTTTTGAGATGAAGAATATCAAAATGGCAATTGTGGATCATGATATATCATCAACTTCAAGAAGACTGATGAGCAAGTTTGATGGATCTAGATTCTTCAAAGTTACCAAATTTTCTCTATCTGATAAAGAAGCGGCTCTCTATATGAAACAGGGAAGGGTGAATGTAATATTGACAATCCCTTCTGGTCTTGAGAGAGATATCTATTTAAAAAACAACCCTGAGGTTCAGATCTCTATAGACGCTGTAAATCAGAATTCTGCAGGCTTAGCATACGGCTACATTCTTAGCATAATAAGTGAATTTAATCAAGACCTGAGAGTAAGATTCGGAAACATCAAACCCCAGAGGGTCAAGATTATCAAGACAATTGCCTCATACTGGTACAATCCCAAATTGGAGTATCAGACTTTTATGGTGCCCGGAATACTCGTGATTCTTGTGACTTTGATAGGTTTGTTTCTTTCCAGTATGAACATAGTTCGTGAAAAAGAGATTGGAACCATAGAGCAGATAAATGTTACTCCATTGAAGAAGCACCACTTTATTGTCGGCAAACTGGTGCCCTTCTGGATAATTGCCCTGTTTGATCTCGCATTTGGATTGACAATGGGTAAGATCTTTTTCGATATTCCGATTGTGGGGTCTATAGGATTGATATTTTGTGTCTCATCTGTCTATCTGTTGGTTGTTCTTGGTCTTGGACTCTTTATATCAACAATAACACACACACAGCAGCAGGCGATTTTTGTTTCCTTCTTCTTTACCATTATATTTGTTTTAATGAGTGGTCTTTTTACTCCTGTGGAGAGCATGCCAGTATGGGCTCAATATATAAACAGGTTAAATCCAGTCGCCTACTTTATTAAGATAATGAGGATGGTTCTCCTGAAGGGAAGCGGTTTTTTGGACATTAAATGGGAATTTATTTCTCTTTTCATATTTGGGATTTTTTCTATTATAATGGCAGTGTGGAGGTATAGAAAGAGGGCGTGAGAGTGTTAAATTCGTAGAATCGGGAAGGGACATGGAATGAACTCGCCACAAAAATTTTATAGATTTGCCATTTCCTATCTGACTCTATTTTTTTTAGTATTCTTAGGCTCGAATGGATCGCCATCATCTGAGGAAGTATCTCTTGTCGAGAAGCTGATTCAACTTCCTGATGTATGGATAAGAACCATTCGAGCTCAGGATCATTTCAAGGAAGCATACGAGATAAGGCTCTTGCAACCATTGGATCACAATCGGCCTGAGGGTAAGAAGTTTCAGCAGCGAATTTTTATCTCACACGTGGATTTTTCCAGTCCCGTAGTTTTTGAGACAGAGGGCTACTCGGTAGAGAAGAATACAACAAAGGAGTTGAGTTCTATTTTAAAGTGCAATCAGATAATAGTAGAACACAGGTTTTTTGGCACCTCTGTTCCAGATTCAATGGATTGGAAATATCTTAATATCGAGCAGGCAGCAGCAGATCATCACAGAATAGTGATGCTCTTTAAATCTATATATCCTGGAAAGTGGATAAGTTCGGGATGGAGTAAGGGCGGTCAGACTGCCATGTATCATAGGCGCTTCTATCCCGAGGATGTGGATGTGACTGTTGCATACGATTCGCCTCTGAATCTTTCTCTTGAAGATAAGAGGATCGATGCATTTTTCGATACAGTTGCCACAAAGGATCAGAGGAGCCGTCTAATAAGATTTCAGAGACTCATACTTCAGAGGAAGGATCGAGTGATCCCACTGTTTAGAGACTATGCATGGAACAGTGGTCTGGAGTTTTCGATTGGTCTGGAGAAGGCCCTTGAATACTGCGTGCTCGAATATACCTTCAGTTTCTGGCAGTATCACAAGATCGATCCTATGACGGTGCCTGGAACCGAGGCAACCTCAGAGGAGCTTTTTAACCACTTGAAGAGAGTTGTCCATCTGCCCTCATATTCCGACAGGGCCATGGATTCTCCATCCATGTATCAATTCGCAACAGAGCTTGGTTATTATGGTTATGTAAAGAGGTATGTTAGGGATCTTCTTAGTTGTGACTACTATCCAAACTGGATTTTTGCTCCGCAGAATACGGATCTTACATATCATCCTGAAAAGATGCAGGATATAGAACGATGGATTCAAAACCATGGGGAGAGAATGTTGTTCATATATGGATCAAGAGATCCCTGGTCTGCACCTCAGGTAAGATTGAATGGTAACAAAAATTGTTTGAAGATGATTCTTCGTGGAGGCAATCACTATACCTTTATAAGGAGTTTCTCTGATAAGCAGCAGCAAAAGATTATCCAGACACTTGAGAGGTGGCTCGACTTGAAGATCTCAAACTAGGGATCGATATGGAAAAGGAGAAAAGGTTAAGGGTAATCTCTGCGAGCAGAAGAATCGAGCTTGTTGGTTTTTTCCCTGACAGGCTTTTAGAAATTCTCGAAAATAGATGTGCTCCAGATAGTGTCCATTCGATAGTGCTATGGAGCAAGAATCCAAAAAACATTTTAATTCATAAGGGTCTTAACAGAAAGCTCAGGCAGTATGGTCAGATCGTTCTACACTTCACGATATCTGGCATGGGTGCAACATATTTAGAGCCCAGAATTCCGGATACTGCCGAATCGATCTCAATGATTCCTGAGATCATCGAGTTTCTTGGATCCCCTATGCGTCTGAGATTGAGATTTGATCCGATCGTTCATCTCCGTCTTCCAGATGGAAGAGAGTTTACAAATCTTGGACTATTCCCCGAGATTATCAGGGCAGCTACTAAATATTCACTAAAAGAGATTATAATAAGCTGGATGGAGCCCTATCCCAAGGTTGTAAAGAGGTTGAGTCGATTTGGCATTGAGTCGATTCAGATCTCGGAAGAGCTTTTTAAAAGAGAAATGGATTGGATTATAGAATATGCAAGAAATCATGGAGTAAGAGTTGTTGGATGCTGCGTGCCGGGGCTTTCGAGTTCAAGATGTATTGATGGTGCGATGCTGAGCCGTCTGCATCCTGAGGGTCTTGCGGCACCCTCTGAAAAGGCCTCGGGTCAGAGAGAGCTCTGCCAATGTACAAAAAGCTGGGACATTGGGTGGTATAATCTCTGTCCGGGAGGGTGTCTCTACTGTTATGCAAATCCCGTTGTATATGGATCGCTTGCTGGATGTGATCCATCCTCTCGGCCGTATCATTTATGATTTATGTTTTATTGCTTCAGTTTGCAGGAGAAACAGAACTATTAAATCTGAATCTTAATTTTACCAGTCATATTTTGCAGCAACAGGCATTCTTCTTCCTATACCAAATGCCTTGCTGGTAATCTTCAATCCTGGTGCTGCCTGCCTTCTCTTGTGTTCATTCTTATTGATCGCATTAATGACCCATTTAACCGTTGTTTGATCCAGACCCGATTCGATTATCTTTTCTGCGCTCATTCCCTGATCGAGATACAGTTCTAATATTCTGTCAAGAACATGATATGGAGGAAGCGTGTCCTGATCCTTCTGATCTGGCTTGAGTTCGGCAGATGGAGGTTTCTCGATTATGCTTTTCGGAATGATTTCTTTTTTTCTGTTTATGTATCGGGCCAGCTTATAGACCAGTGTCTTGGGCACATCTGCAAGAACACTCAGGCCGCCGCTCATGTCGCCGTAGAGAGTGCAGTATCCAACAGAGAGCTCACTCTTGTTGCCTGTTGAGAGAGTGAGATATCCAAATTTATTTGACAGTGCCATGAGAATGTTTCCGCGGATACGAGCCTGGATATTTTCTTCTGTCTCATCCTCCGATCTGCCTGAGAAGTGTGATCTCATGGTTTTAATATAGGAGTTAAAAATGGGTGTTATCGGAACTGCCAATAGTTTTATACCAAGATTTTTCGATAGTTTTTTAGAATCCTCTATACTGCTTTTTGATGAATAAAGCGACGGCATGTTTACTCCGAGTACGTTTTCTGCTCCAAGCGCCTCTACGGCCAGAGAGCAGACAACTGCAGAGTCTATTCCGCCTGAAAGCCCTACGACGGCCTTCTTGAATCCACACTTTTTCATATAATCATTGATTCCGAGTATAAGCGCGTTGTGGACAGATTCAACTACCTCCTGAGGCCTGAAATCTCCGATTGAAATACTATTATCTAGATCGATGGTCACTATCTTTTCCTCGAATGAGGGGAGCAGTGCAATGAGGTTTGCTTTTCCATCCATTGCAAGGCTTCTGCCGTCCGAGATAAGTTCGTCGTTTGCTCCTACCTGGTTGAGCATTACAAAGGGCCTGTTGTAGCGGCGAACATGGTTTGCCAGCAGTCTGTAGCGAACCAACTCCTTTCCAATGCCAAATGGAGAGGCTGAGATATTTATGAAAAGAGTTGCTCCCTTATTGTTTAGCATTTTCAATGGATCTCTGGCATATATTCTGTCTGGGAATATGTCGGGATCGTTCCAGATGTCTTCACATATTGTTATGCCAAGGATCTCTCCACAGTAATTATATGTATCTATACTACTTGCAGGTTCGAAGTAGCGAGCCTCATCGAATACGTCGTATGTTGGGAGTAGCGACTTGTGCTGTATAAAACATATTTTACCACCTCTTACCAGAAGGGCAGAGTTGTAAAGTTTCTTTCCAAACCTGTTCTGATTTGGTTGAACCACGCCGCAGATGATTCCAATTCCCGGATAATTTTCCGATATCCTTAACAGATCGTTGATCGATTCTAAATATTTGTTTATAAAATCGTCTCGCTCTAAAAGGTCGAGTGGTGGGTATCCGGAGAGGAAGAGTTCAGGAAATACTACAACATCGGGATTTTCATTTTTAACACTCTTTAGTGTTTGTCTTATCTTTTCGAGATTTCCATCAAAGTCACCGATGGTTGGATTTAGCTGTGCGAGTGAAATTTTCACGAAATTTTTTCCTTATGCTATTTCTCTTTTGGTGTTGATAATCTAAATCATTTTTTGGTGAATGTCAAGATGGGATATTTCTATTATTATCACCAAGATATTTGGTATTTTTTATCAGGGAAAATAGTTCTAAAGTTGGATAGGCAAGATTTGCCTGAATTATCAAAAATTGGGTGCATGGAGTCATGAAAATAATGGCCTAAGTCTTTTCAAAACAATATGATAAATTTTTAGCTAATTTGTGGTATGTGCTTTGCTAATTCTATGGCAGTGATTCTTATTAATATAAAAAGCCAATGAAAAATATATCTAAAACAACAACAAGAATCTTATTCTGTATTATATTGATTGTTGCACCGCCGGTAATACTGGATGCGGCAAGTGTTACTATAAGCTGGCTGCCCAATGGCGAGCAAGATCTGGCAGGTTATAAGATATACTACGGCACCCAGAGCGGGATATATTCAAACATTATAGATGTTGGTAATGTAACGAGTTATGAGATCTCGAATCTGGCGGATGGAACAACATACTATTTTGCCGTCACAGCCTATGATATTAGTGGAAATGAGAGCAGCTATTCTGAAGAAGTATCGTGTCTTGTAAGGGATCTTCAGCCTCCAACTGTGATTTCGGCATCCTGTCAGCTCATAGATCGCGTAAAGGTTGTATTCAGTGAACCTGTGGAAAAGAATTCTGCAGAGATTGTTACCAACTACTCGATCGACAAAGGAGTTGTTGTCCAGAGCGCAGAACTTCAGCAGGACAACAGGAGTGTCTATCTTTATACTACTCAGCACCCTGCAATAGATACATATACAATAACGATAAACAATGTAAGGGACAGGGCAAGCGTGCCAAATACGATCGAGCCAAATACACAGGTCTCCTATTCATGGAGCGGAGGCGATACCACTGCTCCTGTAATAACTCAGGTGAGATTGTATCAGAACGATCCTAACGATTTTGTGGTTGTGCAATTCAACGAACCACTCGATCAGGGTTCTGCGCTTGCAGATACGAACTACTCGATTTCTCCATTCATATCGATAGTCAGTACTGGAATAAACAGAGATTTCAATACTGTGTTTCTTACAACTGGCAAGCATGTACAGGGCGTCTCATATACGCTTTCTGTGAAGAATGTCAAGGATGGATTTGGCAATTCAATAGATAAGAATTCAAAGATTAACTACTACTGTGCATCTCAGGATACATTTCCTCCCACTCTTATGGCAGTTCGGGTGCTGAGTTCAACAGAGATAAAGTTGGAGTTCAGTGAGAGCCTGAATGAAGCCAGTGCAGAGAATGTCTCTAATTACACAATAACACCGTCTGTTAGTATTACATCGGCAGTGCTTCAACAAGACAAGATGTCAGTGATACTCCAGACCGAGGAACATCAAGCCGGAACATACACAATAAGTGTAAGTGGAGTTGGAGATGACAATGCATCGCCCAATCTGATCGATCTGGCTCAACTGCAGTACACATATGTACCTCCAGATAATACTCCACCCAAACTCATTGGGGCAAATCTTACAAGTGATGATCTCTTGGAGTTGATATTCGATGAACCAATTGATCCGACCAGTGCTGAAGATAAAGGCAACTATTCCATCGATCCGTATGTATCTATAAAAAAGGCGCATCTGGATGTGTCGCAGAAAAAAGTACTCATTGAGACAGAGTCACACTCTGAAGGCAATTACAGGATAACTGTAAGTGGAATAAAGGATCAGGCAGATCCTCCTAATATAATACAATCTGGCAGCTATTTAGAGTATTCTTATACTCCTCCTGACAATACTCCTCCTCATGTGGTTAAGGCAGAACTTCATGGTTCAGACATGGTCGTTATTCAGTTCGATGAGTCACTCGACAGGGCCAGCAGTGAGAATGTTTCTAATTATACTATTGATCCATTTGTAAGCATAAGCACTGCTTCACTTGTTGGAGACTCACTCAATCGTGTTTATCTTGAAACAGATGATCATCAGCCAGGTGTTACTTACACATTATCGGTCAGTGGAATATCAGACAGGGCGACAGTGCCAAATGTAATAAGTCAACCAGAAAAAATAACATATGAATATGCAATAGTCGATACCATACCTCCAAGACTGGTTTCTGTTGAACTTCAGGGTAACAGCTTCCTGAAGCTCGTTTTTAGTGAATCGCTCGATAAATCTTCTGCAGAGAATAAATCCAACTATACAATTGATAATGGTATAGAGATAGAGGAGGCAACATTAGATGCATCTATGTGTAAGGTGTTCTTGAAGACTACTCCACATCAGCCGAGCGTTGAATATGTTGTGACAGTACAGGGAGTCACGGATGTGGCTCAGCCTGCAAATGTGATCGGCAGTGAGAACAGCAAGCACTATGTCTGCGAATCGCAGGATGTTGTGCCTCCCAAGCTTTTGAGAGCTGAACTTCACGGCAGCACTATTCTTGAGCTCACTTTCAGTGAGCCACTCGATAAGAGTACTGCATTGAATAAGGATAACTACTCAATAGATAACGGAATCGAGATACTGGGACTGTCGATAAGTAATTCCCAGCAGGATGTTTTTCTCGAAACAACGACACATAAACCTGGAACATATACGATTACAGTGAACAATATCAAGGATCTTGCAGAGATTCCAAATATAATAGCTCCTGAAACAAAGAAGACATATTCATATACACCAAAGGATACGCTGGCACCGATACTTATCAGTGTTAAACTGCTAAATTCGACTATGCTCGAACTATGTTTTAATGAGCCGCTCTATAGACAGTCAGTAGAGGATACAAACAACTATTCGATAAGTGGGGGTGTGCGAGTTGAGCGTGCCATATTGAATGTTGATATGACAAACATAATACTGCAAACCACTACACATGAGCCGGGAGAATACACAATAACAATTAACAATATCCAGGATGGCTCTGCAGCGAGAAACACCATAGCGGAAAATACTGTGGCAACTTATATATATGAGGTGGAAGACAGGACACCTCCAACAATTTTGTCTGCAGTTCTCAGCAGCGAGAAGAAATTGGTAGTTACTTTCAGTGAGCCTCTCGACCCAACGAGTGTTCAGACGATCTCCAATTATGCAATCAATAAAAATATTCGCATTCTTGATGTATATCCAATACCATCTGAGGGAAAGGTGACCCTTGAGACCACACCACATGCTGCTGGTGATTATATCCTGACTGTGAATGGGATTCGTGACGCTTCTACCTTTAAGAACACGATTGAACCTTACAGCCAGATCGAGTACTCATGGAGTCCTGTAGATACCACATCGCCATCTCTTGTTTCTGCGAATTTGATTTCAGAAAATTATTTAAATCTCACATTCAGTGAACCCATCGATGAGGTCGAGGCAAATAAGGTTGAAAATTATACTATTACTCCATACGTCGAGATTTTGAATGCCAGACTCGATGCCAATCTTATGGAGGTTGGACTAGTGACAAAATCGCACAGGCCTGGCAGTTATATAATTACAGTTAAAAATATAAAAGACAGAGCATTCAATCCAAACACGATTTCTAACAATCAGGCGGAATACACTTATACACCTCCAGATACCTCACCACCTCAAATCGTGTCTGCCAATCTTAGAACTGCTATGAGTCTTGCTATAGTGTTTAACGAGGAGATATCCAGAGAGAGTGCAGAAAATATATCAAACTATGTTATTACTCCAAATATTAAAGTAACAGACGCATCCCTTCTGGCTTCACTAAATGAAGTGCGACTCGAAACAACGCCGCATCAGCCAGGAGTTAACTATAAAATAAGAATCAGTGGAATAGAGGACAGGGCTCCTGTGCCGAATACTATTTCTGAGGCGATCGAGATAGAGTATACATACACACAGCCCGATACGATCAGACCCGAAGTGATTTCTGTAAAGCTTCAGAGTTCCAACCTTCTTGAAATCTATTTCAGCGAGGCAGTCGAACAGCTCTCAGCAGAAAACAGGCAGAATTATAAAATAGACAATTCTGTAGAAATTCTTAATGCATCCTTAGATACTTCAAAACTCAACAAGGTCTATCTCCAGACTACCGATCATCTGCCTGGGTTTGAATACCAGATCAACATTAAAAATGTAAAAGACAGGGCTCCGATTCCCAACACTATTTTGCCAAATACATGGATCTCATATACGATGCCGAGTTCTGGTGGAATGTCAGACAACACATCACCACAGGTCGCTTATGTGGATGTGATTTCCCCAACCAAAGTAGATATTGTCTATTCAGAACCTGTTGACAGCGCTTCTGCAGTGGATCTTAAAAATTATTCGATAAGCGGGAATGTGGAAATAAAATCTGCGGTCCTGGATTCAAGCAGAGTAAGGGTTCACCTGACTACTTCTCAGCACCAGAAGGGGAAGTCGTATTCAATAAATGTATCAGGAATCAAGGACTGTGCACCATATCCTAATGTTTTAACATCAGCCACACCAGTAAAATATATTCTTGGTGATGGTGCAACGCTTAGCAACTTAAGCAGGGCCGATTATCGCTGGAGAGAGTTTCATGTTGGTGACAGCGCCTATGTCGACAGAGACTACACAATAAAGCAGATTCCAGAATTCCTTGAAGGTGCAATTCAGATATTAACAGCAAATGACGATAAGAGTTCTACCGGCGATCAGTTCATATCTTTCGAACTGCGTGGCAATGCAACTATTTATGTTGCATATGATATGAGAATCGAAAAGGTTCCTTCATGGCTTTCTGGATGGAAGGTTACTGGTGACCAGATTGTAAATTCTCGTTCCGGAGTCTACTGGGTCTATTCAAAGGATGTAAAGAGTGGAAGGATAAACCTTGGGGCTAATAATGGTACGATAGATGACAACATGTATCTAGTTTTTATTATCCCGAGGCTCAGTAATGATGCTGTTGTATCGAGTATCAGCAGAGAGTCCTACCGGTGTGAATATGTAACAGTAGGAGACAGGTATTACATTGATAGAGATTATACTGTTGCCTCTATTCCAGAGGTGCTTGAAGGATTGCTCTGGATAAAGACGGCCAATGATGATAAGACTAATCGTGATCCTGACTTTTTAAGAGTGAATCTGAAATGGAAATCACGCGTTTATATAGCCTATGACTCGAGAATCGCAACTCTCCCCAAGTGGCTATTGAGCTGGAAGATGGAAAAGAAGCAGATCGTGGACTCGAGGGGCAACAAGTTTGATATCCTCTCTAAGGAGTGTGATGGCGGAGAATTGGTAATGGGCGGAAACTGCGGAACCTCTGATGACAATATGTATTTCATACTCATAGAACCACTGGAAGGAGGGAATCTTCCAAATGGCAATTCTAACGTTCCTGGCTACTTTGTGCTGAATCAAAACTATCCAAATCCTTTTAATCCGACAACTACAATTAGTTATGAAATCTTAAAGGCTGGAGACATAAACATTACTGTCTACAACATTCTTGGTCAGACCATTAAGGTGCTGGTTAATGAATATAAAGAGCCCGGCACTTATGAGATAACATGGGATGGAAAGGATAGAAATGGATATCCAGTGGCAAGCGGTATCTATTTTTACAGAATACGATCAAAGGATTTTGCCAGAAGCAGAAGGATGCTTCTCTTGAGATAGGAGTTATCATGATTTTTGTACTGGTCATAATTTTTGGTTTGATAATTGGAAGTTTTTTAAATGTAATCATATATAGAGTACCAAGGGGTATATCGATAATTCGTCCTGGTTCTCACTGTCAGAATTGTAAAGAGCCGATAAAGTGGTACGATAACATTCCCTTAATAAGTTATATAATTCTAAGAGGAAGATGCCGGCACTGCAAGAGTCCAATCTCATGGAAGTATCCTGCTGTAGAGTTAATCACTGCCCTTTCATTATTTCTCATTGTGTTTAAATATCGACTCTCCAGTGATTCGCTTATATACACAATTTTGATACTATTTCTAATTCCTATAAGTTTTATTGATTTAGAAAGAAAATTAATATTGAATAAGCTGACAATACCATGTTTCATTTTGGGAATATTACTAATAACTGTGTTGCAAAATGAACGTATAGTAAATTCACTGATAGGAGGAGTTGCAGGAGGGGCGATTATTTTAATAATCAGTGTTTTGGGGCGGATCGCTTTCAAGAAAGAAAGCATGGGAATGGGGGACATGAAACTACTTGTTATAACAGGTATTTACGTCGGATTTCCAGGAGTGTTACTCTGTCTATTTTTTGGGATAATCGTATCCGGTATTTATATATTTTCTGGAATGTTATTGAAAAAGATTAAGTTAGGAGATACTATTTCTTTTGGCCCATTTATTGCAATAGGCACACTGGTGTATCTCATTTTTGGAGATTTGATGCTGGGCTGGTATGTGGGTCTGTTATAATCTTCAAAGAGATACTCTGGTGGGGCAAGTGAGGTGGAAAATATGAAAATCGTAAGGAAACATGAACAGGAAAGAGAACAAGAGACCAGGAATGATGAGTGTTTGCTTTTTGAAGAAGAGAAAAAGAACGGCAAAAAGCGAGTACTTGTCGTGGATGATGACCCATTGGTAGTGAAGGTTCTATATAAGCCCCTGGTAAATGCAGGTTATGATGTCAGGATTGCCAAACATGGTCTTGAGGCGCTTCAGAGGGTTAAGGAAGAGAGGCCCGATCTAATAATTCTGGATATCCTGATGCCGCTCCTCGATGGGTTTAAGGTTGCCAGGTTTCTAAAGTTTGATAAGCGGTACAAGGATATACCGATCATTGTTCTCACATCAAGGGCAACAGAGGGTGAGAGAAAAATTGGAAAGCAGGTTGGAGCAAATGAATTTTTATATAAGCCATTTAGGGTTCCACAGGTGTTAAATATTGTTCAGAGGTATCTGAATGCCTAAGAGCGAAACCACATATGCCTCAAATCAGGTATTGGATAGAAGAGAGGATAAGGTTCTTGCAAAAGCCCTGGTTGAGCGAAAGTTATTAACGATTCAGCAGGCAAAGGAGGCTCTGGCAAAACTGAGGAATGGGCAGTCTTCCAAGACCCTTGAACAATATTTAATCGATTCTAAAATCCTGAGTGAAGAGGCAATCTTAGAGACCAAGGCCTCTCTGTGGAATGTGCCATTTGTTGATCTTAAAAATTATGAGGTCGATCCTGAGGTGGTGGACATGGTTCCTGCGAAGGTGGCAAGAGAGTATATGCTATTTCCTCTATTCAGAATCGACGAGACACTACTCATTGCAATGACCGACCCAAAAGATGTCAAGGCGATCGACAAGGTTTCGCACATAACACAGCTTGAGGTCTCTCCCACTCTCTCGACAAGGAGTTCGATCGAGGATGCTATCAATCGTTATTATGGTGATAAGTCTGATGTTGTAATAGCCGAAGCAGCAGATGAGGAGATTCAGGACATCCTGGAATCTATAGAAGCAGAGGCACTGGATGAGGAGAGTGAAGAGGAAAAGACTGCTCAGGATTTAGAGCGTCTTGCCGAAGAGGCACCAGTAGTAAAGATGGCAAACAAGATATTGATAAATGCCATAGTTGAGGGAGCCTCTGATATACATTTAAATCCAGAAGAAGATCAGCTGCGGGTCAGATATAGAGTAGACGGGGTACTGCGAAACAGTTTCAATCTTCCGAAAAATTTACAGGATGCTATCATATCAAGGATAAAGATTCTCTCGAATCTCGACATTGCAGAACATCGGGTCCCCCAGGATGGTCAGCTTAGGTTGAAATTAAAGGATGGAAGAGCCATAGACATACGTGTTTCGACTCTGCCGTCTGCATATGGTGAGAATGTTGTGCTTCGTGTGCTCGATAAGAGTGCTGCATTACTTAAGCTTGAAAATCTGGGGTTTGAGGAGGATGCATACAAGGTTCTCACAGATCTTCTATCGAATGCATATGGAATTTTACTAGTAACGGGTCCTACAGGAAGCGGTAAGACGACCACTCTTTATGCTGCACTCAACAGATTATCGACAATAGAAAAGAATGTAATAACACTCGAGGATCCTATTGAGTATCGACTTCCTCTTATCCGTCAGTCTCAGGTTAACATTAAAGCAGGGATGACATTTGCTAAAGGATTAAGGGCGATTCTTAGGCAGGATCCCGATATAGTAATGGTAGGTGAGATTCGAGATACAGAGACGGCGAATATTGCTATTCAGGCAGCCCTGACAGGTCATCTCGTACTTTCGACTCTGCATACAAACGATGCAGCAGGAGCAATAACAAGACTCGAAGAGATGGAAATCGAACCGTTTCTCATTGCAACTGCAGTACTCGGTGTACAGGCCCAGCGGCTTGTGAGAAAGATATGTCCAGATTGTAAGGAGGAGTATCATCCAGATATCGATATACCAAAAGAGGTATTAAAAAAGTTTGGGATAGAAGATGGCGACAAGGGGGAATTGAAATTTTACAGGGGAAGAGGATGTAAGAGGTGTAAGGATACAGGATATAGAGGAAGGATCTCGATTCAGGAGGTGCTTCCGGTTACTGACAGAATAAGGAAGTTGATTCTGAAGTCTGCAACATCTGTCGATATAAAGAGAGCTGCAATAGAGGAGGGTATGCGGCCACTAGTGGAGGATGGATGGATTAAGGTTCTAAAGGGGATCACCACTGTCGAAGAGGTATTACGGGTTACAAACATGGATTAATCAATGAGGAGTTGATGAGGATATGCCTTCATTTGAATGTAAAGTGGTCACTGCTACGGGTAAGGTAACAACAGAGATACTTGAAGCACCTAATGAACAGGTTGTCTCAAAAGAGCTGTTTAAGAGAGGTTACAGACCCGTACAAATAAAAAAGAGGAAAGAGGTGAAGGAGGCATCGGGTTCTGGTGGTGGAGGTGGTGGAAGTCTTTTTGGCAAAAAGATAAAGACCGATGAGATTATCCTCTTTACCAAAGAACTCGTAACCCTGCTCAGGGCTGGTGTTCCTATGTTGACTGCTCTTGAGGCACTCGGGTCTCAGAGTAAAAACCTAATGGGTGAGGTGATAAACAAGATTTATGTTGATGTTATGTCTGGAAAGAGTTTCTCCCAGGCTTTAGATCAGCATCCGAAGATCTTTTCTAAACTCTATGTAAATTCTGTGCGGGCTGGCGAGTTGAGCGGTTCGCTCGATGAAGTACTCGAAAGGCTTGCTGTAGTTCTCAAGAAAGATGATGAGACGAGAAAAAAGGTCAAATCTGCAATGAGGTATCCAACTTTTGTGGTTCTGGCAATGGTGGCTGCATTTGTAATTTTAATGGTAATGGTTGTGCCAAAATTTGGAGCTGTGTTTGCTGGACTTAATATGGAGCTTCCAATTTTCACAAAGATTCTTCTTGGAGTAAGCAATTTTGTTCAGAAGAATATATTGATTATAATAGGAATTTTTGGTGGAAGTTTCATCGGATTGAAGATTGCTATAAAGACAGAGAAGGGACAGTTCTGGTGGGATGGAGTAAAGATGAAGATGCCTCTTATTGGAAATCTGGTGGTCAAGAGCAGCATGGCAAGATTCACAAAGATGTTTGAGACTCTGAACAGGAGTGGTCTTCCCATTATTCAAACGCTTGCAACAGTATCTTCGGCTGTGGGCAATTCAGTAATAGAAAAGAAAGTAAGAGAGGTTGCGGCCGGTGTTGAGAGAGGAGAAGGAATTTCTGGTGCAATGAAAAAATGCGGTCTCTTCCCGCCAATAGTGATCAGGATGATTGCAATAGGTGAGCAGTCGGGTTCACTAGACAATATGCTGGCAAGTATCTCGAATCATTATGAGATGGAAGTTGATTATGCAATCAAGGGAATTACGGCAATGATCGAGCCTATTCTGACGCTTGTGCTTGGTGCAGCAGTTGTTGTTATGGCCTTTGGAATATTTCTGCCGATGTGGAATATGACAGGAGCAATAAAATAATAATATAGAAGTTTTATAAAAAACAGGATAAGGAGGTGATGGGCTAAGAATTGATTTTTAAAAGTAAGATCTTAACTACTCTATTACAGGTATCATAAAAAAAGGAGAAAAGCCATGTTTGAGAAAGGATTTACACTCGTTGAACTGATCGTTGTAATCGTGATCATAGGTATTTTGGCAGCGGTTGCAGTGCCTAAATTCTTAGATCTAAGTGACAATGCAAAGACTGCAGCCTGCAAGCAGAACCAGGCAGCCATAGAGACAGCATGTGCTCTCTATTATGCAAATGCTGCTATATCGGGCACAGCTTCATATCCATCTGCTCTTTCTGATCTCGTACCTAGTTATCTTGCAGAGCTTCCGACCTGCCCGAGCAGTGGAACTTATACTCTCAATACCACTAATGGTACTGTAACCTGCAGTATAGCAGCACATCAGAGATAATGGTCTGGTTTTGCTGCTGTTTCAATAGGCCGTGATATGGGGGGAGAGATGGCCTTTCCCCTCATATCATAAACCTGTTGAAGGTGTAAGATTAGAGAGGTTATTAAATTGTACAGATGGTTTTTTAAAAAACTATTTAGGCCAGTTCGAGGTTTTACCTTAGTTGAGATGGTGGTTGTTCTCGGCATACTCGCATTGGTTACGGGTGCTGTCACAGTATCGGTAAGCAATGTGAACAGCAATACAAGGCTTTCAAATGCTGCATACAGGTCGCTTTCAGACCTCAGGTATGCGCAGGAGATGGCCATATTGAACAGGAGGGAAGTTGAATTTATAGTAAACGTTGCAGGCAACTGGTATAAGGCCCAGTATAAGGGTGGCTCGGTTCTTCCGTCTCCACTTGATCCGAGTGAGAATCTTTATGTTGTCTTTAATCAGGGAGAATACAAGGGTGTAACATTTACCTCATCAGGCCTTGGGGGAAGCACGCTTTCTTTTGATCAGACCGGAAGGCCTCTGTTGGGCGGTTCTTCGCTTCCTCATGATGAGATATCTGTTATCTATTTCAACTCAAAGGTTCATCTTATTATTGTCTCTTCCGGATACAGCTATCTGTCAGAGACAGTTGGCGGAGGTGGCTGCGGATGTTAATTAAGAAGATAAAAGCTCTATTTAAGATAGATAATGAGTCAGGAATGGCTATAATTGAAGTCATTATTATCATGATCATTCTTGGCATTGCGGTTTTTCCATTGAGCAGGCTTTCTGTAACAAACTTTAAGAGTGCATCAGCAGGTCAGGACATTACAAGGGCGCTTCTATATGCTCAGGAGATAATGGAGAATATTATGGCAGATTACAACTCTCCAGATCCTACGATCGGTGGTTACGAGAATGTAAGGACAAGATGGCCTGGAACTCCACCCGGCACTCCCCCACAGGGGCTGAGTGGTACTGTATATATCTCGGATGAGCTTCAGCTGAATGGTGTAACATATGTGGTTGTCAAGGTAAGCGTGAGTCTTCAATCCCTTGATAACAAGGTCGAACTTACGTCTTGGATTGTTAAATAGTCGGATAACAATGAAGGCAAAGAGCATAAAAAAATATACAAGATTTTTTAAACACTCCAGAGGCTTTACACTAATAGAGTTGATTGTGGTCATGATTGCCATGGGAGTGTTAACCGTCTCGGTTACACCTTTTATTCGTACTCAGATAAAGGCTTATATTAATGCAAGGAACGGAAAGGATTTTCTTCAGGCAGCAAGAATAGGAATGTCCAGGATGATGGCAGAGATGAGACTGATCCAGAGTCCTGGTGATATCGATTACGGATATTCAGATGAGATTCAGTTTGATATAAGCTATGGCAACAATATAACATACAGTTATTCTTCCAATGCCCAGCAGCTTTCAAGGGAGAATGAGAAGTTGGTGATCGGAGTCAAGTCTTTCCTGATCGAATATTTTGATGAGCATGGGAATAAACTCTCAACACCCATTATTTTTAGCAGCGTTAATAACATTAGAAGAATAAGAGTAACAATGGTAGTCGGAAACGACAACCATGAGTTTGTACTGAGGGACCAGGTGGCGCCAAGGAGCTTTTATTACTAAGGAAAGAGTGAGAGGAAATGAAAATAGGTAGATATAAAAAAGAGGATGGATTCTTATCGGCCATGGTGTTGATTTTTCTTGTTACACTTTCTCTGATGGGTCTTGGTGCGTATGTATTGATTCGAACCGAAGTTGTTACAATAGGAAGTCAGATAAATAGAGTCAAGGCTGACTATGCTGCCGAAGGTGCGATGTACTATGCAATTAAGAGGGTTCAGAGT
>Ga0190359_1000169_pt1 | contig 43200 bp, 31 predicted proteins | sample 48721823_MG_FD_161269 | JGI IMG/M metagenome (GOLD analysis project Ga0190359, IMG submission 161269) | Hydrothermal vent microbial mat bacterial communities from Southern Trench, Guaymas Basin, Mexico - 4872-18-2-3_MG | ecosystem: Environmental > Aquatic > Marine > Hydrothermal vents >...
TTATTAAAAATAAAAAAGCCTATAGGTATTTTCATATCTGGCATTCCCGATATGAAAATATCCGGCGCTTTTCTTTTGTTGGCTTTCGTGGTGGGACATGTATATCTCACAACAACCGGGTTGAAGCCTCTCTCCGCCATCAAAGCTATGATTACGGGATGGGAGGAAATGACAGATGAAGAAGCACAGACAGCTCTGGAAGAAAATTTGGAGGTGGCGATGACAGAGGGTCGGAAGAGTATCCGCGGAGAGCGAAAAGAAGACCAGAAAAAATTGTTTGAGACAACTTTTGAACAGGTTATCAACAAGCTGGGTATCGAAACGGAAAGTACACGTCTCCGTGAAAAATTACTCAACTCCAATGTGGGATATTTCCGGATCGATAAAGATGGTTTTTATCAGGATGTAAATGAAACCTGGTTGAAACTTTATAAATATGATTCTGAAGATGAAATCATTGGAAAACATTATTCTCTGAGCCGTACAAAGGAAGATTTTGTAAAACTGCAGGAAATGGCGGATAAAGTCCTGCAGGGAGAGGTTATTCCGATGGCTGAGACACGGCGTTACTGCAAAGACGGGACAACCGGGTATCATACCATTACCATGACCCCTGTTTATTACGGAGAGGAGATCGTGGGTTTTGAAGGGTTTATCGTGGATATTACCGATAAGAAACAAAAGGAACAAAAGTCATAGAACGGTAGTGTCTGCCCGAAAGAACATTGAAGATTCTTTTCTTGAAGAAAGACTCGTATGACCACCGTACATTAACTGTATGATAATATTTTTTAATAATCCCCCGGTTTTTTTAATTTTGGCCCTATAACATTTCCTTACAAGGCCGGCACGCACATATGATCACATTTGATATTGTACTGGTATTTATCGTATTGATCTTTATCGTCGTATCCTTATATACGGGATTGCTGGGACCGGTTTTTACTTTTATCTTAGGCGTGGTGGTGCTGGGATTTTTCAGGATACTGACTCCCGGCGAGATGCTCAGTGGCTTTGCCAATGAGCAGGTGATGATCGTCATTCTTTTGTTGCTTATCGGCGAGGTGATCCGTAAAACGGCCATTGCTGAACTGGTGTTTGACCGGTACTTCAGAAAAGCACGTTCGTACAATGGGTTCATGAGCCGGATGGTTTTTATGGTTTCCGTATTTTCCGCTTTCCTGAACAACACCCCTTTGGTAGCTGTAATGATGCCTTATGTACGCACCTGGTCAAAACGGTATAACATTTCACCATCCAAATTGCTGATTCCTCTTTCCTATGCAGCCATCTTGGGAGGCAGTGCAACCCTTATCGGAACATCCACTAACCTGATCGTAAATGGCATGGTAACGGATCAGCATATCGTTTCAGGACTGCCAAGTCTGGGGATCTTTGATTTTGTATGGGTAGGGGTTCCCATGATCGTACTTGGAGGTATCTATTTGCTGTTGGTCGGCAAGAAACTGTTGCCTGCCAGAAAAGATTCGGAAGAATCATCTTCTACGGGGATAAGAACCTATTTTATTGAAGTACAGATAAAAAACAATTCTCCCCTGGTTGGACAGACGATAGAAGAGTCGGGATTGCGTAATCTTCCCGGTTTGTATCTGGTGGAAATACACAGGATGGGAAAACGTATTTTTGTCGTTTCCAACAACCTGACCCTGGAAAAAGGGGATAAACTCACTTTCGCCGGTGAAAATAAAAAGATTTCCCTGCTTACAAAACCGGAATACGGCCTGAGTATTCCGTCTGCCGGCATGCTACAACGTAAGAAACATGCCAATTTGCTGGAGATCGTGATCTCTCCCAACTCCTCAATGATCGGGAAGCCATTGCGGGATGTCAATTTCCGTGCCCGTTATAATGCAGCCGTTATCGGGATTTATCGCAATGAAGAATCCATTCCGCCGCGTATACGTGAAACAATATTGCAGGCCGGTGATGTGCTTATGCTCTACGCCGGTTCCGACTTTTCTACCCTTTCACGTGACAGTCACGATTTTTATTTTGTTTCGAAGGTAAAAGAGATTGAAAAAGTGGAAGGATACAAGATCGTTATCCTCTTATCCGGACTGGCGCTTATCATCCTTTTATCCGCTCTTAAGTTGATCTCACTTTTTATGGGATTGGTTGTATTGCTAATGGTCGTTTTGATTTTGAAGATGACCAAAGCTAAGGATCTGGCCCGAAGCATTGATTATAATCTGGGGTTGATCATTGTGATGTCTCTGGCACTGGGTACGGCCATGATCAAAACGGGGGCTGCCGACCTGGTAGCCCATTATGTGATTGTACTGCTCATCCCCCTGGGCAAGATTGCTGTGCTGACCGGTATTTATGCCATTACGGCTGTTATCGCTGCCTATGTTACCAACAAGGCAGCTGTAGCCATCATGTTTCCCATATCCCTGTCCATATCCTTGCAGCTGCACCTCCCGGCCATGCCTTTTATACTCGTGGTGGCTTATGCCTCGGCTGCCAATTTTATGACTCCCATAGGGTATCAGACCAACCTGATGGTGTATGGTCCCGGGGCTTATAAATTTAAGGATTACTTCCGTATTGGATTCCCGCTTACCGTAATCTATATGATCGTTGCCGTAACCGTGTTAAGTTTGAAATATTTTTAGAGTTAGTTAGTTATTAACAATATTTTTCGTATGAAACGTCCATGATAAAATAATTATGATTTTAACATACACGTGCATAATTATTTTATCATGGTAAGTTCCATCTGACCTTTGAAAAATAAAAATAAACAGATGAAAAAAAAAATCCGGGATAAATGGATCATACATGCTTTGAATACTGCCCTCAAAGCAGGCACTGCCATTCTTGAAGTATATGAAATGTCCGATCAGGGAATATCTTTAAAGGAAGACCTTTCTCCCATTACCTTGGCAGATCGCCGGTCGGATACTATTATCAAGAATATGCTCCGGACAACCGATATACCTGTGTTTACGGAAGAAAGCAGCAATGTCCCTTATGAGATAAGAAAAACCTGGGATCAATATTGGCTGGTTGATCCCCTGGATGGTACCAAAGAGTTTATTCATCACTATGATGAATTTACTGTAAATATTGCCCTGATTGAGGAAGGGGTCCCCGTATTCGGGGTTATCTATGTTCCGGTGTACAGGCAACTTTATTTTGCTATAAAAGAACGAGGCGCTTACCGAATCGAAAATATTATCGAAACCTTTTCTGACAATACTGAATTATCAAATATACTTGATCATGCCATACGACTGCCTGACCGGACTCATGCCGGGATACACGTTGTCGTCAGCCGTTCGCATATGTCTTCCGAAACGAAAGCTTATATTGGTGAAAAACTGGGGGACGAACCTTTTAAGATAGTTTCTGCCGGAAGCTCGTTAAAATTCTGTCGTGTGGCCGAAGGAGAAGCCGATCTGTATCCGCGACTGGGCCCAACTATGGAATGGGACATTGCGGCAGGTATCGTAATCGTAACAGAAGCAGGAGGCACGGTCAGGCAATATGACGGAAAACCGTTGTTATTCAACCGGGAAAATCTTCTGAATCCATGGTTTGTAGTTGCATCCGAAGAAATAACTAAAAATATAATATTGAAATAAAATGACATCACGAGAAAGAATACTTACGACCATTCAGCACAAAGAACCCGACCGGGTGCCTGTAGATTTCGGGTCCACGCCCAGTTCGGGAATATCGGCTATTGCTTATAGTAACCTTATTAATTATCTGGGATATCGGGATCTTCCTGTCCGGGTATATGATGTGGTACAGCAATTGGCAGAACCCGACGAGAAACTGCTCGACTTGTTTGAGATTGATGTGATTGATGTGGGACGAGCTTACAATACGGATCCGAACCGGTGGTATGATATGCATCTCTCCAACGGAGCACCTGCCCAATATCCGGTATGGTTCAGACCGGAACAGAAACCCGACGGTTCGTGGAAGGCGTTTGACAAGACAGGCCGATATATTGCTCGTATGCCTGCAGGCGGTACTTTTTTCGATCAGGTATATTTCCCTTATTATGACGGATATCCCGCCTCCTATAAAGACCTTGCGGAGATCATGGATACCGCTATGTGGGGGGCTTTCCCCACAGCACCCTGGGACCGTGCCAGAGAAGAAGATTTCTGGCCTAATCTGCGAAAAACATGTATTGATCTGAAAAAGAACACCGACCGGGCCCTGATGCTTGGCGCCGGGTGCAATCTTTTTGAGTGGGGAACGTTTTTGCGCCGTATGGATAATTTTCTGATGGATCTGATCCTGCAGCCGGAAGAAGTGGAACGATTGCTGGACGCTCTGATGGAAATTCATATGGATACACTTGAAAAAATATGTCACTGGGTTGGAGATGTGGTGGATATTGTGCGTTTTGGAGATGACCTGGGCACCCAGCAAGGCCCTTTCATGAATCCGGAGATTTACCACAAGCTTTTCAAACCGAGGCATACACAGCTGGCCGAATATGTGCATAAAAACAGCAGTATGCATACTTACCTGCATTCCTGCGGTTCTATCTACCAGATGATTCCCGACCTGATAGAAGCCGGCATAGAGATACTAAACCCGGTGCAGACCAATGCTGCGGATATGGAACCGGAACGTCTGAAAAAGGAATTTGGCAAGGACCTTACTTTCTGGGGAGGAGGCATCGAGACAGCCTATGTTCTGAATGTGGGTACGCCCGAAGAAGTGCGCAAAATGGTTTTAGAAAGACTGGAGATATTTTCACCTGGCGGTGGGTATGTATTCAATACCGTACACAATATCCTGCCGGAAGTGCCTCCTGAAAATATCATGGCTATGTTCAATGCCATCCGTGAGTTTAATGGACAGAATCCAATAATTTTATAGCATACCCGGATCCGTACGTCCGGAGGATTTTTTTCCGGGCATTGAAAAACCCTGCTCATAATATTGAGCAAATTAAATTCAGATGATGGAGAAAGAGATGACCAAAGGGGTCAGGACTTTGCTGGGAGATCCCAGAAAGGCGGTAATTAAATTATCCGGTCCCATGATGATTGCCATGTTGGTACAATCACTTTATAACATTGTGGATGGAATATGGGTAGCCGGTCTTGGCTCGGAGGCTCTGGCGGCCATTGGTCTGTTTTTCCCTCTGTTCATGATAATCCTGTCGCTGGCCAATGGAATTGGTGTGGGAGGTAGTTCCGCCATATCCCGAAAAATAGGGGCCAATGACAGAAATAAGGCTGATTCGGCAGCAATTCATACCCTAATTATTGGTTTGCTCATAGGATTGTTGATCACCATTACGATATATCCTTTCCTGGAAAATCTTTTTGTTGCCATTGGAGCTAAAGGAGATGTAATCCCTATGGTAGTGAAATATTCCAGAGTGTTGGTTGGAGGTTCCCTTATATTGATATTTTCCAATATCGTTAGTGGAATTCTTCGCGGAGAAGGAGACATGAAACGGACTATGTTGGCTATGGTTACCGGCTCCGTAATAAATATTATTTTAGATCCACTCTTTATTTACACGCTTAAAATGGGTATTGCCGGCGCTGCCTGGGCCACTCTGTTATCGATTACGCTTACGTCCGCGCTTATGTTTTCCTGGCTTTTTATTAAAAAAAACACCTATGTATCCTTTCATTTTTGTGGTTTTCGTTTTAATGGAAAGATCATTAGAGAAATCCTGCGGGTTGGTATTCCAGCTTCATTTGCCCAGTTATCCATGGCACTGGCTATGTTCTTTTTGAATATGATCATTGTTAAAATTGCCGGAAGTAACGGGATAGCTGTTTTTACCAGCGCCTGGCGTATTATGCTGATTGGTATTGTTCCGTTGACAGGCATTGCCATCGGCGTTACGGCTGTAACCGGAGCCTCCTATGGCGCCAGAGATATTGAAAAACTAAATACTGCTTATCTCTATGCAATAAAAATTGGGGTTTTGATGGAGTTGGGAGTTGTAGTATTTATTTTTATCCTGGCTCCCCAGATATCATGGCTGTTTACCTATTCCAATAATGCTTCGCACCTGGCTCCCGCCCTGACACAAGCAATGCGATGGTTGGTATGGTTTCTCCCCGGCGTTCCCTTAGGCATGCTTACATCCTCTATGTTCCAAGGTATTGGGCAGGGAGAAAAATCGTTGGCAGTTACTATCCTGCGTACTATTGTTTTTCAGTTATTTTTCAGTTATCTTTTTGGAATCTCCCTGCATTTTGGAATTGTTGGCGTTTGGGCAGGTATCATCCTGGGAAATATAACAGCCTCTATCATCGGCTTTATATGGGGAAGAAGAGTCGTAAATAAACTGTCCGGACTATTTTCTGAACACTTGTTTTTTGAATACACGAACAAAAATGTATGACGTTAAACATGAAACCGACCCGGAGAAGTACCCGGAACCATACTGATTTTTCTACGTAGGAATGTGGCGTAGACCTGGGAAAAAAGTAGTGGGAGCTTTTATTCTCCCGCTACACAGGACAGACTCTGCGTTAAACGTAAAGCCTTCTTTCTGGTAATTACAAAATTATGTTTTTTTGAGATTTTTCCTCAAAAATAATATGTATTTTTATTCGCCTGGTTGAATTTTTCAATTCATAAAACTTGGGATAAAGTATATTATAACTCTGATGTCTAATCTGGTCTGTTCTTTTACGGGGTTTTCCTGGGTGTCAGGAGTCATCTCTCGTCAGGGTTAAACCGTCTGATCTTGTAATTGATCGCAGCAATAAAAATGCTCATAAACGGACTGATGAGGTTGAAAAAGGCATAAGGAAGGTAAGTTAAAGTCGGGACACCCAGAACAGTAGCCTGGGTAGCGCCTCCTGTATTCCATGGAATCAGGACAGAAGTTACTGTTCCGGCATCTTCCAGAGTACGGCTGAGCAACTCCGGCTTGTAGCCTTTTTTACGGTATGTCTTGGCAAACATCCTGCCCGGAACAACGATAGAGATATACTGGTCGGAAGCCGTAATATTAAAAAAGATACAGGTGACTACGGTTGAGGTTACCAGTGAAGTAGTGTTATTTACAAAGCTGAGGATGCTTTTTGTTATGCGGATCAGGAAGTTGCCGGATTCCATCATGCCACCGAAGATCATGGCTGAGAGAATCAGCCAGATGGTATTCAGCATGCCGGCCATGCCCCGGGTGGCTAGTAGCTTGGTAACGATAGGGCTGGGTGTGGGTATATCTACCGGACCAAACATGGATTTCATACTGGCAATCCAAGCTATCCTGGCATAATTTCCGCTTGTATCTGCTACCTGACGCACAACATGCGGCTGGAAGATCAGGGCAAAGATCACTCCCAACAAAACCCCTGACAAAAGAGCTGGTACAGCCGGAACTTTACGTACAATGATATAGATCAGTATAACAGGTACGATCAACAATACAGGAGAGATACAGAATGTATCTTTCAGGGCAGCCATAACATCGGAAACTTCTGTATGATTAACCGGATAATGCAAGGTAAACCCGATAATAAGAAAAGCGATCATGGCCAGGGTGATCGAAGGCCAGGTGGTGATGATCATATATCGTATGTGAGTAAACAGATCAGTGCCGGCCATGGCGGGTGCCAGATTGGTTGTGTCGGAGAGCGGAGACATCTTGTCTCCGAAATATGCGCCTGAGATGATCGATCCGGCCACCAAACCGTCAGGAATACCAAGTGTCCTTCCTATTCCGATTAGCGCGATGCCGATTGTAGCGATAGTAGACCATGAACTTCCCGTGGCCAGGGAGACAAGGGCAGCAACAGTAATTGAGGCAAAAAGGAAGATCTTGGGATTCAAGATCTCCAGTCCGTAATAAATCAGCGTAGGTACCACGCCACTAAGCATCCAGGTGCCTGCCAGGGCTCCGATCAGAAACAGTATCAGGATAGCGGGCATTGCCGAACTGATGCTTCGAACAATACTGGTCTCCATTTCTTTCCACCTCACCCCTGTACTGTAAGCGACAAGTCCGGCAATAGCAGCTGCCAGCATCAAAGCCATCTGGTTGGATCCGGATAATGTGTCTTTAAAGAACCTGACATTCAGATAGAGAAAAATAATAAGGAAAAGCAAAGGAAGCGATGCCTGAAAGAGAGTGGGTTCTTTTTTACTTGCTGGTTGGCTCATGCTCCTGCGTTATTTATGAAAAAGGAAATGAAAGACCTTCCGTAACAATGACTTTTGAATATCTTCCTCTTCATAATAGCCCTGGCCATATCCGTAACTGTATCCATAACCGAAGTGATAACCGTACCCATAGCCATAACCATAACCGTAGCTGTATCCGTAGTAACTGGATAGTTTGATATCGTTAACCAATATACCCAGTTTTTTCAGTTTCTGTTTTTCATACAGGTCGTCGAGATAGGGAATAACATCCTTGCTGGAATAGTTTTGTCTGACCAGAAATAGGATCGTATCGGAATATGGAATCAATAGCAGCGTATCGGTGACGATAGCCAAAGGAGGTGTATCAACAATGATATAATCAAAATCTTTTTTAGCCTGTAAGAAAAAATCTTTTGTTCGCGGATTTTCCAACAATTCAGCGGGATTCGGAGGTATTATGCCGGAAGTAGCTATAAACAGGTTTTCAATATCCGTTTCACGGATTATTTCTTCATAGCTGTGTTGGTTAGCCAGGTAGGAGCTTATGCCGATTTCATTGTTAAGCTGAAAATCACGATGTATCTTGGGTTTTCTTAGGTCGAAACTGGCGAGAAGGGTTTTCTTGCCAGACATGGAAATGATAACACCTAGGTTTTCGGCTGCAAAAGTTTTTCCTTCCCCACTGATTGTGGATGTAACCATAATGATCTTTTGGTTTTTTTCGTTCAGCTTGTATTGCAGATTGGTCCGTAAAGCCCGAAATGATTCTGCCATCGCTGACTTGGGGTGGGTAAGAACAGGGATATTATCTTCCGTTGTATTATGCCCGATGGTTCCAAGGATCGGTACCTGGGTTTTGGATTCTATGTCTTTTTTGTCAATAATCTTGTTGTTGAAATACTCAAGTAGTAACAGGATGGTCAAAGGGACGATAAAACCTAACACCAAAGCGATCATATAATTCAGTGAGGTTTTGGGTTTTACTTTGGTGGCATTTTCCGGTTGTGCAATATCCAGTATCTTGTTGTCAGACACATTGGAAGCTTTGGCAATACCGGCTTCGGCCCTTTTCTCCAACAGGTAGGTGTATATCTGATTGGCTATGTTGTAAACCCGTTCAATGCCCAGCAATTGTCGTTCTTTTATGGGAAGCTTCTTGATCTGAACCGTCAGGACATCTATATTCTTATTAATATCATTTAAACTCAACTCGGTAGAATGGATCAGGCTTTTGACATTATCCACCAAAAGTTTACGTGTTTCATATATTTTTTGATTGATCAATCTCAGTCCTGGTGAATTGGGTTGGGTCGTTAATTGTAAATTGGTTTTATGACTGTACAGTTCAATCAACTGCTGAATCAGAGAGATCAGTACCGGATCGGTGATGCCTGCCACACTCGGTGCTACCATATCACTGACATTGACCGATTTTTCAAGGAATTTCAAGACGTATTGATAATAATTCTTCTGGATCTCCAAAACGGCTTTTTGTGATTGGAATTCACTGATTTTATCATAAATGGCCATACCTTCCTTGCTGATGTCAATGATATCGTTTTTTATCCGGAAGTTTTCCAGATTTATTTCCGCTTTTCTGAGAGAATCAACGATATTCTTCAATTGCTCATCAATAAATTTGATGGTATTGGTGGCTATCCTGTTCTTTTCTTCCAACCCCGAACGAATATAAACCTCGCCCAGTTTATTTAGGTAATCACATTCCTGCTGGGCAACCTGTCCTTGCGTAGTCAGAATCAGAATAGATCCCTTTTTATCATTCACCGTGATGTTAAGCTTTCCCTTATATTGGTTGGTTAGGGCTTTGAGGTCATTGATGACAAAATAATATTTGTTTGATAATTGTTCTTCGGGATCGAATGTTTCCGGGTTTCTGAGAAAGAGCCTAAAAGAAAAACTTTCATTAATGAATGGGTCCCCGTAATGCAAAATAGTATCAATGTTCATCCCTTCGTCAATGGTCAGTCTATACTTATCTTTGGACATCAGGAAGACATTTACACGATGTCCTCTCATTTGTACATGGGAAGTATCAATCTCAACAACGAAAGGAGAGCGGTTGTAAAGGGGTGATTCTTTTATTCCTCTTCGTCCCACCAGCACATAAGTGATTTCGAAATCCTTAAGTTCGGAAAGAGTATTATAGGTAAGGGAGAAAGACTGCAGAATTCCCATTTCATTGTAAATATTTTTTTTGCTTCGGAAGATATCCATTCCTTCGATGAGATTTTCGTATCCGGACAATTGTCCTTTTCCTGCCTTTGTATCGTCCCGGACAATAATGGTGGAAGTGACACTGTATATCGGGTCGGCATACCGGTTTACAAGGTATGCAATGGTCAGGGCAAAAAACATTGCAATTGCGAACCAATACCAGTTGTATAATATCTTAAAGAGGAATTTTTTAAGATCGATATTTTCTTCTTGTATAAAAGGATATTCTGGAGGTGTCGTTTCCATAAATTATTTAATAAAAGATAATACAAGAATCAGTGTAGAGACACTGGAGAGGAGCAGACTGAAAATAGGGATATTGATTCGGAATGGTTTACTTTTGATCGGTTCAACATAAACGATATCATTGGGTAAAAGAAAGAATGCATCGGAGGTGAGAAATTTGGAATTGGTCAGATCTATGCGGTAAACTGTAGATTTTGTCTCTCCCGGCCGTAATACCAACACCCGCTTCCTGTTTCCGTAATCGGTAATGTCGCCTGCACGGGATATGGCCTCCAATACCGTCAGTTGATTGTTGAAATTGGCATAAGTGCCGGGTTTATTTACTTCGCCCAGCACTGAGTATTTGAAACTGACCAGTTTTACATCTACAGTAGCATGTTTCAATACTTTATTGGTTTGTACCTGAATGGCATTCCTGGCCTCTTCCACAGTCAGACCGGCCACTTTTACATCCCCTATAAATGGCACGGTTACATATCCGGAGTCATTTACCGAATAACCATAAATGTAAAAACTCTGATCGTTATTAAAAAGATTCTGCTGGTTCTGACTCATATTGGGATTATAGACCTGATTAATATCAGGGTCTATGCTCATGATCCGGATATACAAAATATCGCTCTTCTGGATCTTATAGTCGGGCGTACGTTGTTTAGAGACCTCCGGAGCTTTTAAAGTATCAACATCCTGAAGATAAATAAGCTGTTTTTGCGAAGTACAGGAAGAAAAAAATATAAAGATGATTACTACTCCTCCCCAAAAATACCTGGTCATGTTATAGCTTGTTTAGGTGCAAACTTAATGATTATTTCAGATTTCTACAAAGTAAAATGCATGAAAGACGGTATAAAAATATGTTTTTGGCATGATATTGGTGACATCATGTTGGAAGGTTTTGATTAACTTTGTTATTAAAGTGAAAAAAGGTATGATTGTGCCATTTGATTTTTTTTCGGTTGAAAAAAAAGATACGATCCCGGGAAAAGGTAAGGTATTGATATCAGAACCTTTTCTGAGAGATGAGTATTTTAAAAGGTCGATCGTATTGTTGGCTGAATATGGCAACGAGGGGGCATTGGGATTTGTTTTGAACAAACCTGTAAATATGGCAGTCAGTAAGCTGGTAAAGGATTTTCCTGAAGCGGACATCCCTGTGTATTTGGGTGGTCCGGTATCCACCAATACACTTCATTACATTCATACGCTTGGGGATCTTCTTCCTGGCAGTAAATCTATTTTTAGCGAAATATATTGGGGAGGGGATTTTGAAAGACTGAAGAAGCTTATCGAACAGGGAGTGGCAACCCGGAACAATTTGAGATTCTTTATCGGTTATTCCGGATGGGATGCCGGCCAGCTTGAGAGGGAATTATCTGAGAATTCCTGGGTGATCGCCAAATTGAGGGTGAATCAGATTATGATGGGGAACGATCAGGAGATATGGAAAAAAGTCTTGCGTGACCTGGGAAAGAAATATAAGCTGTGGGCTGATTTTCCGGAAAACCCCGGATTAAATTAAGCCCATCTGTGCAAAAAATAACCGGATTAGGGCGGGATTCATCAGTACAGGATAAAAGAAACCGAAAAGCGCGCCGGCAAAGTGTGCTTCGTGGTTGATGTTCTGATCGCTTTTTTTCGCCATGAACTGTGAATAGAGCAGGTACAGTATCCCGAAAACAATTGCAGGCATGGGGATGAAATAAAAATAGATCAGGCTTTTCGGTTGAAAGAAGATGCTGGTGAAAACAACTGCAGAAACTGCTCCAGATGCCCCGACCGAATTATACGAAACATTGTTTCTGTGTCTGAAAAGTGTAGGAATTGCGGAAAAAAGTATACCTCCGGCATATAAAATAAGAAAGTTGAGCAACGGATATCGGATATAACCGTGTGTGCTAAGCTCTTTTAAGTATTTTTCATTGAAAATACCGAAAGAAAACAAAACAAACATGTTTACCCCGAGATGAACCCAGTCTGCATGAATGAATCCATGCGTAAATATTCGCCAATATTCCTTGTTTCTGAAAATAAAATAAGGATTCAGGGTAAGCTTGTAAAAAAGATCAGATTTGTTGAAAGCATATACCGAAACAATGGTCGTCAAAATAATTATAGCAATGGTCATGGAATCAGTGTTAGTGCAAAATTTTAAATACCAGTTCTTTGAGGAGATCACAGCTTGTAGCCGTGATATTTCCTATCCCTTTCGACCGTGCATCTGTTTCACGTAATAAGGAAATGATCTCTATTATTTTGTAATAAGTAAAACTTTGTGCTGCTTTTTCATAATCTTTCAGAAAGAACTCCTTGGTTTTCAGGATTTCGGCAATTTTGGTACGGGGAAGTTTTTTTACACTGAGATACGCCAGCAACTTGGAAAAGAAAAAGTATAAATAGGATACCGTTAGTTGGATGGGATGGTCTTTGCTGTTTTTGCAAAAGTAAAAAACGATCCGATTGGCTTTTAGAACATCCCTGTTGATGATGGCTTTTTGCAGTTCAATATTGTTATAATCCTTGCTGAAACCTATATACTTTTCAATATGTTCGGGAGTGATCCGTTTTGTTCCTTCCGGTAGTGTAATGGCCAGCTTGTCCAACTCATTGACAATGTTGGACAACTCGTTACCAATATGTTCTGTAATAAGCAAAGCAGAATTATAATCCATGGAAAGGTTTTTCCGGGATGCATATGTTATGATCCAGTCCGGTATCTGATTATCGTATAATTTCTTTGATTCAAAATACAGGCATGTTTGGGTCTTGGAGATAGCTTGATAAAACCTGGTCCTTTTATCCAGCTTTTTATATTTGTAATTCAGTACCAGGATAGTGGTAGGAGAAGGTTGTTTTATATAATCCGTAAGAGGGTCTGTTTTGTTGATTTCCTGGGCTTCCTTAACAATGACAACCTGACAGCTGGCCATCATGGGAAATCTTCTGGCTGTCTCTATGATCGTTAAAGGGTTGCTGTCTTTCCCGTAAAATATTTGCAGGTTAAAAGCTTTCTCATCCTCTGAGAGAACGTTCTTTTCAATATAATCGGAGATTATATCAATATAATAAGGTTCCTCTCCGCAAAGAAAATAAACGGGATAGAGTTTTCCTTTTTTAATATCTTCTATGATCTGAGTGGCTGATGACATAATAGGGAAATTAATTGCTTAGAACCGCAGGTGCTTGACGGATATTCCGTTGTTTTTCAGGTCAATCAAAGCATTGTAACCTATTTTCAGATGATCGTCCAGAAACTTATCGTCAACGTATTTGTCTGTTTCTCTTGTTTTTATTCCTTCTGAGATCATCGGCTGATCGGAAACCAGCAAAAGGGCACCTGTCGGTATTTCATTAGCAAATCCTACGGTAAAGATTGTGGCAGTTTCCATGTCAATGGCCATGGCACGCGTCCTGACAAGATATTTCTTGAAATTTTCGTCATATTCCCATACCCTGCGATTGGTTGTATAGACGGTTCCTGTCCAGTAGTCCCTGCCATGCTCCAGAATAGAGCTGGAAACGGCTCTTTGGAGATTAAAAGCAGGCAGTGCCGGTATTTCCGGAAGGAGATAATCGTCAGAAGTTCCTTCACTGCGAATAGCAGCTATGGGAAGGATCAAATCACCCAGTTTATTTTTCTTTTTAAGACCGCCACATTTTCCCAGAAACAAAACCGCTTTGGGCATGATCGCCGTTAGTAAGTCCATAATAGTGGCAGCATTGGGGCTACCCATACCGAAATCAATGATAGTGACTCCGTTATGGGTGGCATTAGGCATGTTGGATGTTTGTCCGGTAACAGGTACCTGATGCCATTGCGAGAACAAATCAATATATGAATAAAAATTGGTAAGCAGGATGTATTCTCCAAAGGCTTCCAACGTGTTATCCGTATATCTTGGTAACCAGTCTTGTACTATCTCGTCTTTCGTTTTCATCATTATATGTATTAAATACCTACCATCATTTTATTTTATCATACCCCATGTTCATGGATATTAAACACTAGCTCAGAACCACTAACTCAGAACTACTAACTTTTTTTAACTTTGCTAAGATACAAAATTTCAATCGTTGATAACGAATCTTAATCTTCCGGAGTTTAGAATCCCTGTAAGATCACAGGAAGGAAAACTTTTTGTTTTTGATCCGGTGAGAAAAAAGTATGTGAGACTTACATCTGAGGAGTGGGTAAGGCAGAATTTCCTGATTTTTCTGAATAGGGTGAAAGAGTATCCTTTATCTCTGATGCAGGTGGAAAAGGAATTTGTCTGGAACAAACTTTCCATGCGGAGTGATATTCTGGTGTTTTCTAATGATGGGAAGCCCCGGATGATTGTGGAATGCAAAGCCCCTGAGGTGCCTGTGACAGATAAAGTGTTTGAGCAGGTTGCCCGATATAACCTTCGTTATCGGGTGCCTTTTCTGGTAGTTACCAACGGTCTGGTCCATTATTGCTGTGAAATGGATTATGATTTGGGCACTTACCGTTTTCTGGAGGATATCCCGGATTATAAGACCATCTCAGAAGGAGACTTTATAAGTTGAAAGATCAGCTCATCCTCCCATGTTTGTGCTTTTCTCAGCCAGTCTATCTTGCGGCCGGTTTCGATAAAACCTTTCGATTGGAATAAACGGATGCTTTGAATATTTCCGGCCGGAATATTGCAATAAACCTGGTGCAACAGTAATACGGAGAAACAGTATTCGATAATAACATCCAGGGACTGGCCTGCATAACCTTTCTTTCTTTCTTCTTCTTCTTTGATCAGAATCCCGACGCCAACCCTCATGTTCTGTGGGTCAAAATCGAAAAGATCTATGGTTCCGATGGTTTTGACAGTCGGATCGGGGGCAACAGGTTTTCGGTCTATCATAAAGCGGACCTGACCCAATTGGAATATATCGAGATGGGAATTTTCAATATATTGTTTCAGTACGAAACGGGAGATAGGGGTCAGGGTATTGCTGACCGTCCATATCTCAGGGTCATTTTCCCATTTGTAAAGCAACTCGAGATCTTCCGGTTCCAAAGCACGGAGAAGGATCTGATCGTTTTCCAATCGAAAGTTGTTTTCGTGTTTCATCCTGCAGGTTTATCTTCGGAATCATTATATACTTTCTTTACGAAAACGTCCAGGTATCCTTTTTTCAATATTCTTTTCTTGACCTTTTCCGCTTCTTTCAGGGTTTTAAACTGACCAACCGTGTACCGGTAGAAAGCGTCTTTTCCATGGAGGATAACCACTCCCTGGAGATTTTTGAAATAGGAAACATCAACAGGGTTCAGGAGAGCCATCACCTGAACGGTATAATACAAGACTTTTCGTCCTTGTTTATCAACGTAATCCGGATTCTTAATCATTACATTGGTTACAACCTTAAAGGTATCTGAGGTAGTAGTATCAGATCTTTGTACCCGTTGCTTTTCAGGTGTCCAGGAGGTGTCTTTGGCCAGATTGATGTTGCGGACTATTTTCAGAGAAGGAGCTTCTTTCGTAATTACCAAAGTATCCTGAAAAGAAAGAATGCCTTTTCCGTTACAGTCAATCCGGTAAGTACCGGCCGGAATATGGAAATAATACCAGCCGCTGTTGTAAGCAGGCACTCCGATATCTGTAGTATCCAGTGAGTTAATGTCAATGATTCGAATCCTGACATTGGAGTTAAGCAAAGGGTTGATAGAGTCATTGACACGTACGATTCCCATGACATCGAAAAGAGGACTTTCTTCAGCTTTCCCCAAAAAATCCAGACGGAAAATATTCATTTTCTTATAACCGTTCAGCAGGGAGATATAACCGGATTTTCCATTTCTGTATGGTTGGAAAAAGAAATCTTCGTCAGTGGTGCTGACGGGATAACCGATATTGTCCGGTTTTTTCCATCTGTCACCTTTGCGTTTCGAAACAAAAATATCATAGCCTCCCATATTGAAATGACCTTCGGACGAAAAGAACAACAGGGAATCATTCATGGAAATAAAAGGGCTGTTTTCGTTATATTTTGTATTTATCACCGGACCGAGGTTTTTTGCCGAACCCCAATCACCTCCTTTTTCGCGATGGGATACGTAAATGTCTAATTTCCCAAAGCCTCCTTCACGGTTGCTCGTAAAATACAATGTTGTCCCGTCTTTGCTGATAGAAGCATGGGATTCATAAAATTTCGTATTGATATTCTTATTCAGTTTTTTGATCTTTGACCACTGGTTTCCATCAAAAGTGGATATGTAAATGTTTCCGACAAAGTTGTCTATTTTGTAAAGGTAGAGTTCAGTTCCGTCGTAATTCAGGCAGGAGGTGGAACAATCTTTCTCTGAACCTATTTCTGTAGTAATATCCACAGGGACCATCCATTGCCCATGTATTCTCTTTGTATAATAGACAACCATATCTTCCCCGAAATGGGCAGTGAAAGCCAGTGTGTTTCCATCTCCTGAGATCACAGGGTTCAGGTTGACAGAAGAAATATTGATAGTATCTCCCAGATTGGTTTTCCTAATTTTCAGAGGATTTCCCATTAGTTTTTCTGCATTTTTGCAGGCAAGGATCTGCTGGTCCACAAAGTCTTCATTGACCATTTTGTTTTCAGAGGATAACTGTTTTTTGAAATATTTATATTTTTCGATGGCTTTATCCAGTTGATTGTTAATACGGTAGGCATTGCCCAGTTGAAAGAACACATCCAGTGGGGCCCTGGATTCTGAAAATTGATCTTCTTTGGCGTCATAACTGGCATTCCGGGAGGCTTTTTCGAGGTAAGGGATGGCTTTGTCTTTCTCATACGGGGTATTCAGGTAACAAACCCCGATCTTATACGCAATATTGGCATTGTCCGGCATGCTTTCATAAAGGATCAGGTATAAAGGAGTTGCCAGTTCATATTCTCCATAAAGAAAATGAGACTCTGCCTGAACAAAGAAATCTTTTAACTCCGATTTACTCTGTGCTCCAAGGGGACTTGAGGTCTCATTCATAATAAGAAGCAACATTGCAAAGAAGAAAACTCTGGATAACACATAATAATGTTTCATAAGCTTGAGATTTTAACCGGATGATATATACAAACCGTCTCCCACCATCATTTTACTTGGAATCATCGTCGGGTTTATATTCGTATAAGTAATTACCAGAATAAGAATAGTATCTGAATGTTTTTGTTCTGGGATCATATATCACTCTGATTGCAATATCTCCCGTTCCTTTATCTTTGATAAGAATCTCAAAACCTTTGTCCCAGTCGACATTCAAGCCATGCATATCTATCTTGCCTTCGAATATACTAAATTGATTTTTTTTAGACGGCAGGATTTCGATTCTGTAAATATCTTTTTTCCCATATCCTTCAGGGGTTATTCTGGAAAGATAACCAGCCAAACCGTTCCTGACGGGGAAAAAGTAATTATTGTCGCGGGTTGTATTTATAGGAAATCCTATATTGGCGGGAGTGTTCCAGCCGTTGTTCTTCTTTTCGGAATAAAATATGTCATATCCGCCCATGTTGTAATGTCCTTCCGAGACAAAATAAATTCGTTTCTTGTCATCGGAAAGATAAGGCGCATCCTCATTAAAAGGGGTATTTATGGTTTTTCCCATGTTCTCGGGAGGACCCCATTCTCCGGAAGAAGAAAGACGGGACAGGTAGATGTCGAGTTTCCCATATCCTCCCCGCCGGTTGCTGGAGAAAAACAATGTTTTGTTATCGGGAGAGAGACTGGCATGGGCTTCCGCCCTACCTGAATTTATCTGATCGCTGAGTCTGATCATTTTGGTCCACATGCCATCTTTCCATTTGCTAATGTAAATATCCCTGTCATTACCTCTCCCTTTGATCAGGTATAGTGTCTTTTTATCAGCAGAGATATCTGAAGGATAAGCATCTCCATCGGATTCTACCTGGGGTGTGATGTTGATGGGTACTGTCCATTTTCCTCCTTCACGGCGTGACATGAAAATAGCATTGTAGAATTTTAGTTCGGTCATAAAGAAAATCGTGCTTTCGTCTCTCGATAATACAGGATAATAGTTATTGGTTCCTGTGTTGATGGGCTGGCCTAGATTATGTTCCTCAATTTGTACGGGTATGTCCTGAATGATCTTGGCCTTTTCACAGGCCTTGATCTCATTATCCACAATATTTCGATTGTATTTATCATCAAAATCAGGCAGGGACTTGAATTTTTGATAGGTTTCAAGGGCTTTGTCCAGTTCGTTGTTCATCCGATAAGCATTTCCAAGATAAAACAATGCATGCTCGGGAGCTTTTGTTTCTTTTGGGGATCTTTTTTTATACTTGGGGTTTATATCTTTTATGGCCTTCTCGAGGTACGGAATTGCCTTGGTTTCCTCTCCGAGGGTGTGGATGTAACAGTATCCGATCTTGTAATACAAATTTGCATTTTCGTATTTGGTACCAATGAGTTTCAAATAATCAAACAAGGCTTCCTGGTAATCTTCTCTAAAAAAGAAATAATTTCCGTCATTGTAAAGAGTTTCCGGATCGATTTTCTCCTGAGCTTTGACAACAGAAAAAAAACCAGCAATAATAATGAATAGTAAACCTGACAGAAATTTCATGGATGGTTTATTTAGTCGAATTTAAAAAATTAATGTAAAAATACTAATAATATCTGATAAAATATTTTTCTTCCCGCGAAACAATTGGTCAAGCAAATTGTTTTTATTTTTTAATGAGCAACTCGGGAGGAATATTATATTTTACCTGAATCTGGTCTGCCGTGTTTCCTTTCATGCTAAATTCTACACGCCTGTTAAAGTGTCTGCCTGTAGGGTTGTCTGTACCGTCGGGGTTTTTATTGATGGTAACAGGCCTGCTCTCACCGTATCCGATGACAACAAGACGCGATGATGATACCCCTCTCGAAACAAGGTGATTCTTAACGGAATTGGCCCTTTTCAGCGATAGTTTCCGGTTGTATGAGCAAGAACCGATGGCATCTGTATGACCTTCAATAGAAACCTGAACATTTGGGAGTACTTTGAGAATGTCAGCCATCTTATCCAACTTTAACCTGGCTGAAGAGGTAAGTGTGAATTTATTAAAATCAAAGTATACAGGAGAAATAATATACATCTCCTTATTTACTCTTTGTTCCGGAGCTGTATATGTCAATGGGATTTCCAGATTCTTTACCCGGTCTTCTTTTTGCAGGACTATCATCCTGGAATAAGGAGTGATTCCTTTTCCGTTCACGGTGATCCGGTAGGTACCGGCAGGGAGTTTTGTGTAAAATGTTCCGTCCTTGGAAATATAAGGTGTCAAAGTAGTAACTTTCCCGGTGATATCTTTAATATTTATTTTAATATCAGCGGGAAGAATCTGGTTGGGAGGCAGAATGAGGTTGCCGGAGAGAGCAACCGGCCGGGGGTGTTCAGGTGAGAAAAATTCGACAGAAGCTATGTAGGATTTTATTTCTTTTTCAATGAACCGGCGAGTAATATATCCTTTGAATCCATGGTCCAGCGGACTAAAATAAAGATCGTCATCTGTAGTATTGAGAGGATAACCAAGGTTGACAGGTTCCTGCCAGGCTCCGTTTTCATATTTGCTGACAAAAACGTCAAAACCACCCATGCCGGGGTGGCCGTTAGAGCTGAAAAACAATTTTTTTCCGTCGGGAGTAAGAATCGCTGATTGTTCATCATAAGGCGTATTAATGGGACCGGGCAAAGGTTCGATGTTGTCCCATTTCCTTTCGGAAGATAGGGTAGCCGTGAAGATATCCAGAGATCCCGGACCACCACTGCGATCGCTGACAAAATAAAGGATGTGACCATCAGGAGACAAGGATGCAAAAACCTCATTATGCAAAGAATTGACTTTTCCTTCAAGGGGTACGGCTTTTCCCCATCTGTTACCTTCATGCCTGCTGATGAAAATATCCTTTTGACTTTTTCGGGGGACTGTCAGAAAAAGAATTGTCCCGTCATAATTCAGTGAAGATACCTCATAGAAACCATCAGATTCAATGTCCATGGTGATATTTTTCGGATTGGTCCATGCTCCGTTTTCATATTTTGTAAAATAAACGGCATGGTAATATTTGGTATCCACCATGAATACCATTTTCCCTCCGTTACCTGATATGGCCGGGTGATATACCATACGTCCCATTTTAAAAAGTTCGGGAAAAACAAACTCGACATCTCCCGGGTTATTCATCATTTTCCTGGCCGTTTCACAGCTCCTGATCCATCGTTCTACCAGGTTCTTGCTTTGTTTTTTTCGAAGCATCTTTTTATAACTGGTATAAGCTGCCAATGCCTTATTCAATTCGTTGTTTATCTGGTAAGCCCTGCCAAGAAACAATATGGCTTCCAAAGGAGCACGGGTTTCCTGGAATAATTCTTTCTTGTATTTTCTGGATACATTCTGTGATGCTTTCTCCAGATATGGGATGGCTTTTATCTTTTCTCCCGGAATGTGAAGATAGGATATTCCCGTCAGATATTGAATATTACTGTTATCCGGATACTTTTCTGCCAGCTTGAGGTATAAGGACAATGCTTTTTCATGCTTGTGATAAAGGCTCAGCAGATTGGCATTGTAAAAAATCTTTTCATCATCAATGATTTCCTGTGCATAAAGCGAGTTTCCTATTAATAATAAACTCCATATGATCTTGGTGAAAACCCCATTTTTTACCATGACACACAATTAAAATCCCGGATTCGTTTCGTAAGTGAAAGAATTACTTTTATTTAATCTTCAATTGATCCGGAACATTAATAGGTGCAGGTTTTATGGTATTTACCGGAGACTTGACAACAGTTATTTCAACCCTCCTGTTAAGGGCACGTCCTTCGGGACAATCCCTGCCGTCCGGATAATGGTTGATAGCAATAAAATTTGTTTCTCCGGCACCTTTCAGGTTGTATCTGGCAGATGAAATCCCCGCTTTTTTCAGAACATTTGCCACAGCACGTGCCCTTCTCATGGACAGTCTGCGGTTGTAACCTGCAGTTCCTTTAGAATCAGCGTAACCGGTAATATTAATCACAAGTTCCGGATAATCTTTCATAATATTAGCGAGCCGGTTGACTTTACCCCTTTCCTTGTCAGAAAGACTGGCTTTGTCAAAATTAAAAAATATTACCGGGAGGTATTCGGCTTTTACAATTGGCACTGGTTCAAGCGTTACATCTTCACTGATACAGGAGACTGAATAATCTTCAGGTATAGAAATTTCCTTTCGGTTTTGTTGATAACTATTGGCTTGCAATGTTAAAACATAATTTCCTTTCGGAAGCCTTGCCGAAATATTATATTTTTCTGAAGGCGCAACGGAAGTTTCTTTTATAATCTCACCTGTTTTTTTGTTCCTGAGTACAATAAGAATAGGATTATTATAGGTTTCGGGTTTGTTTTTCAGATGAACGGTTCCTGTGAGTTGTATGGGCCTGGGGTTAATATCAGAGTAAAATTCAACACGGAAAATATCTTTGTTTCCAATGCTTTTAACCGGGTCAAACATCGAGTAATACCCATAAACTTTGGCAATTATGGGTACAAAGAAGAGATCATCGTCAGTTGAATTAATCGGATAACCAACATTTCGGGGTTTGGACCATGTTCCGTTCTTTTGCAACTCAGAGTAGAAAATATCAAAGTTCCCCATGCTGTTATGCCCCTGCGAGCTGAAATAAAGAGTTTTTCCGTCTTTTGACAAAAACGGAGTTTCTTCATTGAACTCTGTATTTATGGTAGATCCCAGATTGTTGGCAGGTCCCCATTCTCCGACTTTCTCATCAAAATGTGAGGTGTAAATGTCCAGTCCCCCATAACCTCCTTTACGGTTACTTGTGAAATAGAGAGTCTTGCCGTCAGGAGATAGAGTAGCACTCGATTCCCAGTATTTGGTATTAATATTTTTTCCGAGTTTCTCGGCTTTGGTCCATTGACCGTCTTTCAAATGGCTCACCCAGATATCACTGTTGAAACGGTCATTTCTGGACATGAAAAGGGTTTTCCCATCAAAAGAGATACCGGCAGGATACAGATCTCCGTCCGATTGAATTTCAGGGGTTATATTTCTGGGAGTGCTCCATCCAGTATTGGACTTTCGTGTATAAAATACGGCATCATAGAATTTAAGCCTGGTAACATATACCAACGTTGATTCATCTCCTGAAACGACAGGGTCAAAATTGGCACCGGTGTTATTGATATTCTTTCCGACATTTTCCAAACTGACAGCTACAGGATGAGCCATAAAATTACGAGCCCTTTCAATGGCAGCAATCTCTTGTTTAACAAAATCATAGTCCAGAGTATCTGTAGGATCCACATATTTCAAATATTTTTCAAAATAAGTTTTGGCATCTTCAAAGCGGTATTGAAGTAAATATGCTGTACCCAGAAAGAAGAAAGCGTCCTGGGGAGCTTTGTTTTCTTTTACATTTCCTTCTTTATACTTATCCGTCGTTTTCTTAACCGCTTTTTCCAGATATGGGATTGCCTTTTCTTTCTGTCCTGGGATATTCAGGTAACAGATACCCATTCGGTAGTTAATATTGGCGTTTTCAGGGTCAACCTTGTAAACTTTTTTGTATCCCTCCAGGGCATCCGGATAGGATTCCAGAGCCAGGAAATATTCCCCATCCATGAAAGCTCTCTTAACCTCCTTGGAATATTGGGAATATGCCGAAAGCAATGAAAACAGAAAAAGGGTAAGTACGATAACTCTTTTCATTGTATATGAAATTTTCTCATTTTAACAAATTTAGAAATAAAATTGTAAAAAAGATATAAATGATTAAAAATCTTTTGAAAAATCCTGTATCAGTCTCAACTTTTCTTTTTACATTTTCTTTTTCTTCACAAGCAGGTATCCTGTAACAACTCCTGCCAATACCAGAGGTATGATCCAGTAAAGATAATTGGGTTTTCCCCCCGTGAGTATATCTCCGTGGCTCATTAATTCTCTTACTTTGTCTTCGTCAATATTGGAAGAAATAATAATACGGGTAAGCGTTTTCAAAATATCGTTTTCCGTGTAATGGTATTGTGAGGCATGATTTATCAAATAATCCAAAAGATCTTTGATCTTATTGATCTTGTTGAATTTTAAATCTATGTTGATTAAAAGATCATGCAAGGTTCCGGTAGATTTATCAATGAGTTTCCTGAGGAAATTATTTACATCAGGATCTCCGTTGGAGGCAATCCGGGCAAACAGATAGATAAGATTTATCGTGGAATAGCCCAGTAATTCGGATTTGTCAATCAGAAAGTTGGTCAGTTCCCAGGCAGAGTATATCTCATTTTTTTCAGGATTTGCCTGATTTACGGCCTTCTTAATGTTTCCACTTGAGAGATCAAGTAAATGCTGATACATATACCAGAGGTTCTTGTCTTTTTCTGTAGCCATAGACACGACCAAATGTTTGAGTTCAGTACTATCAATAATGCCCGAATCAGCTGTTTCCTTGAGGTATTTCATAAGTTGTTCCGGAGTATAAATATTGGATTTGGCCAGGTCAAGGCCTGTGAGGAATGCTTTTAGTGAACCGGCGGCGTTTGTGACAAGACTGTGGTAAATGTCTTCAAGTTTTTCCGGATTGCGTGTGGCTGCGATTAAGAGTAATTGATCCACATCCTCAGGAGTGTAACTTGAAACGATTGCTTTTTTCTTCAAATAATCAATGATCTCGAACTGATCTATAAAATTCATGGCTTCCGGATCTATCCCCTGTATCTCGACCAGTAAACTCCCTGTGGCATAATGTTTCAGGATGTCCAGAAAGTTATTCATTTCCTGAAGCCGGGCAGGCGTTATATTAAGCTTGGGTAACTCATGTACAGGTTTCTTTTCTGCCGTAGTAACTTCCGGTGGTGTGGGAACAGGAACATTCAGATAAATCTCTTTTTGTGCAGTATTTCCAAAATGGTCGGTTAGGTTTAATACCACGGTGCTTCTTCCGGCAGGAGGAAGAATAGGAAATATGAGGGAATCGTTCATAACAAAGTATCCTATGGAGTCAACCAGCACGGAATCCTGATAGAGTCGCATGGTTAACCAGGATCCCTTTTCCGTACTTAGAATAAGGTTCAGTGTGTCCCCGGCATTTATAGTAAAAGAAGGGTTTAGAATATCAAGGTTGGCTGTCTGATCTTCAAGTTGAAGAATGACCGGTGGCATGCATACCACTTCCTTGTTAAGACTTATCGGCATGGAGAGCTGAGAGACCTGCGTCTTTATTCCTTCTCCGCTGATGGCCAAGTTATATTTCCCTGCAACGGTCTCAAATTGGTAGTGTAAAGCTGTATCCGGATTGATACTCTTAAGTGTATCCATCATATTCTCACTTAACAGCCTGACAAATAGTTTATTATTATCCGGTTTAATGGGGATGTTTTTTGTACTTATTGTTCCTTGAATCAAGAACTTACGTGGGTGCTCCGCCGAAAAGATTTCAATCTTGAATATATCCATGTTTCCCATCCCTTTGGTTGAGAATTTTGAAATGTATGCATAATATCCTTTTCCTACAGGGTGATAAAACAGATCGTCATCGGTGGTATTGATGGGGTAACCCATGTTTAGCGGGACCGACCATTCTCCGTTGTCAAGAAGATTGGAATAAAAGATATCGTATCCTCCCATATTGTAATGCCCGTATGAACTGAAGAATAAAGTTTTTCCATCAGCAGTAATGAAGGGTGTTTCCTCGTTGTATTTAGTGTTGATAATTGGTCCGAGATTAACTGCAGAACCCCACTCTCCCGTACTGTCGAGCTTGGAAATATATATATCCAGCCCGCCGTAACCGCCTTTCCTGTTACTGGTAAAATACAAAGTCTTGCCATCTTTGGTTACGCAGGCATGTGATTCCCAGTATTTGGTATTGATGTGATCGTTCAGCCGTATTACGCGCGACCATTGTCCTTCTTTATATTTGCTGATGTATATATTCCCGTCATATTGGTCGTTTTTGTAGAGATAGAGTGTCTTTCCGTCAAATGAAAGGGAAGAAGAATAAAAATCCTGATCAATGCCAAGCTCCGGAGTCAGATTGATGGGGGGTGACCAGGTGCCGTTTTCCTTATGTGTGTAAAAAACCGCATCATAAAAAGGAAGTTTCCGGGTGAAAACCAGCGTTTTCTGATCTCCTGAAATAACAGGCCTGTAATCCGAAAAACGACTGTTAATCGGTTTCCCAATATCCTTTTCAGAAAGGTACAATGGGGTGCTTTCAAGTTTCTTGGCAACATTGCATGTTTTGATCTGGTCATCTACAAGTTGTACGTCATAAATTTTGGGATTCAAATGATCTTTAAAATACTGATACATCTCCAGTGCCTTATCCAGTTTGTTATTTACCCGGTAAGCATTGCCAAGATAAAAATAGGCATCCAATGGAGCATGCGTTTCACGTATTGAGTTCTCTCTGTATTTGGGAGTTATGTCGGTTATAGCTTTCTCAAGGTAGTTAATGGCCTTGTCCTTTTGGCCAGGAATGTTCAGGTAGCAGATCCCTATGCGATAATTCAGGTTATTGTTGTCAGGAAATAAATCATGTAATTCCAAATAATAAGGTAGCGCATCACTGTATTCTTCAAAAAGGAAAAAAGAGTTTCCTTCGATAAATTTCTTTTTGATATCCGCTTTGCTAAGTTTTTGCGAATAGCCTGGAAAAACCAAGAAAAAATATAATAATAGCACTAAAACCTGATTCCTTCGCATCTTAAGGAGTTTATGACGAAAGTAGTATATAAAATTTAAATTTTTTGTAATTATATAAAAAAAATCTTATTTTTTTTAAAAAAAAAAGGGAGTTATTTATTATGAACCCCCTTTTTTGAAATCATTGAAAACGGTTTTATTCGCTTTCTACCTCATGGGACAAATCCTCATCAATAAGTATTCTGCCACAATATTCACAGACAATGATTTTTTTTCGTGTTTTGATATCTAATTGTCTCTGGGGTGGAATTTTATTGAAGCATCCGCCACATGCATCACGTTGTATCGTTACGATAGCCAGACCGTTGCGTGCATTGGCACGGATTCTCTTATAAGCGGTTAGCAAACGGGGATCGATTTTTTTCTGAAGCTCTTTTGATTTTTCAGCCAGAAGCTCTTCTTCTTTTTGTGTGTCGGCAATAATGGCATTTAGTTCCTCTTTTTTACCTGCCAAATCTTTTTCCCGTTCCTGTAATTGTTTCCTGGATTTTTCGATGGTTTCTTTTTTTTCTTCGATCTGTTGGGTGAATTCGCCGATGTGTTTTTTACATAACTCAATTTCCAGATTTTGGTATTCAATTTCCTTGGAAAGAGAATCAAACTCTCTGTTGTTACGAACATTCATTTGCTGAGCCTCGTATTTTTTGATCAGGGCTTCAGCATCCTTAATTTCATTATTCTTACCGGAAATATTGTTTTCCAGCTCTTTGATTTCTTTTTCATAGTTTTGAATACGTGTATTCAAACCGGCAATTTCATCTTCCAGATCCTGAACTTCCAAAGGTAATTCTCCCCGAAGAGTTTTGATCTTGTCAATCTTTGAGTCGGTTATCTGAAGAGAATACAAAAGTTTCAGCTTTTCTTCTATCGTCATTTCCTTTGGCTCAGTGGTTGTTTTACTTTTGGTAACCATTGTTAATAGTAATTTATTGGATTTGTTTTTACTTTTGAAAAATGAAGTGCAAAGTTAGGGAATTTTTTCAAAAGTAAGTCATAAAATAATTCTGTTGTAAATTGCTCACTTTCAAAATGCCCGATGTCGGCAATTACAATGTTTCTGTTCGCATTAAAAAATTCGTGATATTTAAAGTCAGCACTGACATAAAAATCTGCCCCGCTGCGGATGGCCGTCTCGAGAAGAAAACTTCCGGTGCCTCCGCACAATGCCACTTTATTAACAGGTTTATTTAACAGTGGTGTATGCCTGATGCAAGAGGTGTTAAACACTTTTTTCAGTTTGTCCAAAAACTCTTTTTCATTGAGTGGTGCGGGAAGATTTCCGATTACGCCCAGGCCGGCCAAGGGAAATTCATTTTCCAAAGGATAGATGTCATAAGCTTGTTCCTCGTATGGATGTGCTTCTGTCAAAGCCCGGAGTATCTGTGATTGCAAATGAGCGGGAAAAATGGTTTCTGTCCTCACTTCCTTTTCCGAATGAGGCACACCGGGTTCCCCGACGAAAGGATGAGTATTTTCTGATCCCCGGAAGGTGCCTTCGCCGACAACATTAAAACTGCATTCGTTATAGTTGCCTATTGTTCCGGCGCCGGCTTCAAAAATGGCTCTTCTGACTTCTTCGACATATTCAACAGGAATAAAAGTGACAAGCTTTTTTAAAGCTCCCTTTTTGGGGGATAATATGTTGATGTTTTCCAGTCCCAGTTTTTCTGCCATTCGTGTGCTTACTCCTCCGGCTATCGAGTCAAAATTGGTATGCCCGGCAAAAATGGCAATATTGTTCAGAATGGCTGTGATTACAGTACGTTCTACAGGATTGTCACCGGTTAGTTTTTTTAATCCCTTGAAAATAATAGGATGGTGGGCAATGATGAGGTTTAACCCCAACAGGACAGCTTCTTCTACTACCTCTTCTGTAACATCTATTGTCAACAACGCGCCGTTAACATCCATTTCAACATCCCCCGTCAATAAACCGGAATTGTCATACGATTCTTGATAAGATAGCGGAGCGATTCCGTTCAGATAAGTCACTATATCTTTCAGCTTTGTCATATTGATTTTAATGATTTTGAAAAAGATTACTTCATCGCATCCTGGTCTGTGGGATATATTTTTTTTGCATCGCCTCTTCGTATTTCAATTTCTCCCTTCACAAATTATCCCTGATTTCCAGTAACATTTTGCGGATTTCCTGGAGGGTTTTAACAATCTCAAAGTTTTCAACCGTTTCTTCCTTGTTTTCACGCAGTTTCTTTTTAGCTCCTTTCAGTGTCATACCTCTTTCCTTGACAAGATGGTAGATAATGTGAAAATTATCTATATCTTTTTGAGTAAAAAGGCGGTTTCCTTTCTTGTTTTTTTTTGGCTTGATAATATCAAATTCTCTTTCCCAGTAACGGATCAGAGAGGTGTTTACATGGAACATCTCCGCCACCTCTCCGATGGAGTAATACAAACGTTCGACTTTTTTTTCTTTGTAGGGCACGTTTTAATAATTGAAAATGGAAGACTAAATTAAAAAAAATACTTTATATAACAATAAGTTTTTCATTGTTTCCCAAATCAGTATAAAAAACCGTTTCTTGAAACAGGGTACAATCTCCTGTTCCAAATGATCGGTGTTGCTTTGAAAGGAGAAATGGAATGATCAAGGAATTTTAGATTTATTTTGTTTTGATTGTTTTCAATAAGATAAAGTCCGGAGGTGATAAATATCGATTTATTCAGGTGGCTTTTCTGAAAAATGATATATTTTTCTTTGCTGTTGGGGATATTCGGGTTGTACCAGATCGCGTCGGCACCTTTGACTATATCATATAAAGTGTATAGCAGCTAGGCAATTTTTCTGTTCAGCGAATCAATTTTTTTTAGGTTATAATCATAAGATTCTCGGATCAGGTATAACCGGCCGTTTTTCCCGAGGAGAAGCGGTTGTCCTGTCCATCGGGCCACCACCCAGATCCGTTTCCCAAGATTTTTCAAGATCACGAAATCCGAAATAGAAGTTGTTGCAGGATGACCGGTACTACTGCTTTCTCCTTCCGGAAAAAGCAGGATTAGAAATACAAAGGCATATGTTTTCATTGTTTTTCAAAAAAACTGTTCGCAGTGAACAGTTTGTCATGCCTGGAAAATAATTATTATCAATCAATCGAGAGATTGTTTGACATTGTTAGTCAATTCGATTATTTTTTCATATTCTTCGGCGGTCAGGTCATTGAAAAAATAGTTGATAGGGTTCACATATTTTCCTCTTAACATTACGCCGTAATGCAGGTGTGGACCGGTGGACAGCCCTGTATTCCCCACATAGCCGATCACATCGCCACGTTTAACATGCTGGCCTCTTTTTACTCTGAAACCGCTCAGGTGGGCATACAGTGATACGTACCCGAAACCATGATCAATAAGTATTTCGTTCCCATATCCCCTGCGGGAACGGACAATTTTTTTGACGACTCCGTCACCGGTGGCATATACAGGTGTTCCCTTTGGTGCTGTGAAGTCAATGCCATAATGGAATTTCCGGATTTTGTAGATCGGGTGGATCCTCCAGCCCCAACCGGCAGCAATACGACGTAGGTTTTTGTTAGAAATAGGTTGGATAGCAGGGACGCAGGAAAGCATTTTTTCCTTATTTCTGGCCAGTTTGATCAGCTCATCGTAAGACTTGCTTTGAACATAGGCTTCCCGCGTTATAATATCTAACTTTTTAGCGGTTTCAATTATTATATCCGAGTTATCATAACCTTCCAGATCGGAGTATTTGTTGATACCACCATAACCGGCTTTCCTGACCGAGGAGGGAATAGGTTCTGCTTCAAAAATGGTACGGTACAGATTGTCATCCCGCTGTTGCAGATCAGCAAGGACAGCACTTACCTGTTCCAGCCGCTTGTTCATGATCTCATATTGCGTCCTAATAGCGACGATTTCCCGTTTTAGTTTCTTTTCCTTGGGAGAATCAATAAAATAGGAAAGAATCCCAAAGTAAATACCTGCCAGCAGAATACTTGCAAAGAAATATATAAGAAACCGAAAGATTTTTTGCTTAAAAGTATGTTCTATCCGGTCATATTGCAGAGTATCCGGATTAAAACGATATTTTGCTTTGGCCATTCAGCAAATATTTTTGACAGAATTTGAGTGCAAAACTAAAGAATTAAACTAATTTTACAAACTTTTGAACGATAAATTTAATAAAAAGGTTACATAATTTGTCTGAAGTAATTGTAATTTAGAAATATATGACAAGCAAAGAGGTTAGGAAACAATTTTTGGATTATTTCCGTTCAAATGGACATGAGATTGTGCCGTCAGCTCCGATAGTGGTTAAAAATGATCCGACTCTGATGTTTACTAACGCCGGGATGAATCAATTTAAGGATATTTTCCTGGGAAACCGGAGACCTGAATATGCCCGTGTTGCCAATACCCAAAAATGTTTGCGTGTTTCGGGGAAACACAATGATCTGGAAGAGGTGGGTTATGATACCTATCATCATACCATGTTCGAAATGTTGGGAAACTGGTCTTTTGGCGATTATTTCAAGAAAGAGGCTATTCAGATGGCCTGGGAATTTCTGACAAAGAGGATGGAAATCGACCCCGGAAGATTGTATGCAACGGTATTTGGCGGGGATACTTCAGAAGGATTGCACCGGGATGATGAATCTGCGACTTTTTGGGCAGAAAAACTTCCTGTAAGTCATATACTGGATGGGACAAAAAGGGATAATTTCTGGGAAATGGGCAATACCGGACCGTGTGGTCCTTGTACTGAGATACATATTGATATCCGGGACGACCGGGAGAGGGATAATGTACCCGGGGAAGAACTAGTAAACAAAGATCATCCCGAGGTTATTGAAATTTGGAATCTGGTATTTATTCAGTATAACCGGAAGGAGAACGGCGAACTTGTGCCTTTGCCGGTGAATCATGTGGATACGGGTATGGGTTTTGAACGACTCTGCATGATCAAGCAGGGAAAAAAATCCAATTATGATACTGATATCTTTATGCCGATAATCCGGGAGATTGGTGCTGTCTCAGGTCTGAATTACGGAGAAAATGAACATTTGGATATTGCCATGCGTGTTGTGGCCGACCATTTGCGGGCGGTGGCTTTTTCTATTGCCGACGGCCAGTTACCCTCCAATAATAAGGCAGGCTATGTGATCCGCCGGATCCTGCGGCGGGCAGTGCGTTATGGTTATACGTACCTGAAACAAAACGAACCTTTCATCTATCGCCTGGTCCCTGTGCTGGGACAGGTGATGGGTCATGCCTATCCCGAGATAATGCAGCAGGAAGAGCTGATCACCCGTGTGATCCGCGAAGAGGAACGTACTTTTCTGCGTACCCTGGAAACAGGAATAAACAGATTGGAAACGGTAATATCCCGAAGTAAGGAGAAAAAAGAACGAACACTGGACGGAAAAATCGCTTTTGAATTGTACGATACTTTTGGCTTTCCCCTCGACCTGACGGCCCTGATCGCCAGGGAAAACAACATGGACGTGGATACGGCAGGCTTCGATAGGGAGATGCAGAAACAAAAAAACCGTTCGCGTAATGCAGCTGCCCAGGATGCCTCCGATTGGGTGGAGCTGCGGCAGGATAACGAAGTGACATTTATCGGATATGACCAGCTGGAAACAGAAGTGCGGATCGTTAAGTACCGGAAAGTTAATCAGAAAAAAAAGGAATATTATCATCTGGTGTTTGATATAACCCCTTTCTATGCCGAATCGGGGGGCCAGGTGGGAGATACCGGCTTCCTGGAGAATGGCGGTGAAAAGATACGTATCCTGAATACAATCAGGGAAAATGAGCTGATCATTCACATTGCCGTCAGGCTGCCGGAAAATCCGGAGGCTGTTTTTACGGCGGTCGTAGACCGGGAGAAGCGGCAATCCACAGCCAATAATCATACTGCTACCCACTTGTTGCACTGGGCTTTGCGAAAGGTGTTAGGGACACATGTCGAACAGAAAGGATCACTGGTACACCCGGATTATCTCCGGTTTGATTTTTCTCATTTCCGGAAAGTGACTGAGGAAGAACAGGTGAAGGTTGCTTCTCTGGTCAATGAAAAAATACGGGAAAATATCCCGCTGAAGGAGTTGCGAGACATCCCCCTGGAGGAAGCACGTGCTATGGGAGCCATGTCGTTGTTTGGAGAAAAATATGGCGAAAAAGTACGGGTGATCCGTTTCGGAGAGTCGGTAGAATTGTGCGGAGGTACACATGTGGAATCCACCGGCCGGATCGGGTTATTCCTGATTGTATCGGAGAGTGCGGTGGCCGCTGGCATACGAAGGATTGAAGCAGTGACCGGCAGAAAAGCCGAAGAACTGGTTTATGAAAGAAGCCGCCTGCTGGAAGAGCTGAAAAGTTTACTGAAAGTAAATAAGGATATCCCGGCAAGGGTGAAAGAGTTGCTGGAAGAGAACAAAAAGGCGGCGGCCGACCTGGAAGAATGTAACCGGGAACGACTGGTTCAGGTAAAGAATAAATTGCTGGCTGCCGGTGAAACAATGGGTGATGTTCACCTGGTGCATGGGATCGTGGAACTCCCTTCTTCAAAAATGATGAGAGATTTGGCTTTCCGCATGAAAAATGAGGTGCCCGGATTGGTGATGGTGGCCGGTGCTGTCTTTGACGGGAAACCAATACTGGCAGTAATGATTGCCGATGAGATCGTCCGGGAAAAAGAACTTGACGCCCGCGAGATCATACAGATCGTCGCAAGCGAGATCCATGGCGGCGGCGGAGGCCAGCCGTTTTATGCTACCGCTGGCGGAAAAAATCCGCAGGGCCTGGAAAAAGCAATAAACACTGCAATAAACCTGATAAAAGTTAAACTGGGGAAAGAAACAACACCATAGCCGTGCTTCGTCACTTATGGATCATCGTTCCTTATCTTTTATGCTCAAAGCCTTTCATATCGTCTTCTGTCCCATATTGGTAAATATCCCGGATGAGATGTTCGTATTTTTTGTATAGATTACGGCGTTTGAGTTTCAGGGTGGGAGAGAGCTCGCCACTGGCGGGGCTCCACTCATCGCATACCAGCCGGAAACGCTTGATTTGCTCATGAAATGCCAGATTTTTGTTGATCTCATTCACTTCCCGCTGGTACCGGGCTGTCACTTCGGGGATATTTATCAGCTCTTTGTTGTCATGGAACTTTATCCCATGGAGGTGGCACCAACTGTGCAGATATTCAAAGTTCGGGGAAATCAGGGCACTGGCAAATTTTTTACTTTCTCCGACAACCATGATCTGTTCAATAAACAGTGATTCCTTGAATTTATTCTCGATCACCTGGGGAGCTATATACTTCCCGCTGGACAACTTGAAAATTTCCTTTTTACGGTCCGTGATCTTCAGGTAGATCTTGTCTACCATCACACCGATGTCTCCCGTGGCAAACCAGCCGTTTTCGTCAATGACCTCGCGGGTGATTTCAGGTTTTTTATAGTAGCCCATCATGACATTCGGGCCTTTCACCAGAATCTCACCGTCGTCAGCGATCTCCACTTCTACCCCTTCAATCACCGGACCGACAGTGCCTATCATTACCTGGTCGGTGATCATGTTGTTTACGGCAATGACGGGAGAGGTCTCCGTCAGGCCGTACCCTTCCAATACTTTAATGTTGGCTGCCCAGAAAACCGTAGCGATACGGGGTTGTAACGCGGCTCCCCCCGAGACAATCACCTTGGTATTGCCTCCCAGAGCTTCACGCCACTTCGAGTAGACCAGCTTATCGGCAATACCGTGTTTCATGTTGTAAAACCAGGAGTTTTTGTTATGCAGTTTATATTTCAATGCAAGATTGACAGCCCAGAAAAAGATTTGTTTCTTGGCCCCCTTCAAATCTTTTCCTTTGGCCAGGATCCCGTCATATACCCGTTCAAGCAAACGCGGTACCGTGGTGAAAAGATCCGGCTTAACCTCTTTGATGTCATTAATAATAGTTCCCATGCTCTGGGCATAATAGATGCTGATGCCTTTATATTGATAATGATAATTGAGCATCCTTTCATAGATATGACTGATGGGCAGAAAGCTCAGAGCTTTTGCCTCAATGCCGAAAGGATGAACCTTGACTGTGGATTTTACATTGGATATCAGATTGTTGTGGCTAAGCATAACCCCTTTGGGAAAACCTGTTGTTCCCGATGTGTAGATCATTGTCAGCCAGTCTTCAGGTGTGATACCTTGTTTAATGTTCTGCAGCTTAGCTTTCATTTCATCGGCATGTGCTTTTCCTGTTTCCAGCAACTCTTTCCAGTTTTTTTCCCCTTCGATCTCATTAAAAGTATAGAGTTGTTCTATGCTTTTGATTTTTTTGACCAGCGGTTTGATCTTCTTTACCAAACCCCGGTCGGCCAGGAAAATAAGGCGGGGCTCGGCATCTTTCAGGATGTATTCATATTCATCCGCGCCGATGGTGGGATAAATGGGTACGGTTACGATCCCGGCCTGGCTGGCGCCCATGTCTATAAAATTCCATTCGGGCCGATTGTTGGTGACGACAGCAATGCGGTCTCCTTTTTTTAGCCCGTGATGCATCAATGCATAACTAACCATGGTGGCCTTGTCACGGTATTCTACCGAGTTGATTTTTATCCATTTTTCATCTCTTTTAGCAGCCAAGGCATCATCCTTTTTGTGTTGTTTTACTTGCAACTCAAGGATGTCAAATGTCCGGGTGATATTCATGGTAGATTGAGGTTTTTGCTGAGTAATGGTTGTAAAAAGGTTTATAAGGCAAACGTATGGAATTATTTTATATCAGCCAAACCCTTTTAGTTCCTCCCTGCAGATAAAGACTATTTCCGTGGTTTCACAAAAGGATACGGAAACCTTCGAACCGGAGAACAAAGGACTGGCAGATTATATCATTGTTGTGCCGGAGAATATGACGAAGACCTATTAGTTCCGGGTTCATGGTTCTTGGTTTTGAGTTATGCTAATTATTATTTGAAGGTTGTGCTAATTGCTGCTAAACTGTTTGTTGTTTGTTGCTCAAGGTCTTATATATGACGGTAATTGCGGGATTCACAGGTGGCGAAATAATTCCTGTCGTTCTTGCAAGAACCTAAATAAAAGAAAAACCAGTTTTATTTTACCCATCGAACTTCCTTATTTTTCCTTTGTCACTTTAAAAACCGGTACTCTCATATAGCTTTTTTCCAGCCATGGCGAGTGGTTGTAGATAAAACCCAGTTGCTGATAACGGTTCCTGGCAAAGGCCGGGTCTGATTTTTTCTTTTCTTCAAACCTTTTTTTCAGGTCGGGGTTTTTCTCCAGCACATCCAGCGCCTTTTCTTCGAAGGTGGAGGGTGAAAAATATTCCCGGCGGTCAAGAACCGGATCAAAAAAATTCCAGCTAAAGTAGGAGTCGGGTGCATCAGGCTCTAACACCTGGATGATATAACGGTTGCCGGGTTGGTCTGTGGGGATAATATAATCCCCCCTGTAAAACTTCACCATCTGTTTTTCTTCCCGGTATCGGATATTCCGGTGTTGGAAGTGTCCGTTATAGGGGCGTTGTGTATATTTTATTGAAGTAATGTACATGGAGGTAACCTGAATCAGGGTGTCTCTCTCCAGACGAACCATCCGGATGCCGTTGATACGCAACCTTTCAACGGCTTCTTCCCAAGCCTGTGGAATGATATAATAATCCGGTTTTTCAACGGTCTTCACCGGATTGAAGTTTTCATAAAAAGGAATTTTCTTTACAAAGGGTCTGGTATGATCATACCAGCGATAAGGCAGACCGGTAACCTCGCCGGTACGTTTGGAAAGGGAATATCCTCTGAACGGGATCATTTTTCTTACGGTAGTATCTAGTTCCCACGACAATACAAATTTTTCCTGATGGGCGACAGAAAGATCGGCATTCTTCTTCAATGTCATCATCTCGGAGGCATGTTCATGTGTGAATCCGATTAACCCTTTCATGAAAAAATATACGGATTTAACCCGGTCCCGGAACAATTTGTACACATGATTTTCGGTCATGAAAGCAAAGGTGTTGAACAACGAAGCATAGCCTGTGGAATATCTTGGCAGGTCATTGTATGCGGAAATTCCTTTGTCCGGTGACCCGTGAATGAGGTTAACATAGGGGATCATCTCATAGGGAGTTTTTTTCATAGTTTCAAACAAAGCCGGCACCATAGTGTTATGAAAATACTTGCCCATGGCCGGTTCCATGTTCTGGCAGAGGGTAGAAATCAAAGTGATAGTGTACTGATGATCCGATCCGTCGGTGGTGTGGGTATCCAGAAAAACAAGGGGATTTGTCTCCCGGAAAATCTTCTCAAGAGAGCGGGTATTCTTTGAGTCTGCTTTGACAAAATCGCGATTCAGATCAAGGTGTTTTCCGTTACCCCGGAAGCCGCTCTCGGGGGGAGTGTCCTGATTGGCCCGGTGATAATGACTGCGGTTGAGCATGCCTCCCACATTGTAGACAGGAATGATACAGATAATGACTTTGTCCAGGTATTTTCCCATGTGGTCTTTATCTGTAAGAATGTCTTTGGCCAGTTGCAAACTTGCTTCGATGCCTGCTGGTTCTCCGGGATGAATGCCGTTGTTGATGAAAACAACCGGCCTGCCGCTTTGGCCGATCTTCACCGGATCGAAAATTTTGTCTCCGGAAAGAATAAAAAGATGCAGAGGCTTGCCGATATCCGTCTCTCCTGCTTCAAGAAGCGATGCTTCGGGATACTCCCGCGCCAGATGCCTGTATGCGCTGATCAGTTGTTCGTAACTTTGCGTTTTGTTATCTTCATAGAGCGGCTTTTTACTGGCCGGCAGTGAAAGGGTTCCTGTCATCAACAGAAAAATAAAAAATGTTATCTGTTTCATTTCCTGTAATTATTTAATAAACTAATAAACTACACTCGATATCATAAGGATTTATTTGTTTCCGATCCAACGGGGAATTAAACCATTTCTTTTAGTATGTACGCTGTCGATGCGGCCTAAGCCAAAGGCTGCGGCCGGCGGTGGAAGCTTTAGTACCTTGCTTCGCCGAAGAGACTTCGCGAAGGCGGATTAAAAAATTAGGTATAACCATTTTCTTTCTTTTCCTGTGTTTTTTCTATCTCAATATCACCTTATCTATATGCCCGGTGTCTTTCTCCAACGAAGACAATTCTTTTTGCATGCCTGTAAAAAAATTTGAAACATAGGTTGTTTTTTTGTGTTTCAGAATCTCGGGGATGATCCGTTCCGGGTTTTCCCGGGGGATACGGATGTGTTGTTCAAAGACTTCGATGACTTCCTTGGCGCCGGGGTCTTTCTCCTGCAGATTCACAAAAAAGTTATGGGTGATCAGGTATCTCTTTTTCTGCTTACGGAGGATGTCAGGCCAGGGGGCCAGACGTGTTTCCATAGTCCGGAATCTGTGATCTAGGTTGGGAAGGATCCGCTCAGGCAGTTGGCTGGCAGTTATATTTCGTAAGATATATATCTCGTAGTATCTGAAAACCCCGATGAATCCGAAAGCATCCATATCATCAGCCAGGGAAAGAAGGGAGAGTATTATTCCTTCATCTGATGCCAATGAGGGTGGGGAAGAATAGTTTTTGTCATCATGCTTTTCTATAGCTTTCAGGATAGTATGGGTTAGTGCTGGAGGGTAAGAGGTCCGGCTGAAAAACATTTCAGCCAGCCGTCGGCTGGCATGGCCATGTGTAAAATCAATCGTCTCTGACATGCCTGTGTCGTGTAGCATGACAGCCAGCAGGATGCCCTCAACCTGGTCACGGCTGAGCGGTTGGATAATCTTGTGGTAACCGGGAATCAGCCCTCTCGCAAAATGCCAGGCACGCAAATGATGGGTCTCATCATGTGACGGCAAATAAACAGTTGAAAAACATTTACGGCAAAAACCAAAAACCTCCCCGAGCCGCTTGTGTTCAGCTGCATCAATGGTTTTCCGGATATTCATAATGTTGGTTGCAAAAAAACCAGGTTTTTTTGCAGATAGGTATATGAACAGATTAAATACTGGCTATCTCCCTGGCTATTTCCAGTATGGTGGTGTCATCCAGAGTTACAAGTCCTCCGTCCGGACCTGGTTCCGTATGTATTCCAATACTTTCTCCGTCGTTGTAATTGGTGCCGCCAAAATAATTGCGTACTGTTTCAACATTCAGGTCCAGTCTTTCTGCAATCATGCGCATAGCTCCATCCGGAAGACTATCCTTTATTCTTCGTAACTCATTGAATGTGATTATAGTAGACATAGTGAATAAAAGTTTATATGTGTTAAAGGTTCAACCCTTAAAGATAAGAAAGATATTTTTTTCAGACAAATTTCGGATTATATTTAAGGATAACATGCACATCTAAGGATAACATACACATCATAATTCCCCAAATATTTAAATCCCCGGCGGTATTCCCGGCAAATGATATCTTTATCTGTCATATCTCAACAAGAGTCTTATGAAAAATTCATGATTTTTCTTCTTCCGGCAGCACATAAATCTGTCCGGTGATGTGTCTGGTGACTTTTACGGAGGTTCCTTTTTCAATAAAACCTATCTCGGAAATGGCATCGTAGATCTCTCCGTCTATCTCTACCTTGCCGGCAGGACGCAGTACCGTGTGTGTAACCCCTGTCTTCCCGGTAAGTAGTTGCTGCTGTTTTTGATTCACTCCCACAAATCCCTCGCCGCTTTCCAGGGTGGTGTGCAGGGCAAACTTGAATTTGCGGGATTCTGTTGCTTTCTTGGTGAGGAAAATAGAAAGAATCACAGCCGTAAGAGCGGAGACAAGAACGATGAATAGGGATTTTATCAACATACGCATAGCCAGCGCGGTGTCGAATTTAAAAACAAAATTATCTATAAGGCTGAGCGTGAGTCCGGTGACGATCAGCGTGATACCGGAGATACCGGCCACCCCGAATCCGGGGATGGCAAAAATTTCCACCGCAACGAGGATCAGGCCTACGATGAAAAGAAGGATTTCCCAGTGAGCTGCCAGTCCTTCCAGGTATAAGGGGGCAAAATAAAGAATGGCTGCCAGGATGGCTGCTGCCAACGGGAAGCCCACCCCCGGGGTGCGTAGCTCAAAATAGATACCGCCGACAATGATCATAATCAGAAAACCGGATACGCCCGGACTGGCCAGGAAACCAATGATTTTTTCGACAGGCGTTAAGATAAATTCATGTATTTCGTAGTCTTTTATGCCTGCTTGTTGCATGACCTCTTCAATATTTTCGGCTTTTCCTTCACAGTAACCCAGCCGGATGGCTTCTTCCGTGGTCAGGGTAAGCACTTTCCCCGAATCACAGATCCCGGGGACGACCACCCGGGGATCAACCATAGCTTCCGCAATGCGCGGATCCCGGTGCCACCGGATGATCGTGTCTCCGTTTTGCAGGATCGTGTCTTTTCCGTGGGCTTCGGCGGTGGCCCTCATCATTCCCCGCATGTATGACTGGTATTTGTCCGGTACCTGCTGTCCCGTCTGATTAACCACGGTGGCTGCTCCGATGGTGCTGCCCGAATGCATATATATGCTGTCGCAGGCAATGGAAATCAAGGCCCCGGCCGAGGCTGCATTGTTGTTAATGTAAACCATGGTGGGGATGGTGCATTTTAATAAAGTAGTACGGATACTGTCGGCATCGTTCAACAAACCACCATATGTATTCATCCTGATCAGAATATAATCGGCATGCAAAGCACGGGCTTCTTCCAGACTTTTTTGGGTGATTCTCCATACCGGTTTGGCAATCTCCTTCTGAATGGGAAAAATATAGATTATGGTTTTCTTACGAATCGTGTCCGGCACCGGGACAATTGCTGTTTTACTATTGTGCAGATCACTATTAATAAGTGTATCTATAGCCGGATTCGTCGCTCCCGTGAAAAAAAAGGCCAGCAGTATTAACAATCCGGGAAACGTTATCTGTCTTTTCATAATCTTTATGATAAACGAGTTCCCTACAAATATATCAATAACTCTTAACTTATAACTTATAACTTTTAACTTTTGATCTTTTCTCCAGCATTCCACTATTCTATTATTATTCTATTATTCCATTATTCCACTATTATTTCCTATTTTTGCCGAAGAACTGAAAGAAAATATTATGAAAGATTTTTCCATCCTTGCCATCTCTCCTGTTGACGGAAGGTATCGTGATAAAATTAAGGGACTTGAGAATTATTTTTCCGAGTTTGCACTTATTCGGTACAGGCTGAAAGTGGAAATTGAATATTTCATAGCTTTGTGTAATATCCCTCTTCCTCCCCTGGAGTCTTTTCCGGAAGAAAAATATTCCGTTCTACGGGGGTGGGCAGAGTCTTTCAGTCCCGAAGAGGCACAAAGAGTGAAGGAGATAGAAGCAAAAACCAATCATGACGTCAAGTCGGTGGAATATTATTTAAAGGAAAAGTTTAATCAGGAGGAACTGGGAGATTACGGAGAGTTTATACATTTCGGGCTTACCTCGCAGGATATCAACAATACGGCTTTTCCGATGATGATCAGGGATGCTTTCAAGGAAATTTATGAGCCATTTCTTATTTCCCTGATGGCAAAGTTGTCGGATATGGCGGACGACTGGGCAGATATCCCCATGCTGGCGCACACACACGGACAGGCGGCGTCCCCAACACGCGTGGGGAAAGAAGTGTTGGTGTTTGTCCGGCGTCTGGAAGATCAGTATGGCTCGCTGGTTAAGATTCCCTGGGCTGCCAAATTTGGAGGGGCTACGGGCAATCTGAATGCTCATGTGGTAGCTTTCCCTGAGATTGACTGGACGGCTTTTGCCAATCATTTTGTGGAGCAGACCCTGGGCCTGCACCGGACACGCGTAACAACCCAGATCGAACCGTATGACCACCTGGCAGCCTTACTGGATAACCTGAAAAGGATCAATACCATCTTTCTCGATCTGGCACGGGATTTCTGGATGTATATCTCCATGGAATATTTCCGCCAGGAAATCAAAGCCGATGAGGTGGGATCTTCTACCATGCCACACAAAGTGAATCCGATAGACTTTGAAAATGCGGAAGGAAATCTGGGGATGGCCAATGCCATGTATGAACATATATCGGGGAAACTCCCCGTGTCCCGGCTGCAACGGGATCTTACCGACAGTACGGTATTGAGAAACATCGGTATGCCGGTGGCTTATACCCTGATTGCATTCCGTTCACTGAAACGAGGTCTGAATAAACTGATCCTTAACGAAGATAAGATCCGTGACGACCTGGAGAATAACTGGAGTGTTGTGGCAGAGGCCATCCAGACCATCCTGCGCAGGGAAGGCTATCCCAAACCTTACGAAAAACTTAAGGAACTTACCCGTACCCATAAACGGATCAAAAAAGAGGTATTGCATAATTTTATTGATACTTTAGACGTTTCCAATGAGGTAAAAGAAGAAATGAAGAAGATAACCCCTTTTAATTATACCGGCATTTGAGATGAAGCAGTTTTTTCAGATTTTTGCACTGATAAAACCTTATTGGGTACGGGCAACCTGGAATGTGGTATTTAACATTTTATCGGCTTTTGCCGCTCTGTTTTCCTATACGTTGGTGGCTCCGTTTCTCGGGATACTTTTCGGAACCCAGCCTGAGGTAACCGAACCGGCACCTTTGCGGTTCAGTGCCAGTGCCATAATCCATAATGTGAATTTTTTTCTCAGCAGGGTGGTCACCGAACATGGCAGGGTGGAAGCCCTGCTGGCGGTGGCCATACTGGTGGTGATCATGGCCTTACTGAAAAACGGTTTTGCGTTCCTGTCTAACTGGCATATGGCTCCCATACGTGCCGGAATAGAAACCGACCTGAGAAAAAAACTCTACAGAAAATTGTTGCGTTTACCGCTTTCCTATTATTCAGAGGCCCGTAAAGGTGATGTGATGTCGCGGATATCCGCGGATGTGAAAGAGATAGAAAATTCCATTGTCAGCTCGCTGGAGATGCTGTTCCGCTCTCCGATTGTGGTGATCATCTACTTGGTCACCCTGTTTATTATGAGTTACAAACTGACCCTGTTTGTGTTGGTGCTCCTGCCTGTCAGCGGCTGGGCCATAGGCAAGGTGGCCAGGAACCTTCGGGGGATATCTTTCGGAGGACAAAGACGACTGGGATCGATCATGTCTATCATTGAGGAAACCCTCTCCGGATTCAGGATCATCAAAGCTTTTAATGCCGAAGAGAATTTTACAGAAAAGTTCGATCAGGTAAATGCCAGGTATTTCTCTACCATGAAAAAAGTTCATCGTCGCCGGTATCTATCCAGCCCATTGAGCGAATTTCTTGCTACCGTGGTAATGATGATCCTGATGTATTACGGGGGTAGAATGGTGTTGAACCATTCCTCCAACCTCTCTTCCCAGGATTTTATCGCTTACATTGTTATTTTTTCACAGGTGATACCTCCTGCCAAAACTTTCTCACTGGCTTATTTCAATATTCAAAAAGGCTTGGCCTCTTTTGACCGTATCAATACAATCCTGAACGAAGATGAGCCGATCAAGGACAAACCCGGAGCCCTCCCCATCCGGGAATTTAAAGACGCTATTGAATACAGGAAGGTGTATTTCAAATATGAACATGATTATGTGCTAAGAAATATTAACCTTAAGATTAACAAAGGGAGTACGATAGCGCTGGTAGGTGAATCCGGCGGTGGAAAATCCACTATGGCTGATCTGTTGCCCCGGTTTATTGAAGCGACAAAAGGCCAGGTATTGTTGGACGGTCGTTTGGTGCAGGATTATAAGATCAGTAACCTTCGTAACCTGATGGGCATTGTAAACCAGCAACCTATTCTTTTCAATGATACCTTTTATAATAATATTACCATGGGCGTGGATGTCAGCAGGGAAGAAGTGATTAAAGCAGCTAAAATTGCCAATGCCCACGAT
>Ga0190359_1000170_pt1 | contig 43128 bp, 40 predicted proteins | sample 48721823_MG_FD_161269 | JGI IMG/M metagenome (GOLD analysis project Ga0190359, IMG submission 161269) | Hydrothermal vent microbial mat bacterial communities from Southern Trench, Guaymas Basin, Mexico - 4872-18-2-3_MG | ecosystem: Environmental > Aquatic > Marine > Hydrothermal vents >...
GGCCGCGGAGCTCGGCGCCGACTTCGTCGAGGTGGACGTGCGCCACACGGCCGATGACCGGCTGGTGCTCATGCACGACGACAGCGTGGACCGCACCACCGATGGCAGCGGCGCCGTTGTGGAGCTCACCCTGCAGCAGCTGCAGCAGCTGCAGTTGGAGGGGGGCACGCCCGGGGACCCGGAAAGCTCCCAGGTACCCACCTTCCCCGCCGCCCTGGAGCTGGCCCGGCAACTGGGCATCATGCTCTACGTCGACCAGAAGACGGAGCGCTGGGAGCTGGTGCTGGCCGCCATCCAGGCCGGCGGCTACCACCACACCGCCCTGGTGCGCGATCCCATCGATACCGTGGCGGCCATGGCGGAGCGGGACGGGGAGCTGCTGGTCATGCCTCCCTGCGACGACCTGTCGCAACTGGGGCAGTTCCAGCAGCGCCTGCCCCGACTGCTCATTGTGGAACTGGCCGGCACCCCCGCCAGCGACACCGTGGCCGCCTTTCACCAGGCCGGGGTCAAGGTACAGATGGACGCCATGGCCCTGGGAGACAGCAAGGCGCTGGTGGGTGATTACACCGGTTGGCGAGACTTCGTGCAGGCGGGCGTGGACCTCATCCAGACCGATTTTGCCCACCTGTTCATCCCCGCCCTGCGGCAGTGGGAGGAGACCGGGGTATTCCCCGCGGAGGGTCCTCCGGCCCTGTGAAGCCCTACAAGCGGGGACAGGCCCAGATAATTTCCTTGCCGAACAGTATGTTACACGAGCAGAATGGAAGATAGGCGAAGATCCGGAGGGCGCATGATGCGTAATATTTTACTTGCCATATATATTTATGGCGTATAATATACATCGTAATGAAATTTAATCGCCATATTTCCTCCGATCTGAGATCTCCCGATTCCCAGGAAAAGGCCAGGTTGGTGCTGGGGGCACGCCAGACCGGCAAGTCCACCCTCTTTGAGTTGATCAGCGAAAAGGGTGATATCCTTTTCGACCTGCAGGAACGTTCCGAGCGACTGCGCCTGGCGCGGGACCCTGCGGCCTTCACGCGCTCGTTACTACCGGCAGGCAAAAGCCAGCAGCACGTGCTGGTGGACGAGATCCAACGGGTACCCCAATTGCTGGACGAGATGCAGATGTTGCTGGATCGCTACCCTGGCAGTTTTACCTTCACCATCACCGGCAGTTCCGCCCGTCGCCTGCGCCGCCGGGATGTCAACCTGCTGCCCGGCCGGATCCATCGTTTCTCCCTGGGACCAGTATGCCTGTGGGAACAGGAGGCGACTGGCAAGTCACTGTTGCTGCCGTCACCCCCGCGTTCCGAAGCAATCGCCCCTTTTCCCTCCCGTTCCCTGCAATCGCTCCTGTTGCTGGGTTCACTGCCGGCGGCGTTCGTCGAGTCCACCGGGAAATACACGCGGACACTTTCGACCTACGCCGAGACCTACATCGAGGAAGAAGTGCTACGCGAAGCCGCGGCCCGGAACATCGGCGACTACGGCCGCTTCCTGGAGCTGGCGGCCCTGGAATCAGGAAAACCCCTGAACTACACCAAGCTGTCCCAGGAATCGGGAATCGCTCTCAACACCATCAGGGGATTCTACTCCGTACTGGAAGATACCCTGGTGGGATTTACAATAAGGCCATACAGCGGCTCCGGTCGGGCTCGCATATTGAAGACTCCGCGCTTCTACATTTTCGATGTCGGTGTTCGCAACGCACTGGCCCGCCTGCCGCTCGACACGGGACTGCTGCGCCTCCAGGCGGGCCACCTGCTGGAGCACTGGGTGGCCTGCGAACTGCAAGTCAGGATCGGTTACCTGGGACGCAACTGGCGTTTGAGCTACTGGCGTACAGTAGACGGCGCTGAGGTCGACTTCGTGTTGGAGACGCCGCGGGAAGCCATTCCCCTCGAGGTCAAGTACACCGAAACCCCCCGGCCCACCCATGCCCGGTCAGTGGAGCACTTCCTGGATCGCTACCCCGATCATGCCCGGCGTGGCTTCGTACTATGCCGCACCAGACGGCCGGAGCAACTCACCCGGCGGGTGCGCGCCCTGCCCTGGAACCGGCTCTGACACCTGCCTGGAGCTTTCCCCGGCAATTGCACCCGCCGTAGAATGTGCTAGGCTTCCAGGCCGGCGGGGTCGCCGGCCGATCCCGGGGAAGTGAGGTAATCATGTTCAGAAGCACAGGTGCGGCGTTCTCGGTGTTGTTGCTGGCGGGAACCCTCGCCGGCGCCGGCGAGCTGCACTACCTGGAGCAGGAACTGGTGGTGGAGGCCCAGCAGGGCCGGCCCGAAAACCGCGGCTTGCAGAAAGTCTGGTGGGACGAACAACGCATTCGCAGCGAGAGCACCTACGACGGCCGCACCAGCGTGGCCATCATCGACGACCGGGCCGGCAAGGTCACCCTGCTGTTTCCCGGCGAAAAGACCTGGCTGGGCATCGAACTGGAGCACTATCGCCAGGTACTGGCCAGGCGCCTCACGGCGGCGGGCCTGAACGATCCCCAGGCGGAGATCAAGCTGGAGCACACCGGTCGTCAGCGCCGCATCGGCGACTGGGACTGTCACCTGGACGTCATCACCATGACCGGCAAATGGCCGGTGCGGGCCGAGTTGTGGGTAGCCGACCAGGCCCAGCTGGAACCGGCCGGCTACCTGCAGCTGCTGCAGCGGCTGGGGTTGGAGCGAGTCTTCGGGCGCCTGGCCGAACAGGTCGAGGCCCTGGGAGGACTGGTTATCGAGTCCCGCACCGAGCAGGAGATTCACGGCCAGAAGATCGTCACCCGGCAGCGCATCGTGAAAATCTCCAGCCGGCCGGACCGGGGGAAGACGTTTGCCGTACCCGCCGGCTGGCAGCAGTTGCAGGACGAAAAGTTCGAACCCGAGAAAGGAGGCGATTGATGGAATACTCCAACATCCTGGTCGAAAAAACCGCGTCCCTGGCCACCGTCACCGTCAACCGGCCCCAGGTGCTCAACGCGCTCAACCGCCAGACCATCGAGGAGCTGGAATGCGCCTTCTACGAGCTGCGCGCCGACGAGGCCGTACGCGCGGTGATCCTCACCGGCGCGGGTCCCAAAGCCTTCGTCGCCGGCGCTGACATCAAGGAGCTGTCCCAGCTCGATGCCAGCCAGGGGGTGGAGTTCGCCAGGCGGGGACAGGCGGTGCTGGAACTGATCGAAAACCTCGGCAAACCGGTCATCGCCGCCATCAACGGCTACGCCCTGGGCGGAGGGTTGGAACTGGCCATGGCCTGCCACCTGCGCCTGGCAGCGGAGGGGATCAAGGTGGGCCAGCCGGAGATCAACCTGGGGGTGATTCCCGGCTTCGGCGGCACCCAGCGCCTGGCGCGGCTGGTGGGCGAGGGCCGGGCCCTGGAGCTGGTGCTGGGGGGTGACCAGATCGATGCCGCCGAGGCCCACCGCCTGGGACTGGTCAACCAGGTGGTGGCAGCCGACAAGCTGATGGAGCAAGCCCGGGCCCTGGGAGAGAAGCTGGCCGGCAAGCCCGCGCTGGCGGTGCGCTACGCGCTCGAGGCGGTACACCATGGCCTGCAGTCTTCCCTGGCCGAGGGCCTGAACCTGGAGGCCAAGCTCTTCGGACTGTGCTGTGCCACCGCCGACAAGGCCGAGGGCACTGGCGCCTTCCTGGAGAAACGCCGGCCGCGGTTCAGCGGACGCTAGGCAGAGATGAAAACAGGCGGGACCGGGACAGGTAGCGCTAGCGGGCCGGCGGCAACAAGGTATTGAGCCGGGCGATCGCCTGCTGGCATTCCTCGACCACTTCCGTGATGATCTGACGCATGGGTTGCAGGCGCTTGATCTGTCCCACTCCCTGGCCGCAGGCCAGCAGGCCGCCGTCGGAAGCCGAGGCGAACTTCTCCTTGGTGATCATGCCCGAGATGAGCGGCAGCAACTCCTCCAACCCGGCGCCCTTCTCTTCCAGCTCGGCCACCTTCCGCGAGGTCTCGTTGTCTATGACCCGGTGGGTGTTGCCGATGGAGCGCAGCACCAGGCGGGTGTCCAGCTCCGAGGCCTGGAGCAGGCGTTGCTTGACATCGGGGTGCAGCGGCGTCTCCTCGGCCGCCAGCAGGCGCGTGCCCATGATCACTCCCTCGGCGCCCAGGGCCAGCACCGCGGCCATGGCCCGGCCGTCGGAGACACCCCCACCGCCGATAACGGGAATCTTCACCTCGTCGACCACCCGCGGCACCAGGCACAGGGTGGTGATGTCCAGGGTACCGGTGGCGCCGCCGTTTTCGTAACCCACCACGGTAACGGCATCGGCGCCGATGCTCTCGGCCTTGCGGGCGTAGCGCACCCCCACGCACTTGTGCACCAGCTTCATGCCGGCGTCCTTGATGCGGCCGATGACATCTTCCGGCGCCCGGTGCCCGGAGGTCTCAACGATCCGCACCCCCTCGTCGATCATCACGTCCAGGTAGAGGTTGTTGTCGATCTGGTTGAGCGCCGGGAAGAAATTCAGATTCACCGCGAAAGGCTTGCCGGTGAGCTCCTTGACGCGGCGCAGGGCCCGGCGGAACTCGTCCATCTCCTTGTAGTTGGCCGAGGCCAGCACTCCCAGCCCGCCGGCCTCGCTGACCGCGGCGGTGTACTCGGACCGCGCCAAGTGCATCATGGTGCCGCCGATGACGGGGTACTCGATTCCGAACAGCTCGGTTATCCTGGTCTTGAACACTGCACACCTCCTGGTCTGGCGGGCGCCGCCGGCGGCCGTCCCGCGGGATCACTTCACCCGGGTAACGGTGAATCCGGACCGGCGCAGGCGCTCGACGATGCCGTCTTTTCCCGGCAGGTGTCCGGCCCCGACGGCGAAAAACCACACCTGGTCTCCATGTTGCCGCAGGCGCTCGGCGATCCTCTCGGCCAGGCGCCGGTTGCGCTCGAAGAATATCTTATCGAGCAGGCGCTTTTCCAGCGGGTCCGACTGGTCGTACTCCTCCATCACCTTGCGGCGTATGGCCGCGGCGTCGCCGGAACGGTAGACGGCCACCAGCTCGGCAACCGGATCTTTCCCCTGCTTTTTCTTCTTCCGGTAATATTCCAGCGCCGAGCGCAGCAGCTGTACCTGTTCGGCTGTCTTCAGCGAGTCGAAGATGTCCACCTGCTCGGCGATCTTCTCCAGGGCATCCAACCGCTTGCCCGCCGCCTGCGCCTTCTTGTAAAGCATCTGGTCCAGCGGCGGCTTGCTGGCCATCTCCAGCAGGTGATCCACCAGCACCAGTTGCACCGCCACCGCCCAGACCTTGAGGCGGTCGACCACCATGGCCGGGATGCCCTTGCTCTGGAACAACTCGCTGACCTGCCGGTAGAGCCCGTCGGGAAGAACATCCGACAGGCTCTTGCCGCCCGACAGCATGGTACGCATGGCCATGGACATCTGGGCGTTGAGATCGAGGGGAACCTCGCTGACGAACACCTGGCATCCGTCCAGGGCGGAGGCCACCCGGGCATCGAGCCGTTGCAGGCTCTCATCGGGAACGTGGATGGTGCCGAACAGGTAGGAGGTAGCCCCGCCTTTCCCGGTAACGCTCCACAGCAAAGGCGGACCGGCCAGGGCCGATCCCGCTGCGGACAGGCAGACGCCCACCAACAGCAGCCGGGACAAGAAATGCACATTCCTTGTTTGCATCACGCCATCCTTTCGACCTTGCGACCGCCGTCAGCGGATAGCCAGCAGACAGGCGGTCAGGGCTACATCGAGTACCACCAGCGACAACCCCAGTACCAGGTAGAAGCGCCCCCCGACCGCGCCGCCGGGCACCAGGTAGCTGGTGGCCGGCTGCTGCGGATCGTACCAGACACGCACTTGTTGTCCGGGCTGGTAGATGGCGCAGATGACCTCCGCCTCGGCTGCGTTACGATAGCATATCTGCCGGGCCGCCAGCCGCTCGCAGGTGTACTCCCGTCCGTCGACGGTATAGGAGACCCGTACCAACGGCCAGTGCCCCGGTCGTCCCCGGCGGCGTCCCGCCGGGCAGGGGCCGCTTTTTACTTCCACCGTCTTTACCTCGCCGCTGACCGAGGGCCAGGCATGGCCCCGGCGAGTCAGGGCGTACTGCACCAGGGTGATGATACCGGCCAGCCCGAAGACACCGGGCACCAGCAGCCTGGCGATGAAATCCTGGGTTTGTGGTTCCAGCAGCAAGTCGGGACCTCCCCTCGGCTCCCCGGCATAATAATCAGGGGCCGGCAGGGGAGCAAGATATGTTTGCCAGGCAGATCTTTTCGGCTAAACTCTCCCCATGACTCGTCGCTCACCCCTGCGCTGGTTTATCTCGCAGGTAGAAGGCACAGGCAACTTCGTACTCAACTCGGCCGAGGCCATCCTGGCCTGCTTCCTGCCTCCCTACCGGCCCTGGTTGATCCTGCAGCAGGCCGATTTCATCGGCGTGGGCTCCATCTTCATCATCGTCCTGACCGGCATCTTCACCGGGGCGGTGTTCACCCTGCAAAGCCTGTATGCCTTTTCCATGTTCAACCTGGAGAGCATGGTGGGGGCCACCGTCACCCTGGCGCTGACCCGCGAGCTGTCTCCGGTGCTGGCCGCGCTCATGCTCACCGGCCGGGCTGGTTCAGCCATGGCCACCGAGCTGGGTACCATGCGCGTGACCGAGCAGATCGATGCCCTGGGAGCAATGGCCGTCAACCCGGTTCAGTACCTGTTCGTACCGCGCCTGCTGGCGGCGGTGGTGATGTTTCCCATCTTGACCATGGTGTTCAACCTGGTAGGAGTGCTGGGTTCCTACCTGGTGGCCATCAACATCTGGGGAGTCGATCCAGGCAACTTCCTGGCCAAGATCCGCTGGTACGTGTCCGCCCACGACATCACCTCGGGCCTGATCAAGTCGTCCGTCTTCGGTGGCTTCATCGCCCTGGTCAGTTGTTACAAGGGGTTCAATGCCCAGGGCGGCGCCCGGGGCGTGGGCCTGGCCACCACCCAGGCGGTGGTGGTCGGCTCGGTCAGCGTGCTCATCATCGACTATTTCCTGACCGTGCTGATGTTCTGATTCGGCAGGCAGGCGGACTCACACCAACAGGGCCAGAAGGCCACCCAGCAGGGGAAGCGCCGCCAGGGCCAGGGTTGCCGGCAGCAGGTGCGGCCGTCGCGGTGCAGGGCTGGCGGCACGGTCGGCCAGCCAGGCTATGGCCACCAGGTAAGCAGCGGAATAAAGCAGGAAAATCACCACCAGGGATAGCTGCATGAACACTGACATCCGCTCGTACTCCAACCGCCCCGTTGTTTTACCGACACTCCTTGCAAGCCCTGCCCCCCTCTGCTATCCAGAACCCCGGCTACCGGGGCCAGTAAGCATTGTCCAACCGCGGGAGAGGAATGTCAAGCCCTGACCACAGCACCGTAGACGCCATCGTGCTGGCCGGCACCCACGACTCGCTGGTGGTGGAGTACCAGGGCCGGCGCCTGGGCAAGGCCTTTCTTCCCCTGGGAGGTTGCTCCCTGGTGGGCAGGGTGGTGCAGGAACTGCTGGTCGCCCGCGGGGTGGGCCGGGTATTCGTGGCCGGGCCGACCGAGTTTCTGGAAGAGTCCCTGGCCATTCTGTCCGCACGGCAGCGCGGGCGGGTGGAGATCGTCGCCGAGGGCCCCACCCTGGTGGAAAACGGCTACCGGGCCTTCTACCGCCACCTGCTGCCGGCCCGGGGCTTGCCGGCACCGGCCACCCCCGACTACGACGCGGCGGCCGTGGCCGAGTACCTGGCCAGCCATCCCCAGGCCCGAACGGTGCCGGCATTGGTGGTGACCGCCGACTTGCCCTTTCTTGGAGCCGCAGACGTGGAGTCGTTTCTGCAACGCTGCCACCCGCAGGCGGCACTGGTAATGGGACTGGTGGAGCACGCCAAGCTCCGGCGCCTGGCCCACTACATCGGCCGGCCCGAAGTGCTCGATGCCTGGAAGCTGGGGGCCATTCCCCTGCACGGTGTCGAGGTCCGTATGACCAACCTGTTCCTGGTTCGCCCGGGCCTGGCCGACCCGCGCATCTACGCCCTGCTCGACGAGATGTACGGTCACCGCCGCCTGCTGCACACGGACGGCAAGACCAACGTGCGTTCCTGGCGGGCCCTCGCCCGGGTGACCCTGCGCCACTGCCGCCGGGTGAATCCCTGGTGGCGTTACGGCCGCGCCTTGCTGAACTTCTTTCCGGCCATGGCCGCCGGCCTGCTGGCGCGTGCCAGCTACCGGCGCTCGCCTCTCCTGGCCCGGCCCTTCCGGCTGCTGCTGCGACAGCGAGACCTGGAATTCATCGCTTCGCTGCTGCTGGGCACCACCGCGGTCATGACCATCGGCGGCAGCCCGGCCCCGGCCATCGACATCGACGTGGAGGAGAGCTATCGATTCCTGGCCGCCGAGGACGAGGCCGGCTACCGGCAACTGCGGCAAGCACTGGAGCGCCTGGCCGCCGAAACGGCTGGCCCCCCCGGCGATTGACTCGTTGTCGCAAACGTGTATCATCCCCTCGCCTGGGTCGACTGGCGGCCGGGCGAGAGCAGGGAGAGCCGCGGTGAGCAAGAAGCCGGGAAGCGCGCAGCAGCGTATTCGCAACATCGGTATCATCGCCCACATCGATGCCGGCAAGACCACCGTCACCGAGCGCTTCCTCTACTATACCGGCGTCATTCACCGCATGGGCGAGGTACACGACGGCCAGGCCACCATGGACTGGATGCCCCAGGAACAGGAGCGCGGCATCACCATCACCGCCGCGGCCACGGTGCTGCCCTGGAAGAAGCACGAGGTCCACCTCATCGACACTCCCGGGCACGTCGACTTCACCGTCGAGGTGGAACGCTCGCTGCGGGTGCTGGATGGCGCGGTGGTGGTGTTCTGCGCCGTGGGTGGGGTGGAACCGCAGTCGGAGACGGTCTGGCACCAGGCCGAGCGCTACGGCGTACCCCGGCTGGCATTCGTCAACAAGATGGATCGCCTGGGTGCCGATTTCTTCGGCTGTGTCGAGCAGATGGTGGAGCGGCTGGCCTGCCGGCCGGTCCCGGTGCAGATTCCCATCGGCAAGGAAAACGATTTCGTGGGGGTGATCGACCTGCTGGCCGGGCAGGCCATCGTCTGGCAGGGCGAGGACCTGGGAGCCACCTACGAGACGGTGGCTATACCGGCGGACCTGGCCGAGACGGCCGCCCACTGGCGCGAGAAGCTGCTGGAGTCGCTGGCCGACGAGGACGACGAGATCGCCGAAGCCTACCTGGCCGGCGAGGAGATCCCCGCCGAGCGCCTGCGCCAGACCCTGCGCCGAGCCTGTCTGGACAACCATCTGGTACCGGTACTGTGCGGCTCGGCCCTGCGCAACAAGGGCATCCAGCCGCTGCTCGATGCCGTGGTCGACTACCTACCGGCCCCGGTCGAGCTGCCGCCCATCGAGGGGATCGATCCCCGCAGCGGCGAGCAGGTGTCGTTCGAGCGCTCCCGCCAGGCCCCCTTCTCCGGGTTGGCCTTCAAGGTACAGCTCTGGGATGGCCGTAAGCACACCTACCTGCGGGTCTACTCCGGCACCGTGGGTTCCTCGGACACCGTCTTCAACTCCAGCAAGGGCAAGGACGAGAAGATCGCCCGCCTGCTCAAGCTGCACGCCGACAAGAAGGAGCGCCTGCAGAAGGCCGTGGCCGGCGATATCGTCGGTGTGGTGGGCCTGAAGCTGGCCACCACCGGCGACACCCTGTGCACCCGGGCCCACCCGGTGATCTTCGAGAAGATGAGCTTCACCACCCCGGTAATCTCCATCGCCGTGGAGCCGAAATCCGGCCGTGACGAGGAGAAGCTGGGCGAAACCCTGCAGAAGATGATGGACGAGGATCCCACTTTCACGGTGAGCCTGGATGCCGACACCGGCCAGACCATCCTCTCCGGAATGGGCGAGCTGCACCTGGAGGTGATCTGCGATCGGCTGCAACGCGAATTCCACATTCCCGTCAACATCGGCAAGCCCCAGGCCGTTTACCGCGAGACCCTCAAGGGCAGCGCCGAGGCCAGCGAACTCTTCGATCGCAGCTTCGACGAGGGCGGTGAGTCGCTGCACCTGTTCGCCGGGGTGACCCTGCACGGCGAGCCCGGCCCGCGCGGCAGCGGGGTGGTCTTCGCAAACGGTATCGAGACCGCCCCCGAACAGACTCCCCCCGACCCGGCCTGGTTGCGGGAGATCGAACAGGCGATGCGTGAGGCGGCCGGCTCGGGGCCCGAGACCGGCTACCCCATGACCGACATCAAGATCACCCTCAAGCACATCGAGTCCCGCGAGGGACAGACCAACGCCCAGTCCCTGCACGTGGCCACGGCCACCGCTTTCCGCAAGCTCTGCCGCCAGGCCGGCACCCGTCCATTGTTGCCCATCATGTCGGTGGAGGTGGTCACTCCGGACGAGTTCACCGGTATCGTCATTGGCGATCTCAACGCCCGCAACGGCAAGGTGGAAGGCGTCGAGAAGCGCCCCATGCGCACGGCGGTGCGGGCCATGGTGCCGGTCACCAAGATGTTCGGCTACTCCACCGATCTGCGCTCGCTGACCGAGGGGCGGGCCACTTTCAGCATGCAGTTCGCCAAATTCGACGCCATTTAGTAGCAGTCCGGCCCACTGCAGCGGGATGTGCCGGGGTGGTGGTGCGGGAATGGATAAAGGTGGACCGCTCGTCCGGGCACGCCTATGATGGGCGGGTCATGAGCGGCACCAAGACAGGTCGGTGGCGCCGGCTGCTGCCGGTGCCACTGTTACTGTTGCTGGCGGCCGGCGGCGGCTGGCTGCTGGCGCCGGGCTCAGGCGCCGTCTACCTGCAGTTGCAGGCGCGCTCCGACGCCCTGCACCGCGGGGCGGTGCTGGCCGAACCCATCTTGGCGGTGAGCTTCGTGCTGCTGGGGTTGCTGGCCCTGGTGTTTGCGGACTTCCCCTGGCCGCGGCGCATACTGGCCGGCCTGACCCTGGCGTCACTGGCAGCGGGACTGGGACTGGGAGCTTACGTACTGCACTTTGATCTCACCATCGAGGAAGCCGGCAGCGCCGGCCAGTTCACCAGCGCCCGGCCGGCGAAGATCTCCGGGCAGCAGCGCTGGGCCGGCCCCTGGCAGGAAAGCGACGGCCCGGGCATCGCCAGCCCGCCCCGGGACGACGGCCACCTGGTGGAACTCGATCGCATATCCCTGACCCTCAAGGACGCCGACGGCCGGCGCATCTGGAACCGGCGCCGTCCCGGGGGCTGGCCGGCTTCCCTGCTGCTGGGAGAGCGTCACCTGCTGCTGGCCCTGCCTTCCGATCGCTGGGAAGACGACGTGCTGCTGCAGTTGGTGGAGCTCGATTCCGGCCGGCTGGTAAGCGAGTTCCACGTCCTGGGCCGGCGGATATCCATCCCGCTGGCCCGGGGCCCCCGGGTCGTCCTGGCGACCTGGCGGCCATCGGGAACGGCCTTATACGTGCTCGACCTGGCCGGGCCCCGGCTACTGTGGCGGCGGCGCCCGGCGGAACGGACGCAATGGCCGCCCCGGCGCTGGCCGGAGGAGTTGCAGCAGCTGCTGGAAGGAAAACCACCATGAAGGGCCGGCAGCTGGATCTCTTCGAGAACCCCCTGGTCCGGGCCCGGCGCCTCAAGGCCGAACGCCAGTACCGGCAGGCGGAACTGGTCCTGCGCGGGCTGGTGGAGCGGGAGCCGGAGAACGTCTCCGCCCGGGCCTCACTGGCCGATCTCTACTACCGCAGCGGCCGCCTGCGACAGGCCCTGGCCCTGGCGGCGGAGATCCTCCGCCGCGATCCCGACGAGCCCCGCGCCCTGGTGGTGACCGGCAACGTGCTGCGCAAGCGGGGCAAGCCGGCGGACGCCGCCGAGAACTTCCGCCTGGCCCTGCAGGTGGCGGAAACCGATTACCTGTGGCTGCGCCTGGCCGCCTGCCAGCTCGACCTCAAGCAACCCCGGCAGGCCCTGGAGTCGCTGCAGCGGGCGGAGCAACTGGCCGCTCCTTCCCTGGAGATGCTGCGCCTGCGCCTGCGGGCGGCCCGCCAGCTCGGCGACGAGGGAATCCAGCCCCGGCTCCTCGACGAGGCCGCCCAGCTGCTGCCCGCGGAACCGTCCCGCTTCGCCAGCGGGCTGGTCCCCCTGCTGGCCGAACTGCCGCCCCGGCGCGCGGCCTTCCTGTCCGAGCGCCTGCGGGCCGATTTCAATCAGGGAGGCAATGCCGACCTGCTGCTGTTCGAGGTCGACAACCTGCTGCGTGCCCGCCAGCCGCAGCAGGCGGCCCAGCGCCTGCGGTTGCTGGCCGGGCGGGAATTGACTCCCGAGCAGAAGAGCAGACTCGAGAAATTGCTGAAGCGCATCAACCGCAACCACGCGTCATCGCCGTCCGGGTAGTCGGCGTTCCCGGGCAGGGGCTCGGCCCTATAGCCCCTCCCACAATCCTCATTCCTCCCAGAGCACCGGCTGGCCCGACTTGAACCACTCCTCGTAGCGCGGTTGGTAACGTTCCTCGAGCCGCTTGCGTTTGATCTTCATGGTGGGGGTGAGTAGCCCCTCGTCCACCGTCCACTCCCCCCGGGCCACGGCGATGAACTGCAGCCGCTCGAAGGAGGCCAGCTGGGAGTTGACCCGCTTGAGCAGCCCGGCCAGGGTCTCGGTGAGCTGCCGGCGGACGTTCTCGTCGCCCACCCGGGCGCGGTATTCCTCGGCCAGCATGATCACCGCCACCGGCTGCGGTTGACCCAGCCCCGAGACCATGGACAACTCCACGTGGTTGTCGGCGTTGAGCAGGTTTTCGATGGGCACCGGGTGGACGTACTTGCCCTTGCTGGTCTTGAACAGCTCCTTGGTGCGCCCGGTGATCTTCAGCCGGCCGTCCTCGTCGATGGAGCCCTGGTCGCCGGTACGCAGGAAGCCGTCTTCGGTGATCACCTCGGCAGTGGCCTCGGGCATCTTGTGGTAGCCCTTCATGGTGGCCCCGCTCCTGACCAGGATCTCGTCGTTCTCACCGATCTTGCATTCCACCCCGGGGAAGGGATGACCCACGTAGCCGACGCGGGTGCGGCCGGGCAACGAGCAGTGCGAGTAGGAGAAGTTCTCGGTCATGCCGTAGCCCTCGAGCAGCTCCAGCCCCAGGTCCCGGTACCACTGGATGAGGTGCGGCGGCATGGGCGCCGAGCCACTGATGGCGTAACGTACCTGGTCCAGCCCCAGCCCCTCGAGCACCTTGCGACGTACCACCCGCCCCAACAGGGGGATCTTCAGCAGTCGTGCCAGCTTGCCCGGGGGCATCTTCTCGAAGACTCCCAGCTGGAACTTGAGCCACAGCCGGGGCACGGAGATGAACAGGGTGGGCTGGGCCCGCTTGAGATCCTTGACGAAGGTGCTCAGGGCCTCGGCGAAGAAGACGCGGCAGCCGGCGGCCAGCATCAGGTTCAGCCCCACCATGGTCTCGAAGGAGTGGGCCAGGGGCAGGTAGGACAGGTAACGATCCCGTTCGTCCAGGGGAAAGCGTTCCAGCTCGCCCTTGGCGGCCACGGCCATGTTGGCGAAGGTGTTCTCCACCCCCTTGGGCCGGCCGGTGCTGCCCGAGGTGTAGAACAGCAGTGATATCTCCCCGGGCTCGCGGGTGGGCCGGCCCTCGATGGGCTCGGTGTCGGCGACGATGTCGGCCCACTTGGGATAGTCGGTGGGCGGGGCCAGGCTGAAGGCCACCCGCGGCAACTGCTCGGGTACCGCCGGCGCCACTTTCTCCCAGTTGTCCAGCTTGCCCACGAACAGCAGGCGCGACTCCGAGTGGGTAAGGATGTAGTTGATGGTCTCCCCGTCCAGGGTGGGATAGATGGGCGAGGCCACGTGTCCGGCCATCCAGATGGCGAAGTCGGCGATTATGAACTCGGCGCAGTTCTTGCTGATGATGGAGATGGTGCTGCCTGCCGGCAGGTCCTTCGCCTTGAGGTAGGCGGCCAGGCGCCGGGCCTCGTCCACGGTACGGGCCCAGGAGTACTGCTCCAGGCGGTCGCCGCCGAGTGGTTGCACCATGTAGATGGCGTCGGGACGCTGCTGCTCGTGCTGGTAGAGATTCTGCAAGGGCAGGTACTGGGAATCGATACTCATGTTCCACCTCCTGGGCCGGCGCGCCCGTCTTGATTTCGATGAGCGGCATTATCTGCACAGCTGACCGGCGGATACAAGCAGCCTCTGCCATCGCCGGGGGCGGCGGGCAGATCAAATCCAGGCACGATCATCCCGGTCGGCCGCTGCAGCGGCCTGCCCGCCTGTTATCCGGAGCAGCTGCTGGAGCGCCTGCGCTTGAACATCACCAGTGGCAACAGCCAGGAGGGCCAGCCGGCCAGCCCTCCCCTGCCGCCCGCACCGGCACAGCCACAACCGACGACTTTGGAGACGGTGCCGGGCATTCCCTCCACGTCGCCGCTCTCATCGCCCCCGTCCTCCAACTCACCGTCGCCGTCACCGTCCACCACGCCGCCGTCATCGTCAACCGCGCCGCCGTCATCGTCAACCGCGCCGCCGTCTTCCTCCGGCCCGGCCGGCAGTACGGTCATGTCCAGGTCGGCCCGGTCCAGCAGGGAATCAGCGTTGCGGGCGTAGACCGAAAAAGAGAAGACGCCGACCTGCTCGGCCGTGCCCGAGATGGTTCCCTCCGGCGCCAGCTCCAGTCCCGGGGGCAACGTGCCGGCGATGAGCGTCCAGCGCAGCGGCATGCGCCCTCCGGTCGCCTCGAGCGCGTGGGAGTAGTGTTCGCCCACCACCGCCGCGGGAGGATCGCCGCCGGTGATCACCGGCGGTCGGCCCGCCTCGAGTCCGAATACCAGGGGATCGCTGCCCGTCTCCTGGGCGCCCAGGTCGGGAGCGTCACCCAGGAAGTAATCGGCGAAGTCGGGCAGCGGCTCGGCGGCGTCGTGTCCCGGGCTGCCCTCCCGGAGTTGAAAATCACCGCTCGAGGAATCGGGCCGGTAGCCGGCGCCCGGCACGTAGTCGGGCACTTCCGCCAGGCCGTGGGGTTCCGAGCCCCCAGGTACCTCGGCGCTGTAGAGATCGTAGTCAAAGTCGTTGTCCACGTTCTCGCTGCGGACGGCGATGGAGCGCGGGGCCGTGGAGCGCACGTGGAGCACGTTGTTGCGCGTGACGCAGTGCTTGATGTAGCGGCCGGAGCCGCCGATGCCGCTGCAACCCGCGTCGTCGATGTTCCAGACGGTGTTGTGGAACACGTACATGTGGCCGGTCATCCAGTCCACGCTTCCGGCGTAACCCATCTTGATGAAAGGACCGTAGCTGCCGTACTGGCTGTCGTCCGGGCTGTAGCAGCGGCCGGAGACGTTGCGCCAGAAGTACCAGGGACCGATGGATACCGGGGCGTTGGCGTAGGCCAGGTAGGTATTGTCGACGTGGTTGGCCCACACCCGCACGTTGCGACAGCCGCCCTCGGTCTCGATGCCGTCGTCCCAGCAGTTGGCCAGGTCGTTGCCGTAGATGTCCGAGTCGGGACCGGGAAAGCCCACGAAGCTGCCATTGGAGCCGCCGCCGAAGATGTCGTTGTAGTAGTGATCGGCGTCGGACCAGACCCGGTTGTAGCGGAACACGTGGTTGCCGGCACTGTTGTAGAAGACGATGGCCTGCGGGCCGGCCGGGTGGTTGGTGCAGCTCCCTTCCGAGTGACAGTTGTACTCGGCCCAGCTGTTGGAATCGTGGCGGGGATGGTGGATGAGGCAGCGCTGCACCACCACCCGGACGACCGTCTCCTCGCTGCAGAAGACCGCCGCGTCCATGTTCTGGCCGAAGTCACCGTCGAAGTCGAGCCGGCCCCAGCCGGAGATGTCGCAGTCCTCGATGACGATGTCGTGCCCGCCGAAGATGCGGATGCCGTCGCGCCGGGCCCCGCGCAGGATCAGGCCGCGGATGATCACGTGGGAGGCATCCACGGTGACGTCGTAATCCTCCCCGCCGGCCACATCGATGACGGCGCCGGCGCCGTCGTAGAGCAGGTAGCCATCCGGGGTACCCGATTCGGTCACGGCCAAGGTGCTGGTTGACGACGATACCGGGATCGTCCGGGCCACGGGAAAGTCCTCCGGCCATGTCGAGGCATTCAGCGTCGCTATCTCGGTACCGCCTTCCAGCGACAGTTCGATCCGGTATTCGGCCCCGGGACGCAGGTGAACCAGGCTGCCGCGGTAATCGGCCAGGTCCTGGTCAGTGCCGTCGATGGGGTTGTAACGCATGTCCAGCCCGGTAAACCACAGGTCGGTGCCGGTCTCCCGGTAACGAATATGCACGGGGCGATCGCCCCCCCCGCCCTCCGGCGACCAGTACAGGCCGATGCTGTGAAAGGTGGCCACGGCCCGGGGCTCGTCGGCACGGGCGGCGGGGGAAGCCAGCAACCAACCGGCTGCCAGCACGAGGAGGGAAAAAGCCGGGCCGTTACGGGGCATCTTCTACACCTCCCTGGGGTGCGCCGCCGCCCGCTAGGGTGTGAGCTGCTGCAACATCTGCAAGATCTCCACCCGCGCCTCGTCGGCGACGGTTCGGTCGAGTGCATCCTGCCAGTAGATGGAAGTGTCCGGCGGCGGCAGGACCCGGTCCGGCAGGTTCTCCAGGAGGTCCCGGGCCTGTTGAATCACGGCCGGGTCGATGCCGTTGCCCGGTGCCTGCAGGACGGCCTGTTGCAACAGGTAGAGGTACTCGTAGTCCTCCACCCCCTCGCGGATGGCCTCCATGTGCTTGGCGTCGGTGATCGACGTCTCGTCCAGGAAGGCAGGCGAGAAGGCCCGGGCACTCATCAGGGCATACTCGTTCCAGGAAGACACGCCGCCGTTGTCGCTGAAGGCCCAGAAGTACATGGCGGTGGCACCGTGTTGCCATGCGGTCCACGCTTGCAAGCGCAGGTAATAGTACGGATCGAGCAGGCGCAAGGGACCGGAGCAGGAGTAGAACTCGAGGGTCGTTCCCGCGGCCAGGCGGTCGGCGAAGTACTGCGCGTAGGCGGGGCCGCCGGCGAGGAACATCTGCCGGTTGGGACAGAGGACGTCGCAGGCGGCGATCATCGCCGGATCGGCATCCTGCATGTCCCGGTAGGTGGGATCTTCCCATACCAGTATGCCGGCCCCCGAGGCGTGAACGGCCTCGGCCCAGGCCAGGATGGTCGCGTCCTGGTCGGCCTGGTGGGGCTCGTCGACCAGCAGCAAGGCCAGCCGGGAGGGCTCCAGCCCCTTGGCCCGCAGGTGATCCGCCCAGAACGACATCCATTGTCCCACGGCCGTGTCGAACTCCGCCGTGCCGGCGGCGTGGCCCGCGAAAGAATCGCCCACGGCCAGAAAGACGCTGTAGCGGTCGGCGCCGGGCCACATCTGCAGCCACCGGTCGAACTCGGAGGTGTCGGGATCGCCGATCAGCCGGCCCGTGGCATCGAATTCCCCGCGGGGCATGACGCTGCTGGTGGCCCAGGGTCGATCCACGAAATGCTCCACCAGGTGTGCGATCACCGCCGGCCGGTTCTGCTCGGTGATGCCACGCGAGGGAACTCGATTGGTATAGTCCCAGCCCCCCAGGTGCAGGTGCGGCCGGGAGGGAAGAGAGAAGGGATACAGCTGTACGCGCAGCGGAATCGAGCGCGATTGTCGACCGTCATCGAGGAGCATCTCTCCCTGGTAACGTTCCGCCGGAAGGTCTTCCAGGTGGAAGGTGAGCCACACCTGGCGCGTCATTCCGGACGGAATCTCGATGACCCAGTGGTCATCCTCCCGGCGGGCGGCAGGGAGGGCCGACGCTACCGGGGTTCCACCAACCGTGTCGGTCCAGGCAACCTCGCTGACGGAAATTCCTGCCAGCATTTCCTCCGGCAACCCCTCCATTCGCAGGATCAGCCGCCGGGCGCGGGGAGCCGCGTTGGTAATGTTCAGCTGGGCGGAGCGGTATTCGTTGCGCATCAGGTCCACCGCGATGGCTGCCGCGGGCTGCCCCGGGGGATCGGCCAGGTGGTCCAGAAAATCCCAGGTGGGCGACTGCCAGACGACGAGTTCCGGCATTCCCTGGATGCGCCACAACCTCGCCTGGACCGAAAAGATCCGCCGGTGGACGGCGTCGAGGGGAAGCACCGCCCGGAAGTCATCACCGGGCCTGAACTCCCGGATCAGCTGCCAGGCCGAGTCCCACTCGCACAGGATCTCGTCGCGCACTTCCTGGCTGACGGGCAAACCTTCGGCTTTCTCCAGGATGGCGTGCATGTCGGACAGGTAACGACGCACGGCTCCCTGGCGGACCGCTTCCGCCCGTATGGCGCTGGCGAAGTCGTCCACCACGTCGCCGCTGATGGGCTCGTCCAGCCAGGCCGGCTCACCGGCGAAGACCTCGATCTCGTCCACGAAGATGTAGGGGCTCGAGACCACGGCCAGGGCCAGGTACCTGCCGTGAGTGTGCAGCTCGTCGGTCCAGAACTTGTGAACGGCATAGCCTTCCGCCGGGGGAACCTGGTGGCGCCGGTGCCAGGTCACCAGGTCTCCGGCCAGGTGAAACACCTCGTCGGGACCGGCGACGAAGACCAGGATAGCCGTCGGCCAGGACACCCCGGCCGTTCCCGCCGCCGTGTTGTAGGACAGGCCCCTGATGGGGCGATCGGCACCGAGGTCGATGGTTATCAGGGGCGTCTTTCTGCTCCAGCCCACCGTAGAGGACTGTGTCCAGAAGTATCCCGACGTGTACTGTCCATCGGTCAGCTGGGTGGCATCGCCGGGATCCGTGCAGTAGCCGTAGTTGGGGGCCGGGTCCAGGGTATAGCTCGCTCCCCGGGCGATGTTCGTCTGGGGGGGCAAGTCACGCGGTTCCACCAAATCGGGCGGCCACAGGCCCGTGGTGCGACACCGGCATCCGCCCGCTCCATCGCCGCTGTATGGTTCCGGGCACTCCCCGCACTGAGGTCCGCCGGGTGTATCGGTGCAGGTCACCAGGGGATCGCAACCACCGTTGTCCGTGCTACAATCGACCACCCCGCCCTCGTCACCGGCTTCGTCTCCGGCTTCTCCCCCACCGCCTTCCCCCCCGCCGTCGTCTCCGTCACCGTACCCGTCGACAGCGACACCATCACCGGCATCGGCGTCCCCGGCGTCACCACCGTCTATGTGGCCCGACCGGCAACCCGGAAACAAGATGACCGCCAGGAACAGCACGCCGGCAACCACCGGGATCACGACCGCTCTCGAGGGGATATTCATGCAACCACTCCTTGCTTCCGGGGAAGCGTTCGCCCGGCCAGACCGTGTTTTTCATGATGCGGCATCAGCGGTGGGCTGTCAATCACACCCCGGGCGGAAACGGCGGGAGGAACGACACCACGTCTTCCGCGCGGGTGGTTGCCAGCGGCGGCGGCCGGGGGCAGAATCGGGGCATGATCATCTCGGCCAGCCGGCGTACCGACATTCCCGCTTTCTACAGCGACTGGCTGCGGGAGCGCCTGCGCCGGGGCTTCTGCCTGGTACCCAATCCCTTCAACCCCCGCCAGGTGGCCCGGGTGTCGCTGCGCCCGGCGGACGTCGACGCCCTGGTGCTGTGGTCGAAAAACCCCCGGCCCCTGCTCGACCACCTCGAGGAGCTGGTCGCTCCCGGCTACCCCTGCTACTTCCAGTTCACCCTCAACGACTACCCGCGCTGGCTGGAGCCGGGCGTGCCGGCGCTGGCCGAGCGCCTGGAGACCTTCCGGCGGCTCGCCCGGCACCTGGGACCGGAACGGGTGGTGTGGCGCTACGACCCCCTGGTCTTCACCAGCGTCACCACCCACGCCTACCACCGCCAGGCCTTCCGGCGCCTGGTCGATGCCCTGGCCGGGCACAGCCGCCGGGTGGTGGTGAGCATCGTCGATTTCTACCGCAAGACGGAAAGGCGCCTGGGACAGCTCGCCGGCCAGGGCATCGGCGTGGAACGCCGGCCCCGGGACAACCCGCTGACCTGGGAGCTACTCGAGGAGATGCGCGTCCTGGCCGCCGGTCGCGACCTGGAGATGTTCTCCTGTGCCGACGATCTTTCCCGTGCCGGCATACCGGCCGGTGCCTGCATCGACGCCGAGCTGCTCGGCCGTCTGGGCCGGCAGGTGTCCGCCCGCAAGGATCCCGGCCAGCGTCCTACCTGCCGCTGTGCCGTCAGCCGCGACATCGGCATGACCGACACCTGCCGGCACGGTTGTCGCTACTGCTACGCCACCCGGGACCCGGCCCTGGCCGCCCGGCGGCACTCCCAGCACCGCCCCCGGGCGCCGGTGCTGTGGCAGGCATCCCCGGCCGGCTGGCCAGCGGCGGCAAGTGATGCTAGATTGGGGGATGAACCGGGAGGGTGGTAATGAGAGTTATTGGCTTGAAGATCGCCGTTGCGGCGGCGGGATTGCTGCTGGCCGGCACGACCCCGGCCCAGACGGCCGACCAGCCCGCGGCAACGGGTAAAGAGGAGATCGATGAAGCGCAGCTGAAAAAGCTGCGCCTGGAGGCCGAGCGGGCCCGCCTGGAAGCCGAGCGGGCCCAGGCCGAGGCCGCCCGCGCCCAGGCCGAGGCCGAACGGGCCCGGGCCGAAGCCGAACGGGCCCGGGCCGAGGCCGAGCTGCGACGCGCCCGCACGAAAATGCGCCGCCGCCATCGCGCCCGCCGGCGACGGCCGGCTTACCGGCGCGCTTGGCAGCCCCCGCCTCCCCCCGGCCCCCCACCCGGGGCCTTTACCCACGACGGGTTTTTCCTGCGCCTGGCCCTGGGCCCGGGCTTCGGCGGTTATACCAGCAGCGGCCACGTCCTGCTCGAAGGCAGCGGATTGCTGCTGACGGCGCCCGGGGAAAAGAGCATGCTCGGCGGCGGCTCCATCTCCCTGGGAGGCAGCGTCGGGGGCGGATTCATCATTCACGGAGACCTGTGGGGCACGGTACAGATGGGAGATTCGCGCTACGACAGCCTGCAGCAGGTGTCACTGGGCGTGGTGGGGGTCGGGGTCACCTATTACTTTATGCCCGCCAACATCTACCTGACCGGCTCACTGGGTTTCGCCACCACCCAGGCCCAGGGAGGGTACGACGACTACTACTTCTACTCCCATGACGTCAACCAGCACCTGGGCAGCGGGGTGGCCGTGTCCGTCGGCTGCGGAAAGGAGTGGTGGGTGTCGGCCAACTGGGGGGTGGGAATGTCACTGACCGGCCACTTCGCCTACAGCGAGGGCGACGACTTCATCCTGCGCCAGGGTGGCCTGCAACTGCTGTTCAGCGCCACTTTCAACTGATTACGCAGGCGGCGGGCGGCGCGGCCGCTTCAGGGTGCCGGGCCGTTGACCTGGAGATCGAGCAGCTCGGCTTCGAAATAAGCATACTCGCCCTGCCGGTCATGCCACAGGCCCCGTCCCCGGGAGAACAAGCGCCAGGGACCGAACCGGCGATAGGCTTCGACCGGGGTGGACCAGCGCTTGGGCGTGAACCGCCGGCCGTCGGCCGACGCGGCCAGGCGGTCATCGGAGACGAAGTCCACCAATTCGCAGCGCTCGTTGAAGTGGAGCACCGCGCTGATGGTGTTGGCGCCAACCGTGTAGCGGCCCCGGACCGAGCGTTCGTCCAGTTCCTCCCAGTTGATGCCGGGGTCGAGCAGCGCCGCCGGCGCCAGCAGGCACAGGTCGTTGAACAGGGTCACCGTCTCGGCGCGGGTCAGCTCCGGGCCGGAGGCGTCGACCAGGGGGATCGAGGCCAGCAACCTCACTCGCATGGTGGCGGCCCCGCCCGAGAAGGCGTGCAGGACCTCAACCGGCAGGCCGCCGCGGCGCGCCCGCATGAAGAAGAAGCGCGCCGGCTCGGCGACGAAGTTGTACTGCTCCGCGGTGAACTCCATCCAGGGCTGGTCCGGCCCGCCCCGGATGCGTCCCCGCCAGCGGGCCCGGAAGTGGTGCACCCGCTCCCGGCCTACCACGCCAGCCTGCTCCAGGTAGCAGCGCAGCGGCCGGGGCAGCGCGGACAGTTCGCCGGCGGCGACCGGTGTCGCGATCGCCGGCCGCGCCAGCCGCCCGCGCACCTGCCGCAGATACTCGGCCCGGAAACCCCACGGCCCCAGGGAGGCCAAACCGTAAAGCAGGATCGGCAGCAGCAGCAGGTTGGCGACGGTGCCGAAGCGGGCATCCCGCCAGGTGGAGAATATCAATCCCTGGGAGAGCACCACCCCGGCCAACCCCGGCAGCCACCAGGCACGTTGCCCGGCGGCCAGCAGCCCGGCCGCGGCCAGCAGCAGCAGCCCGGCCGCCATCCAGAGCAGCCCCTGCGGCCGGGAGACGGCCTGGGTGAACTGGGGCAGCCGGCCCGGCGCCAGCGCCTTGGCCAGGCCGAGAAAGTGGATGAGGCCGTGCAGGGCCAGGAGACCAGCGCAAAGCCACTTCATGTCATCAACTCCTCTCCGCAAGCGGCGTGGCCGGCACCCGTCAGAGAGCCCGGCGCGCGGGACCGTCCGTCGCCGGCCCGGACCCCCGACAGTACACCGGCCGCGTCCGCTCTTCAACGCGGCGACACAACCACGGGGACAGGCACGGGAAAAAGTTTTTACGGATCAGTCGGTTATTGCACCCGACAGGGATATCCCCCGGGCAACCACTTGATATTGAAGGCGAACCCCGGAAAGACGGGCTTCTCTTCTCTGACATCTCCTTGAACTACAATGCTTTTCCCGTGGGCCTGTCCCCGCTCTCCGCTCTCCCCGCTCTCCGCTCTCCCCAGAAAAGGCACGATTATAGCGATTGGACACCCAGGGGCAGGGGGAGGGTAACCCGTTCGGGGGATTTCCACCGGGCAACCGTTGTCGTTACCATTATTCCCGGCCGGCCGTGATCGAGAACCCGGAAACCCGGCCGGGTGTTCGCGGGGGGATGATGGCCGGCCGGCACATCCCGGCCCGCTCCTTCCGGAAGGGACCGGGGTGTGCAGGGGGGGTTCTGGACAACACCTGCCGTCTCGCGTATTCTCCGCCAGTCTTCTGGAATCCGGGGTCGGTGATGAAACGATTCGAGGAGCGCCTCGCGGGAGCCACGTCGGTCCACGAAATCGGCCGGCTGGTGATGGATGCCGCCGGGAGACTTATCGGTTTCTCCTCCGCCCAGTTCGCTCCTCTCTCCGGGGAAACGGGAGTCGAGGATGGTGCCATTTACCACTGCGAGGTAGGACCCAACGAGGTCCACCTGGAGAGGTTCGTGGAGACGTTTCCCTTGATGCAGAAGGAAATTCTCTCTCTGGCCGAGCTGCTCGCCCGGGAGGGCCGCAGTTGCAACCTGGAGCAGCGCCTCTCACCTCGCGAATATCGCGCCACCAGGGTCTACAACGAGTACATGCGACCTTTCCGGGTAGAGCGGGAGATCGTGGTCGCGATGGGTGACACCCGCCAACCGCTCGGCTTCATCTGTACTTCTCGCTCGGCCCGGGAAAAGGAGTTTACCTCTAAAGCCCTGGTCATGCTGGAGAGGATCCGCGACCGGGCCGAACGGGCTCTCCTGGCATTGCGCACATCGGGAGGAACGGCGGAAGACATCCAGGAGATCCTCTTTGCTCTGGACGCCGGCTTGCCCGTCGCCAGCGTGTTGTTCGACGCCGCCGGCCACCTGCTGTGGCTCAGTCAGGAGGCCGTGATTCGCCTGGAACTGGTATCCGGGTTCCTGGGCTCGACCCGCATGATCGTGCGTAATGACCAGTTGGAAGCCCTGCGCAAGATTGCTGTGGTGGCGGCTGCCTCCCCTGCTACCACGGTGGCGGGGCCGTACCCGCAGGCGAGGCAGGTCCTGCGGCCAGCCGAACGGATGACGGTTCGGGTACTGTCCCGGCAGGGAGAACCGCCCACCGTCCTGATATCCATCCTGGAGGCGCTGCCGGCACCGTTCCGTCGTGAGCCCGGCCGAACAATCTGTCCGGGCCTCACCACCAGGGAAAACGAGGTAACCCTGCTGGCGGCCCAGGGATACTCGGTGGTAAATATCGCCGCCCGGCTGAATATCGCCGAAGCCACGGTGAAAACTCATCTCAAGCGCATCTACCGCAAGCTCGACGTGTGTTCCCGGGCAGAGCTGACCTGGAAGCTGCTGTCCGGCGGGCCGAGGCAGGAGGGCGACCAGGTTTCACCTCCGGAGACGGACTCTGGACAGGCGGGAAGGTAACGGACCAATCCCCGCGTTCGTCATTCAAGAGCATCTGTACGAAGGGAACCACCGACTTCATCCGTTGCGCCGGGCGTGGCGACGTCGCTTGACAATGGAAAAGGTAACAAGTTTATCTAGTAGACAGGTGTATCCCGACATCGGTGGGGCAGGCGACGACGAGACCGGGGTCTTCGTGCACGCCATCCGGGCCGGTACCGGCTGGCGGGTGGACTGCTGGGGAGACTGGGGGCTCTGGGGACCGAACTGGAGCCACCAGGAAACCCTCTATCCGGCGCTGATCGCCGCCGCCACCGCGGCCGAACCGACCTTTCCGGACACCTGGCGACACGCCCCGGTTCAGCTGGAAGTCTGCGGCGTCATGCAGACCTGGGCCGACCTGGGCTGGACCGCCGCTGCGCCCGACGGCGAGGTATACAAGTCCTTCCAGTGGGCACTGGAGCAACACGCCTCGGTTCTCAACGCCAAGTCCAGCCCGGTGCCGGAACAATACCTCGAGGCGGTGAACGACCTGCTCAGGCACAACGGCTACCGGCTGGCCCTCGAGTCGTTGACCCACCCCGCCCGGCTGACCAGGGGAAGCAGCGCGACATTCGTCAGCAGCTGGTCCAACCTGGGCGTGGCCCCTCCCTACCGCCCGCGAATTCTGACCTGGCAACTGCGTGGTGCCGACAAGACGGCGTCGTTCGCCAGCCAGGCCGACATCACCACCTGGCTGCCCGGTTCCCGGCAGGTGGTCGACATCCTGGACATCCCCTCCGACCTGCCCGCCGGCGACTACCAGGTCGCGGTCGCGCTCGTCGACCGGGCCGGGACGGCTCCGGTTACCCGGCCTCTCGCCCCGCTGGCACTGGCGATAGCCGGCCGGGGCGAAGACGGCTGGTACGTCGTCTCGCAGGTGGTCGTCGAATAGGTTGGGGAAGAATTTCGGGTAAACTCGGCACCAGGAGGATGAAGATGAGAAGAGAGATCGACAGAATGGTTGCGCTCTGCCTAATCGTGTCCGCTTGCGCATCCGGTGGCTGCGGCACCTCCGGTGAGAAGCCGGCCTGCCGGTTCGAGCAACCGTTCCCGTACTCTTCCGATTCACCGTACCTGGGAGTTCATGGCAACAGGGAGAACAACGACCGGATCTTTTGCCCTGGTCCAGCCGAGGGGGTCGAACGCTCGTGGGCGGCGCTGGCCGGCCGGATGGTGGTTCAACCCGTCGCCTTTTCCGCCGATGGTAACACCATCTATGCTACCGTCATGCGGACCGAGGGATGCCGGCTCTATGCCGTTGACAGGAAGAGCGGAAAAGAGATCTGGTGCTCGGAGCACTTCACGGTAGGGGTGGCGGGAAGCTCGGTGGAGTCGGACGAAGACGGCTATCTCTACCTGACCGATGGAGGCAACGCCTCCACGGTCTACTCGCTTCACCCGGAAGACGGCAGCGTACGCTGGCGCACCTCCCTGGCGGGGTTGTTCAGCGGGACGGGCAGCGTCTACCACGCTCCCCTGGGTCTTCACTTCACGCCGGACGGCTACCTGGCCACGGTTACACCCGACGGAGTCGTGGTCTTACTGGACCGCAGTGATGGCCGGGTGTTGACCCATTTCGACATCCAGTCCGAGCTGGGTTTCGTGCCGCCTCCCCGGGCGGAAATTCCCATGGAGCTGGTTCCCCAGTACGTATTTGATCGCTACCGGCAGGTCATCGGCGAAATGAGCGAGGACGAGTTCGCGGTGTTGATCAACGGTACCCTGGGCGGATCGGGATCGTTTTCCGACAACACCATCGCCGTTTCGGCACTGAATCAGCTCTTCGTGGTAGGCGGCGGCCCCACCACGGAACAAGGCTCGCTGGTGGCACTGAACGTGGTCGCGGGCACTCCCGATCCGCACCTGGAGTTGGCTTGGTATGTGACCCTGGCTCCCGGCAGCGCTACTTCCCCGGCGCTCAGTCGCGACGGCACCCGCGTCGTGGTCGGCGACGGGACGAGCGGCTTGCTCTACATCGACGTCGAAGCCTGCAACGACAACACGGATAGTGACCCGCACGCCGAATTCTGCGCGCCGCTTTGGAGCTACCCCCTCTTAGGCGGCAAGTCCCTGGGTTCGGTGAGCCTGGACGAGAACGGCGTGGTCTACGCCTGGCATTCCTCCTCCGAGGCCAAAGACCCGGACTTGTTTGCCCTGGGAAACGCAGGTGGTCAACCCGAACTGCTATGGCAACATTGCTTTGCAGACGGCGACATAAACGCGCAATGGACCTCGAGCGCCACGGTGACCGACAACCTGGTGATCGGCACCGTGAGCTTCCTGGAGGGAACGATGTCGGGTCCACTGAGCGGCCTGCCGTTTTACGAGAACCTCACTCACGAACTGGTGGCCGTCGATCGCTTCAGCGGTGAGGTGGTCTGGCGCACGGCGGCGGACGACGATTCGGTCAACTCCCCGGCCATAGGACCGGACGGTGCCATCTACCTTCCCATCATGGGCACCCTGGACCTGCTGTCGACGGCTTCTGAGACGCATTACCAGGGAGGTATCGTGCGCTACGTTCCGGAGATGGGAGAGGACGCAACCATTGACACACGATGACACATCGCTGAAACCAACGAGGACTGCAGGATCATTGTTCATCATGCTGTTCATGCTGCTCCTGGCCATCGTTTCCGGGTGCTCCACCGGCGCCAGCTACAACCTGCACCTGTTGTTTCCAGGAGACGATGCCAGACAGGCAATTGACCAGATCGAGATCTGGGCACTGGAACCGGGAGGCCATGATTGCGGTGATTTCGAAGGCCAGGGTCTGGCCCCGCAAGATCTGGTTGTCATCTCAGGAGTGGTGGTGAAAAAGCCGTTCACGGAAAATGCCCGCCTGGGCCGGGTGTCGGCCGGGCCGGTGATGTTCGTCGCCGAGGGGAGCAAGGCGCCGGGGGTGAAGATCCTGCGTGGCTGCGCGGTGGCCGAGGTCAAGGCCGGAAGCACGATCGAGGTGACCGTGGAACTCGCGTGTATCTGCAACGCGGCTTCCGGCAACTGTGCACCCGAAGACGAGATAATAGGAAACGGGCTGGACGACGACTGCGACGGCATGACGGACGAATGTGATGAGGATCTCGACTGCAACGACGACAACGGCTGCACCCAGGATTTTTGCCTGGAATCCCGCTGCCACTGGCAAAACTGGCCGGATACGACAGGGTGCAGCGACGGAGACATTTGCACCGTCGACGATGCCTGCAGCGATGGTATATGCACGGGTGCGGGTAAGGACTGCAGTGAACTCGACGGGGTGTGCATCGAAGGTATCTGCAACCCGGAAAGCGGGGCCTGCGAGGCGCGGGCCGCACCTGACGGCACTGCCTGCGATGACAATCGGTGGTGCACCCAAGGCGACGAGTGTGTTTCCGGAAAATGCTCCGGTGTCGAGCGGACCTGCGCGGATACGGATCCCTGCACTCGAGACAGCTGCGATGAAAACACCGATACCTGCCTTCACGAAGTTGTTCCTCGGCCCGGAGCGGAGGGACCGACCGGTGCTCCCACCTGCAGCAATGGAAGCGATGATGACTGCGACGGGATGACGGACCTGGCTGATGCCAACTGCAACGCCTGCCAACAAGATGCCGAGTGCGATGACGGGAACGAATGCACGCTGGACAGTTGTGTCGAGCAGGATTGCTACAACATACCGGTTGCCGACGAAACACCCTGCTCGGACGACGGGGTCTTCTGCAACGGCGTAGAGGTTTGTCGGCAAGGAGTATGCACCCACTCGGGAAATCCCTGCCCCGGTGCCGACGGTGACGGCGACTGTTCGGAATCGTGCGCCGAAGACCTTCGCTCCTGCACCGCCGACGATCCCCAGGACGCGGCTTGCGACGACGGGAACTGGTGCACGGTATCAGACACCTGTACTTCCGGAGTCTGCAGCGGCAGCGAGAGAGACTGCGACGATGGCGACACCTGTACGCAGGACGGCTGTGACGAAGAAGCGGACACTTGTCAACACCAACTCACGCCGCTGCCGGGTGCGGAGGGACCCGCCGAAAACCCGACTTGCGGCAACGGCATCGATGATGACTGCGATGGCTTTGCCGATGAACTGGACGCCGACTGCCTGGCCCTGGAATGGGTTCCGCTCGGCGGCGGAACCTTCATGATGGGCAGCGAAGCGGGTCTCGCCAACGAGACGCCGATTCACGCGGTGACAGTGCCGCCTTTTGAGATGACCAGGTCCGAAATCACCGTCGCTCAATACCAGGCGTGCGTAGCCGCCGGGATCTGTTCGCCTCCCCGTGACAACGCCGCGGACGAGCGCTGCAACTGGGGAACCAGCGGACGCGGTTCCCACCCGGTTAACTGCATCGCCTGGAACCAAGCGGTGGCGTTTTGCACCTGGGCAGGTGGCCGCCTGCCGTCCGAGGCGGAGTGGGAGTACGCGGCCCGTTCCGGCGGACAGGACGTCACCTACCCTTGGGGAAACGTGATGGCGAGCTGCCAGTACGCGGTAATGGATGAAACCGGCGATGGCTGCGGCCTGAACAGCACCTGGCCGGTCTGCAGCAAGCCCGACGGCGACACCGCCCAGGGCCTATGCGACATGGCCGGCAATGTCTGGGAATGGGTGCAAGACTGGTATCACTCCAGGTACGATGGGGCACCAACTGACGGCAGTGCCTGGGAGGTTCCCGAGACCGACAAGAGAGTCCTCCGGGGAGGAGCATGGCTGGACGAAGCATACCGCCTGCGAGCCACCATGCGCCCCGGCTACGACCCCGAGGCCCAGGATTCAGACGACGGCTTCCGCTGTGCCCGGAATGCTCCCTGACCCCCACAACCACGGGGACAGGCACGGGAAAAAGTTTTTACGGATCAGTCGGTTATTGCACCCGACAGGGATGAACCCCGGGCAACCACTTGATATTGAAGGCGAACCCCGGAAAGACGGGCTTCTCTTCTCTGACATCTCCTTGAACTACAAGGATTTTCCCGTGGGCCTGTCCCCGCCATCGCCCATTTCCGAAGTCGGAAAGACATTGACGGGGAAGGTCACGGTAAATCGGCTCCGAGGGAAACCATGGGGACAGGCACGGAACCAGGTTTTCCCCCCGCGGGCCTGTCCCCGCTATCCGCTGGGCGTTCCCGGGGCGGTCTCATGAGAGGAGCGGATGACCCCGATGGGTTGCAACATCAATTCCTTCCCTGCGGCCATGGCAGCTCTCCTTCGCGTGACCGGGCCGGGTCTCGACCCCGGGCCGATCGATGCTTCCGGGACGCGGCGGGCCGGCCGGCTCCTACCCGCGGGAGCCGGCGCTCACGTCCTGCCCCACCAGCCCGAGCAGCTCCCTTCTCACCAGGGCGGTCTTCCTCCTGACGTCGGAGGACTTGAAGAAACCCGCCGCCACCAGCACCGCCGCCGCCCCGGCCAGGACGAGCGGGGCGCCGGCCAGCGACCGGCCGCCGGAGATCCCCAGGGCCAGGCCGGCCGCGCAGCAGGCCACGGCCACGGGAACCGACCAGCGGGGCCGCCGCAGCTCGGAGTCGAGATCGCCCAGGTCGGCGTCCATGATCTGGCCGAGCATCTCCACGTCGCGCACGCCGTTCCGGTAGGCCTCCAGGAACGACAGCGCCGCTCGTCCCGCCGGGGCGTGGGGAATGAACCGGGCCAGCCTCGTGGCCCGGTCGATGTTGTCGGCCCGCACCAGCTTCTTCACCTGGGAGATGAACGCCTCCGCGTTCAGATCCAGCAGGAAGGCCAGGCGCGCCGGCCGGACGGCGGCCGCCAGCACGCCGGCTCCCAGCAACGTGTACACCAGCCACTGCATCGTCTCCACCTCGGGCATGCCGGCCTCCGGTCGTTCCCTGCAGTCCCCGTGTGTCCGGGTTCCACTATCCGACAGCACCGCCGAGGTTTCAACCGGGCGCGACACCCGGCCTGTCCCCGGCCGCGGCCGCGTAGCCGGTCAGCTCCCCGACCGTCCCTTCATGACGGCCGCGCCCACGAAGAAGCCCGACGCCAGCACGGCCAGCGAGATGGCGCCGGCGAGCTCGGGCGAGACGTTGTTCGGCGACACCGCGCAGAAGAACAGGGAGAGCCCCCCGCAGATGACGCCGAGAACACCGTAGGCACCGCTCGTGAACATCTCCATCTCCTTCCCGGCCGGCGCTGCCGCCGCCCGCGTGGTGATCCGTCGTGACAGTGCAATACGATGTGCGGCCATTCTTCTCAAGAGATTTTCCCGGCCGCCGGTGCGGGTGCGGCGCTGGCCTCTCCCCTTCCCCCTTCTCTCCGCAGGCGCAAGGTGGTACCGTGGCACCCATGTCCGGGCGAATCATCCAGGTCCTGGTCCTGCCGGCCCTGCTGGCCTGCCTCTCCTGCGATCGCTGCGGGGAGCAGACCCCGGACGAGGAGCTGATCACCAGGCTCGTCGACCGGGCGGTGGAGCTGGCCGAGAAGCATGACATCGGCGGGCTGATGGACCTTGCCAGCTCGGATTTCCTGGCCCGGCCGGGCAACCACGACGGCCGCGAGACCAGGCGGCTGCTTTTTCTCATCTTCCGGCGCTACCGCAGCATCGAGATCCTCCATCCCCGCCCGCGGGTGGAGCTGGACCCCTCCGGCGAGCGGGCCACGGCGCGGGTGGTGTTTCTCATGCTGCGCCGGGGCCAGGAGCGCCCCGACCTCGAGGGGCTGGGCGACGACCTGGACAGGTGGGTGGAGCGGGCGGCCGACTTCGCGCGGCTGTACCGGCTGGACCTGGACCTGGTGAAGATCGACGGCGACTGGCTGGTGCAGCAGGCGCGGCTGGAAAGGTAACCACGGGCAACCACGGTTGGGGGCAACCACGGTTTCGGGCAACCACGGGGGGTTGCCCCTACGGCATCGTCGCACGACACGTCGGCGTTCGTAGGGGCGGGCCCCCGTGCCCGCCCTGAAACAGGCACCCGGGGCAGGACAGTTGCAATTAACCGCGTAACCGGGTATATGCAAACACCGAAAGGAGGACGAAGCCACCATGCGCACCCTGACAAGAGTGTTCAAGGCCCTTGCGGACCAGACCCGGCTGCAGATGCTGGGGCTGCTGCTCGAGGCCGGCGAGCTGTGCGTCTGCGACTTCGTCGCGGTGCTGCAGATAACCCAGTCCAAGGCGTCGCGACACCTGCGCCACCTGGTCGACGCCGGGCTGCTCGACGACCGGCGCGAGGCCGTCTGGGTGTACTTCCGCATCAGCGCCGAGCCGGGGCCGGCCCAGGCCCGGGTACTGGAAGTGCTGCCCGCGGTGCTCGCCGGCAGGATGCCCGCCGGGCTGTTCGAGCGGTTGGCCGCCTGGCGAGAGAGCAAGGAGCGCCCCGGCAGCGGCTGCCGGGTGTCGGCCGCCACCGGGGCGGCCGGGCGCGGGGGCGGGCGATGACCGGCCCGGGCGGCGGCGTCGCCGGGAGGCTCGCGGTCCTGGACCGCTTCCTCACCGTCTGGATATTCCTGGCCATGGGCATCGGCATCGGGGCCGGGTATCTCCTTCCCGGCGCCGTCTCCCTGCTGGAGGAGTTGAGCGTGGGCACGACGTCGATCCCCATCGCCGTCGGGCTGGTGCTGATGATGTACCCGCCGCTCGCCAGGGTCAGGTACGAACGGCTGGGTTCGGTCTTCCGCAACTTCCGGGTGCTGGGGCTCTCGCTGGTGCAGAACTGGCTGGTGGGCCCGGTGCTGATGTTCGGGCTGGCAGTGGTCTTCCTGCACGACCGGCCCGAGTACATGGTGGGGCTGATCCTGATCGGCCTGGCGCGCTGCATCGCCATGGTCATCGTTTGGAACGACCTGGCCGGGGGCGACACCGAGTACTGCGCCGGGCTGGTGGCCTTCAACTCCATCTTCCAGGTGCTGTTCTACTCGCTGTACGCCTACCTGTTCATAACCGTCCTGCCCACCTGGCTGGGTCTGGAGGGTGCGGTGGTCGACATCACCATCGGCGAGATCGCCGGCAGCGTCTTCATCTACCTGGGCATCCCCTTCATCGCCGGCCTGCTCACCCGCGTCTCGCTGGTGAGGCTCAGGGGCATCGACTGGTACCACACGAAATTCATCCCCAGGATAAGCCCCATCACCCTGGTGGCGCTGCTGTTCACCATCGTGGTGATGTTCTCGCTCAAGGGCGGCACCATCGTCCAGCTTCCCCTCGACGTGGTGCGCATCGCCCTGCCCCTGCTGGTGTACTTCGTGCTGATGTTCTTCATCTCCTTCTTCATGTCCCGGCTGGTGGGCGCCACCCGGGGGCAGACGGTCACCCTGTCGTTCACCGCCGCTTCCAACAACTTCGAGCTGGCCATCGCCGTGGCCGTGGCCACCTTCGGCATCCAGCACGGGGCGGCCTTCGCCGCGGTGATCGGTCCCCTGGTGGAGGTGCCGGTGCTGATCGGCCTGGTCAACGTGGCCCTGTGGCTGGGCCGGAGGTACTTCCCGGCCGCCGCCGCGGCAGCTCCGGCCGGGGAGCGGGCCGGAGCGGTCGATAGGAGATCCCCGTGACCGAGCAAGGTGTTCGCCTGCAGGTGCTGGTATTCGACGACTGTCTTCACGCCGAGGCGGCGCTCGCGGTCGCAACAGAAGGAGGCAGATCATGAGCAAGCAAGATGACGTGCGCCGGGAGGTGTCCCGCGCCTATGCGCGCAACCTCTTGGTGATGGCCGCGGTGCTGGTGGCCGCGGTGCTGGTGGCCGCCGGGGTCTTGGGCCTTTCCTGCGGGCCTGTCCCCGCTGTCTCCCACGAGAGTCTTGTAAGTGATGGTCTTCTGACGTAACGTTCATTATCCTTACGGGGGAGGCCTCGCGGAACACCGCCGGGGTTCAACGATTCGCCCCGCCGAGCTTCACCCGGCAACTGCTTTCGCGGCCGCAAGGCAAGAAAGAAAGGGGGCCGATGTGAAATACGAGAAGAAGAGAGCCAGGAAGCAGTGGATCACCGACTGGTGGCCGAACAGGTTTAACCTGAGGCTCCTGCGACAGCACTGCTCGAGTTCCAACCCTTATGGCCCCGACTTCGACTATGCCGCCGAGTGCAGGCACCTGGATCTCGCCGCGGTGAAAAAAGACCTGCAGCAGATCATGACGAACACCGAAGAGTGGTGGCCGGCCGACTTCGGCCACTATGACCTGCTGTTCGTCCGACTGGCCTGGCATAGCGCGGGCAGCTACCGAATCTACGACGGCAGGGGCTGATCGACCGCGGCTCAGGAGACTGGCGGGCACCGCCGGATCGCGCTGGACATGGTCAGCCTGCCCAACTGACACAAGGAGCTCCGGATGTCGAGCCAACTGCCACCAGGAGTCTCCCCGAGAATCCACCGGCTGGCCAGAAGGTTCTTCCGGCCGGTGGAGAGATTTCTTCGTATCGAAGCGTCCAGTGGTATACTTCTTCTGGCCGCCGCGGCGACAGCCGTCTTCTGGGCCAACTCCCCTTGGGCGTCGGCGTACCACCACTTGCTGCACCTCGAGTTGTTCGTCGGATTCAGTCAACACACCCTGAGATTTTCGCTGCATTTCCTCATCAACGAAGTACTCATGGTCGTTTTTTTCTTCGTAGTGGGGTTGGAGATCAGGAGGGAGATCCTCGAGGGTGAGCTCTCTTCGCTGCGCCGGGCGGCCTTGCCCCTGGCTGCCGCTCTCGGAGGCATGGCGGTTCCTGCGATCATTTACCTGATGTTCAACCACGGCACCACCGCCGCGGGGGGGTGGGGGGTGCCCATGGCCACGGACATCGCCTTCGCCGTGGGCGTCCTCACCTTGCTCGGAAGCCGCGTACCGCATTCGCTGCGAATGTTGCTGCTCGCCCTGGCCATAATCGACGACGTCGGAGCGATTCTCGTCATCGCCCTATTCTACTCCGGAGCCCTGTCCTGGATCGGGCTGGCCGTGGCAGGCGTGGGACTTGCGATGACAGTGGTGATGCAATGGAGCGGGATACGTAACGCCCTGGCGTTCTTCGTACCGGGGGCGGTGGTGTGGGCAGGGCTGTTACAGGCGGGCATACACCCGACCTTGGCCGGCGTGCTGCTCGGCCTGCTCACACCTGCTCGAGCCTGGTACGGCCGAGAGGGGTTTGCGGCCGAGATTCGGCGTGCCTCCGCCGAGTTACAACGAGGCAACGGCACCGACGTCGAGCAATCCCTTCTGATCACCGGCGTCGCACGGGCCTGCCGGGAGGCTGTCGCACCGGCCGCCCGCATCCAGGCGGCCCTTCATCCCTGGGTCGCCTTCGTGATCATGCCGTTGTTCGCCTTGGCCAATGCAGGTGTAAATATCTCCACGGGCGAAGGTGCTTTCTCGGGTGACGGCAGGCTGGTGTGGGGAATATCGCTGGGATTGCTGCTCGGAAAACCTCTCGGTATCGTGTCGTTCACCTGGCTGGCCGTCCGGGCTGGACTGACATCGCTGCCGACGAGTGTCCGCTGGAGAGGGATACTGGTGGTCGGTTGTGTATCCGGCATCGGTTTCACCATGTCGCTGTTCATCGGAGCCCTGGCCTTCAGCGACTCCAGCCGGCACGCGGTGGCGAAGCTGTCGATCCTGGCCGCCTCGGTGGCGGCGGCAGCGATCGGCTTGCTGATCGGCAGATTCGCGCTGCATCCGAGAAAGTCCCGGTGTTGCCAAACTGCAGCCGGTGAGGTAGAGAGGTAACAATCAGGGGAGAGAGACGGCACTTGAAGTGTCCCAGTTGCGGTGTGGAAAACCAGGGTTCGTTCAGGTTCTGCAGCAACTGCGGTGCCGGGTTGCCGGCGGCGCCGGTGCAGACCGGCCAATCCAGCGCCGGCGAGCGGGCCACCGCGCGGGTGGTGTTCCTCATGCTGCGCCGGGGCCAGGAGCGCCCCGATCTCGAGGGGCTGGGCGATGATCTGGACAGGTGGGTGGAGCGGGCGGCCGACTTCGCGCGGCTGTACCGGCTGGACCTGGACCTGGTGAAGATCGACGGCGACTGGCTGGTACAGCAGGCGCGGCTGGAGAGATAACCTCGGTATATTTTCCGCTTGTGGCGGGCGGGAAGAAGAGAACGACGAACATGGAGGACGACATGTTGAGCAATAAGCTGGAGGGGTTCATTCCTTTCATCCTGCAGGAGTGCGAATCGCAGTTTCCGACGACGTGCAAGAGCTGCGGCCGTGGCTTCGCCGACTTTCTCGACTACGTTCGGTCAACGAGACCCATAGGCCTGATACCCGACATGGACCCCGACGACGATCCGCTGGGTCTGCTGTCGCTGGCGAACTGCAACTGCGGTAACACGTTGGCCCTGAAGTGCGAGAGTCTCGAGATGCACACGAGGTTTATCGACGCGCTCGAGAAAGAGAGCGCCGCATCCGGCCGCTCACTCGCTGACATCCTCGTCGAGATCCGCAGCAGGATTCGAGCGGCCGCTCTGGCCGAGCACGCATCTTGAGACGCGAATGACCACCGACGGCAGGTTCGAACTCCGCGGGCGGCACCTTCATCCGCCCCCGCTGAGCCGCGGCGGCGGCCGCGCTCTCCCCAACACGCGGCAGCGAAATCCGTGGCCATCGAGATAGTTGTTGACGGTGTAGAAAGAGAGCCCCGGGCTTTGCCCCGGTTGCAGCGGGCCTGTCCCCGCTGTCTTCCGTTACCCTCCCGGATCGCCGGCATTGTCGGGGGGGCCTGGTAGGATGGCTTCAGGAAGATATCGATGATTACTCGACGGTACGAGGACGAGGTGCTCGATGACCTGGGTGATGACGGAATGCCAAAGCATAAAAAGAGGAAGTCTATGCAGCAAGCTGGCCGAGCTGATACCCCGTGACTTTCCCGGCGGCTTCACCGTGGACCAGCTGCTGGACCACCCTGCCCTGGACGACGAGGATCGCGAAGAGATCCGCTGGCACGCGGCCAACGGCGCCCTGGTGTATGGATTCGGCAACGGCATCTACTGCCGGCGTAGCGGCAGCCGCTGGGAGATCGTGGACTACCGCTCGCAACGTGCCCTGTGGTTCGGCGCCCTGCTGAAGGAGCTCGGCCTCGATCCCGGGGCCGCCGTGCGAACGGATGACGCCCGCTTCCTGCGGGCACTCGACGCCGCCGACCTCAAGGTCCGCCGGGAGGTGGGGCCACCCGGCTATCCGCCCGGGTGCAACGGGAGGATGACGGAGCCGGACAGCGAGGCGGTCTTCGCCTCGGCCGCCGAGAAGCTGCAAGAGCGGTTCGGTCCCACCCCCTTGCTAACCTTCGATCTGGCCACGTGGATCACCACCGAGATCGACATCGCCAGGGTGCAGGAGAACTCGCGGCTGCAGTCCGGCGACGACGAGCCGCTCCCTCCTCTCTCCCGGGCGGCGTGGAACGGCGACCTCGACCTGGTCCGGAAGTTGATAGCCGAGGGTGCCGATGTGGACCGGCGTGACGAAACCGACAACCGGGCCCTCGACTATGCAGCCATTCGCGGCGACCTGCCCATCGTCGAGTTGCTGGTCTCCGCCGGGGCGGACGTACGGGCCGCCGGTCCCGATGGCTCGACGGTGCTTCACAGCGCCATGGAGTCCTGCAACCTGGACGTCGTTCGCTACCTGGTGGAGCAGGGCGCGGAAGTCAACGCCAGGATGGACGACACCACGCCCCTGCACCTGGCGGGCTACGGCTCACCGCCGGAGCTGATCGACTATCTGGTCGCGCAGGGTGCCGATGTCAACGCGGTCGATGGTCGTTACACGCCGCTTGACAACGCCATGCATGCGGGAAACCGGCAAACCGCTCGAGTGCTGAAGAAGCATGGCGGCCGGTTCCGGATGGACCTGTAGGAGCGGCACTCCGCTCTTCCGGTATTGCCTGCCGGCGAGCCACGGTTGCAGCGGGCCTGTCCCCGGGCCTCCCGGGCCTCCGAAGATCATGCCCCCTGGCTGAAGCAATTTTTTTCAAACCTCCGGCGTATCAGTCTCATAGAAGTTCTGGACCACCTGCTCCATTTTGGCGATTTCCTCGTCGGATAAGAAGTTGAAATGACTGGTTCGTTTCCTTGCCGAAAGTCGGCCATTGTTCTGGAGACAAAACCTGATGAACAGGTCAATTTGCCGATCGGGCATATCCACGATTTCTTGGAGGGCCTTCTTGGTTCGATCGTGGTTGGCCAGGAAAGTGAGTTCCTCGGCAAGTTCTGTGTCGATAGTCTGCTTGATGAAGCTGAAGAGAGCCTCTGCTTGAGGCGTCATGTCGATATACCTGTACCAAAGAGCAGTCTCGTTGTGAACGGTCATGCGGCCGTTTTCGTCGAGCGTGTATTCCACCAATGACATAAGAGGGCGAGAGAAGGCTTCCAGGGAAGCATCATAGTCGGCAAGACTTTTCAGCATGGCCGCTGACACGGGGAACATGATTCCTTCGGGAATAAAGCCACGACGAGCGAGGATATTGTGGACCAGGAACCGGTGGATTCGACCGTTGCCATCCTCGAACGGATGTAGAAGCACGAATCCGTATGCTACAACCGCGGCATGGATAACGACAGACACTTCGCCTGCGTTCATGCGCTTGTGTGCGGCGATCAGGCCATCCATCAGGTCAGCAAGATCCTCGGGTTTAGGACAGACGAAGTGTATCTTCTCTTTTTGCCAAGCTACCGTTTCGCCGACGTAATTCTGGCTCGTTCGGTAGTCGGAGGCACCAAAGCGTGAGTCGACGATGCGGTTGTGCAGGTCGATCAACCGTGCTTTCTCACAGAAATCCTCGGCTTCCGCCAGGCGAAGCAGTGACACGAAACGCTCAGTCCTTGTCGAGCTTGGCTTGGTGTGTTCAATCTCAAAAGATGATTTCGTCTCTTTGGTGTAGAGGTAATCTATTGCCCGTTTCAATAGTTCCAGGGGGTAACCGGAGACGACTTTCCGACAGCGCCCGGGAAGGTCGGCTTGTTCGAAACCTTTTAGGGTATCGGTTCGTCTCACTGCCGGACAAAACCGGCTGTCTCCCAACAAGTTGTTGTTGATGCGTTGGCGGCGAACGCGACGGGGCTCGGCTACGGTGTAGTATCGCTCGGGATCAAGCAGGTCGACATAATTGCCCCGATCCAAGTCTTTGAGCGGAAGAGTTTTGCCTGTAAGAAACTCGTACAAAAACCATAGCCGGCGAGCGTACTTTCCGGTAGGTCTGGTCCGAATATAATCAAGGAGATTTTTCTCTTCAATCCTCTGAAAAAGAGCGGCGAGTATGCCGAGATTGGTGCCGTCGTATTTGAGTGCGAACTCAAGATGGTCCCCCAATGTATCGCCGGGCCAGTACCTGAAAGGATAAATTTCTTCGACTGAATCTTCTCTTGATGTGACCCGGCGCATTCCACGTGTCGCCACCCAAGAGGTATGCCAATTCGGGATGACATCGAGCTCATAGCGATCAATGAGCGCTGCATAGCCTGCTTTTTTCAGTACGTTTTGATTTTGGCCATTGCCAGCCATTTCGTCAGTTCCTTCCATTCGGGCCTGTATACAACGGTCCGATAGACGGAAAAATGACTACAGCAACAGAATTATAATTACAATCTGCCTGGTGTCAATAAAAATAATTACAATAGACAAAATCCATATGGAATCTGCTGGTTCGTTTAGGTGATTAGAAAAACTGTTATATCTACGAAAAAACGATTACGGCAGGCATAACTCCAGAAATAACGCTTTTTCCAGCATGACGTCTCCTCTCGGGACATAGCGTAAAAACCACGAATTCGACCACGCTCGACGAAGGTACTCGGTACACTGGAGATGACGCGTGGCAGGAAGGACCGACCTGAGCTAATTCAAATTGGTACTGTGAAACGCATTGTACACCATGAAGACTGCAGCCAGCCAGTTGGTGTAGGCAAAGAGCTTCTTCAGATTCTTCGGCTTCGTTTTCAGCGCGAAGCGTCCTCCAAGGAGTCCCCCAACGATGGTCACAAATGCCAATGGGACGGCGACTTCGGGGTGAAAATCTCCGCGCGCCGCATGTCCGGCAAAGCCCATCAGGGCGGTACCGGCGACGAGTACGGATGCAGTTCCCACGGCCACGCGCATGGGCACCGCGCACGCCAGCACCATCAACGGTACCAAGAACGAGCCGCCAGAAACCCCCACCATGCCGGCGGCAAAACCGACCAGCAGGGTCACGGGCAGCGCCACCAGCAGGTTCACGCCGATTGTGGTGTCACCGACTTTGACAGTGACAACGCCAAGTTTCTTGTCGCCAAGCGCCTTCTTGCCTTCCGATACGGGTATCAGCATCGCGGCCCCGGACACAAACAGCATCACAGCGAAGATTAGCTTCAGGGAAAAGCCACTGAACACGTGGGAAAAATATCCGCCGGCCAAGGCGGAAAGAGCGGTGGAAACGCCAATGAGCAGCGCCAGCGGCCAGGAGACGGACTTGTTCTTGTGGAAAACGACCATGGCCGCCACCGCGGCGGAGAAGAGGATGAACTGGCCAGTCGTGGCCGCCTGATGTATCGGGATTCCGGACATCGCCAGAATCAGTACATAGAAATTCCCGCCGCCTTTGCCCACCATGGTCATCAACACCGCGACCGCGAAGATGAGACCACCCACTATGATGGTTGTCCACATCGATTAGTGCTCCTAATGTTCGGCCTCGAGCACATCGACAACTTTCCCCGGCTTGAGCGCCTCTGCAAGAACAGTGTACCCACCCTCGATGATGCGAGCTTCTGAAAAACCCTGCTGCAACAGATAGACGAAGGCAATGGCCGATCTGACCACCGCGGAACAAAACACTGCAATAGGCTTGTCCCTCGGGATCTCGTCTATCCTTGCGGGCAATTGGTCGAGCGGGATGTTCAAGACCTCGATGTTGCAATGATGCTTCAACCCGAACGACAGTGTGGCCACCTCCTTTTCCGAGCGAACATCTAGAAGCACTGCCTTGTCCATGGCCAGGAACTTCTCGGGCGTGATTTTATGCTTTCCCCTGCCGAAGAACGACAAAGTCAGTCGTTTGAGCACTTTCTCCATGTCTATTCTCCTTTCGCAAGTCGAAACCTTCGCGCTGTTCACCAGGCAGGCCCACCTTTGGGTCCGGCGTGATGCGGTGCAGGGGCTTTTCCGAAGCGCACGATGAGCATAAGTTGCACAACGTGCGTGTTCAACCATCTATCGGAGGATCGGCGCTTCGACTCCAGATCGTAGTAGGTGCGCAAGGCAAGGTGCCTGTCGACAACAAAGTCCATTCCCACCTTAAGGTCGTTCATGTTCAGGCGTGCCTGGTCGCTGTCAAAACGCACCTCGTCGGCGACGAACAATCGTAGCCAGTCAAGACCCGGTTTCAGGTGGATGTCGAGGTTGTTTCGGTACCTGTAGAACCCGGGTGTGCTGTGCCACTCGTTGCCGTTGCGATCCGATATCTTGAGCGGGCCGAACTTGCAATGAAGAATGGCGTCCAGCACCAGCATGTGTATCACATGGTGATCGCCGTCCAGCTTGTCCTTGTGGGCGTAGTAGGTCTGCAGCGTAAGCCAGGGGAGCAGGTCGGTCCGAACGCCCGCAAAAACCTTCAGTAGCACAAGCCCCTGATCGCGGAATCGCTGCTCGGTGCGGATCATCGGGCGCAAGGTGAACCTGTCGCTCACGTCCCCCAGGACATTGTAGTCCATGTCCAGCTTGAACCGGACCTCCTTTGCGGCCATGGCGTTCGTCGCCGTTGCCAGCGCGACGCAGAAAACGGCCAGGGACGCCCACGTATGACCCGAAAATCTCTTCATGCAACCAGGCCCCAGATCATCTTCGCCGCGATTCCCAGAAGGACGATTCCGATGATCAGCTTGACCTGCTCCCGCTTGAGCTTGTCTGTCATCAGCCAGGCGCCGACTATTGCGCCCAGCGCCGACCCGACGGCGGTGAACCCCAGGATGGTGTAGTCCATCGAGCCGAGGGTTGCATGTCCCAGGAAGCCCGACAGGGACGAGAAGATGACGATGAAAGATGTCGTCGCCGAGGCTTTCTTGGGATTGATACCGAGCCAAACCAAGACCGGCACGATGAAGTTGCCGCCGCCGACCCCGAGCAGGCCGCCGAGGAACCCGGCGAAGCCGCCTATGGCCACGCCGAAAACGACCTGCTTGCCGTGGGATTGCTCGACCTGCCGCTCCTTCGGCTTGTAGAACAGCATCATAGCGGCGGCGAACAGTAAAAAGCCTACGAAGCCCCAGAGCAGTACATTGCGCTGCAACCCCTGACTGACCCAGGCTCCCAGGGGCGATAACGCGGTGGCAACCATCAGGATCGGTATCGCAACCTTCCACAGCACCAGCTTGGCGCGGATGAAGCGATACGATGCGAAGCACATGGCGATGGCGTTGAGCAACAGCGCCGTGGCCATGGCCACGTGGATGTCTATCCCCAGGGCGACGAAAACCGGAATGAGAATGAAGGCCGCACCGACGCCGGCGATGGTCAACAGAGCGGTAAACAGAAATGTCACCAGTCCGGCGATCAATGAAGTCATGATAATAACCCCCAGTTTCAGCTTCTGGAGAGTTCTTGGAGCAGCTCCTGCTGACAGGGGATGCAGACCTTGCGATCACCGATTACCCGGCCATACTTCTCCACGACCATGTCGCCACACCGCTCGCACACGAACGAGTCGAAAGTCTCTACCGGTTTGGGCAGCTCTATCGTCTCTATCTCGCCGATCTTGAGGATCTTTTCGTCTGGCGCGTTCATCACTTGCTCTATTAGAGGCTCGACGATTTCCGGCGGCACCTGTGACGCCGGGATACCCTTTTCGCGGTACTCCTTGAAGAAGGGTGTCTGCTTGGTTGCCGCCTGCACCTCGGCCCTGGGGACCACACGCACCGACCGACCCGATGCCCGCTCGACCAGGGTCAAGCCGAACTTGCCGTAACCGAGCTGCTGGATGTTGCCCTTGCCGAAGGTGCAGCCGGTGATCATCTGGATGCCATCGGCGAAGCAGTGGGCGCAGTGGCCTTCCCCCAGCTCCAGCAGAGCGACCAGCTGGCCGTCCTTGGCACGCTCGACGCCCAGCTTGTTCATCGCCGCCGCTCCCGCGCGCAACCCGAGCGGCATGGCCGGGCACTTGTGCCCGTGCAGTTTCTGGCCTGCTTCCAGAGAGCTATGCCTATTATGCTCCAGAGGTAGATCACCACTCACCTTTCGTAGCCCGAACACGGGATGCAAACGTGCCGATCTCCAACAACCCGAAGGTACGCCACGGCCACCAGCTCACCGCACTCGGCGCAGGGGTGCAGCCCCATGATCTCGCCGTACTCCTCCCAGGGGTGGGGCTTCACATCACCGATGCTCAACACCTCTTCCTCGGGGGCATCCCACAGCACGTTCACCATCTCCCAGACCTCCTCCTCGGGGATCTCGGTGGGGGGGATCCCCTGGCCGCGCTTGCGCATGAAGGCCGACTCGGCCACTTGTTTATGGCGCGTGGGCCGATACGAGACTCGGACCGAGCGCTCGGCCTTCTTGTCAACCAGGGTGAAGGCGAGCTTGCCCCAACCCGTCTTTTCGATACAGAACTTGCCGAGCGTGCAGCCCGTGGCGTACTGCACGCCGTCGGCGAAGCACTGGGCTCCGTGGTTGTCGCCGATCTCCAAGATGCAGTGCAGTTCCCCGGACGAGCCGGCCCGCTCGACACCGAGCGCCCTGAGCGCCGCCAGGCCCGCGCGCACGCCGATGGTGCTGGCCCAGCACTTGTGACCGTGGAACTTGAACGCGTCCATCAATACGTCCCTGTCCGACATTGGCTTTACTCCTTTCTCCGAAACCTCTTGTTACTAGCCAGGGATCTTACCCTCGCGAATGAGTTCATCCTTAACCGCATCCCAGACGCCCCTCTCCTCGTACAACTTTTCCGCTGCAGACCTTGACCGCGAAGGCAAGCGCCGCTTCCAGGCCATCCTCACGTGCAAGGGTGGTGACCATGAGGTCCATCCGTATTCCCCTCCATCAGCGGCTCCTGGACCGGAGCTCGAATACCGGCATTCACCCGGGGCTCGAGAG
>Ga0190359_1000171_pt1 | contig 43037 bp, 48 predicted proteins | sample 48721823_MG_FD_161269 | JGI IMG/M metagenome (GOLD analysis project Ga0190359, IMG submission 161269) | Hydrothermal vent microbial mat bacterial communities from Southern Trench, Guaymas Basin, Mexico - 4872-18-2-3_MG | ecosystem: Environmental > Aquatic > Marine > Hydrothermal vents >...
ATGTACATGGGTACAAAGGCCGTCATTGCAAAATCATTCGAAAGAATTCATACTGCAAATTTGATTAATTTTGGTATTGTTCCATTAACATTCAAAAACGAAAAAGATTATGAAAAAGTAGATCAAGGAGACGATATCGAGATACCAAATATTAGAAGTATTATTAAAAAAGGTGAGGCTCTAAAAGTAGTAAACAAAACGAAAGGAATTGAATTTGAAGTAGAATACAATCTCTCAGATAGGCAAAAAGAGATTGTTCTTGCAGGTGGTACACTTGCATATATGAAAAATAAAGCTAAATAAAATTGAGGGAGAAAAATATGGCACAAAGAGGGATAAGAGAATACAATGGGAAAAAAATGCTTGCTAAATACTGGACTGAATATATTAGTAAAGATTTTAAATTCCCAGGGAAGATTGTTCTTGTTGATCCAAAAACAAAACTGGATGATCTTCCAAAAAAATATAAATGGTTAAAAGAAGAAAAGCTAGTTGTAAAACCTGATCAACTTTTTGGAAAACGTGGTAAGCATGGACTAATTAAAGCCGACGCTAGTTTTGCTGAAGTAAAAAAATGGATTAAAGAACATATGAATAAAGATACAACTGTCGGAAAAGTGACAGACAAATTGACCCATTTTATTATTGAACCCTATGTACCGCACAAAGAAGAATTTTATATAGCAATAAAAAGCAACAGAGACGGTGACACAATCTATTTTTCAAATCATGGTGGCGTAGATATAGAGTCTGTATGGAAAACTGTAGCTGAAATACAAGTTGGTGTAACAGACAATATTGATAAAATTAACATCGAAAACAAACTCCCAAAGGACACGCCAAAACAATACAAAAAAATGTTTGCTGATTTCATAAAGGGGCTTTACAAATTCTATAAAGATTTAAATTATGCATATCTGGAAATAAATCCATTTGTCGTATCTAATAACAATATTGTTCCACTTGATCTTGTAGCCCGTCTTGATGATACTGCTCATTTTGAGAGTGGCAAGAAATGGGGAGATATCGCATTCCCAGCACCATTTGGAAGAAAATTGTCCAAAGAAGAAAAATACATAAAAGAGATGGATGAAAAAAGTGGCGCATCTCTAAAACTTACTGTTCTAAATCCAAAAGGTCGTGTATGGACCATGGTTGCTGGTGGAGGGGGAAGTGTAATTTACACTGACACAATCGTAGATCTTGGATACAGAGATGAACTGGCAAACTATGGAGAATACAGTGGCAATCCAACTACTGATCAGACATACGAATATGCAAAAACCATTCTTGATTTGATGACTCGTGAGAAAGATCCTAAAGGTCGTCCAAAATTCTTGTTAATCGGCGGAGGTATAGCTAATTTTACTGATGTTGCAAAAACATTTACAGGAATTACAAAGGCACTTCGCGATTATAAGAAAAAACTCAAGGAAACAAATGTAAAGATCTATGTGAGACGTGGTGGACCAAATTACCAAACAGGTCTTCGAATTATGAGGGAGCTTGGTAAAGAGATTGGTGTGCCAATTGAAGTATATGGTCCTGAAACACACATGACTCGTATTGTTGATATGGCGTTAGGAGGAAAATAAAGAGGTGATCATGAATGACAAAAAGACCCGATTATATTTTAATGGATAAAAACACTAAAGCAATCGTTTTTGGTTTTCAACAAAGAGCAATTCAACGTATGCTTGATTTTGATTACATATGTCGACGTGAAGAGCCATCAGTTGCTGCAATAGTTAACCCAACCCGCGATGGAATGCATAAATGCTTTTGGGGCACAAAGGAAATCTTAATACCGATGTACAAAACACTGAAAGAAGCGGCAAAAGCACATCCTGAAGCAGACTTTATGGTAAACTTTGCATCATTTAGATCTGCATATCAAACTTCTAAAGAAGCACTTGAAAGCAAGACAATAAGATCTGTTGCAATAATTGCAGAAGGAGTTCCAGAGCAGAGAACTAAAGAGCTTATTAAAATTGCAAATGAAAAAAACAAATGGATCATAGGTCCTGCAACAGTCGGTGGGATAGCAGCAGGGGGCTTCAGAATTGGCAATACTGCAGGTATGCTTGATAACATCGTAGCTTCAAAACTTCATAGAGCTGGAAGTGTTGCCTATGTATCGAAATCTGGTGGATTGAGTAACGAGTTAAATAATATTATCGCAAGGAATACAGATGGGGTATACGAAGGAGTTGCAATTGGTGGAGATCGCTATCCTGGCTCTACGTTCATTCAACATATAATGCGATATGAGAAGAATCCAAATATTAAAATGATAGTATTGCTCGGGGAAGTTGGCGGAACAGATGAATATGAAGTGGTAGATGCATTGAAAAAAGGTAAGATCAAAAAGCCGTTAGTAGCATGGTGTATCGGAACTTGTTCAAAGGTTTTCCCTGCAGAGGTCCAATTTGGTCATGCAGGAGCAAGAGCCGGAGCTGACAAAGAAACAGCTGATGCAAAGAATAAAGCACTCAAAGAAGCTGGCGCTTATGTTCCAAAAAGCTTTGATGATTTTGATAAACAAATCAAAAAAGCATTTGACAAACTGGTTAAATCAGGAAAACATAAGCCAATTCCAGACGTCGAACCACCAACAATACCGCTTGATTATGATGTAGCTCTTAAACAAGGTATTATTAGAAGACCTGCAAACTTTATCAGCACAATCTCAGATGATCGTGGAGAAGAATTAAGGTACTGTGGAGTTCCAATTAGTAAAATCTTTAAGGACGAATGGGGGCTTGGTGGAGTTATTGGTCTTTTATGGTTCAAAAAAGATTTGCCAAAATGGGCTCGTAAATTCCTTGAAAATGTAGTACTTTTGACTGCAGACCATGGACCAGCTGTTTCTGGTGCACACAATAGTATTGTTGCAGCAAGAGCAGGAAAAGATCTGATATCATCTCTTGTCAGCGGATTGCTTACTATTGGGCCTCGTTTTGGTGGGGCAGTTCAAGGATCTGCAGATCATTTCACAAAATATCTATATGCAGGAGAAACACCAGAGTTCATGGTTAAAGATATGAAAAATAAAAACATCAATATCCAGGGAATAGGGCACAGAATAAAATCAGTCACAAATCCGGATGTTCGTGTTACAATAATGAAAGATTTCGCAAAGAAGAATTTCCCGATAACAGAGACACTCGACTATGCATTAGAAGTTGAAAAACTTACAACTGCAAAAAGAAATAACTTAATCCTAAACGTGGATGGTTGCATAGGCGTATTGTCCTGCGACATGTTAAGAGGAATTGGATATTCTAGAGAAGAGGTTAGAGAGCTTGTCGACCTAGGAATTTTAAATGCACTATTTGTCCTCGGCAGAAGCATTGGTTTTATGGGACATATTATGGACCAAAAGCGTTTGAAATCCAGATTGTACAGACATCCTTGGGACGATATAGAATATATGATGCCCGATAAACCTGAAAAGGTGAAGTAAAAATGATGGAAGGTAATATAATGGCTAATGAGAAAGCAATTGAAAAAGCAAAAGATCATTTTGGAAAGATAGTTGAAGAACAGCTAGAACGTATAGAACGTATGAAAGCTGGTGATGAATGGATTGATTACAGTAAGCTTAAACCAATAATAATTGGAGTAGTTGGTGGAGATGGTATTGGACCTTATATCTGCAAACATGCCCACAACATTCTTGAGTTTCTGTTGGAAGATGAAGTAAAATCAGGCAAAATCGAGTTCAGAGTAATCGAAGGGCTTACTATTGAAAACCGTGCAAAGGTAATGAAGGCAATACCTAATGACGTTCTTGAAGAAATAAAGAAATGCCATGTAATTTTAAAAGGTCCAACAACAACGCCAAAAAAAGGTGATCCTTGGCCAAATATTGAAAGTGCAAATGTATTTATGAGACGGGCATTAGACTTATTTGCAAATGTAAGACCAGTTCGCGTACCAGAACTTGATATTGATTGGATCTTTTTCCGTGAAAACACAGAAGGCGCATATATGCTTGGTAGCAAAGGAATCAATGTTACTGATGATTTAGCATTTGATTTTAAGGTTATTACAAAACAAGGGGCAGATAGAATTATTAGACTTGCCTTCGACTACGCAAAAAAGAATAACATTAACAAAGTGACTGTTGTAACAAAGGCAAACGTTGTTAAAACAACGGATGGGAAATTCCTGAACATGGCCGAGCAAATTGCAAAAGAGTATCCTGAGGTAGAATGGGATGACTGGTTTATCGACATTATGACTGCCAAGCTTATTGATCCTGCTCGAAGATCTCAATTCCGCGTAATGGTGTTGCCCAATCTATATGGTGATATTTGTACTGATGAGGCAGCTCAAATCCAAGGTGGCGTCGGAACCGCAGGCTCAGCAAATATTGGAAAACGTTATGCTATGTTTGAAGCGATTCATGGCTCTGCACCGAGAATGGTTGAAGAAGGGCGAGCAAAATACGCTGATCCTTCCAGCATAATAAAAGGTGCATCAATGCTTTTGAATCATATTGGATATCCTGAAAAGTCTAAAAAACTTGAAATGGCATTAGATATCTGTAGCCAATTCGAAAAGAAAGTAAAATTAACTGGCAGATCAGATGGTGCAACAGGTGAAGAATACGCTAAATATATTATCGATACAGTAAAAGACCCAAAACTAGAAGAAAAATGGAACGAATACCAGAAAAAATAGCCATAAAAACACTTTTAAGTGTATAAAAGATATATTGGCACCAGTTGGTATGGGCAATATTGGGAAAATTGTAAAAAAACACCAAGAAGGTGCCATTTTTGATATTTTTGTTACGCCTGCCGCTCGCAATGTAATTTTTCCTGCCGGTTGTAATGACTGGCGTAGTTGCATAGAGATCAGCGTTAAAGCTAAAGCAGAAAAAGATAAAGCAAATAAAGAAGTAATACAAACCATTGCTGATTTTTTTGATAAGCCCTTGAGCGACATCTATATTTTGTCAGGCAGAAACAATAGAGAAAAAACAGTTCTTATAAAAGGTGCAACTGTAAATTTTGTTTCGGAGAGATTGAGGGATTCTTTGAATGGATCATAAGAAATCCCTTGAGGGTATTGAAAAAATTCTATCTGATCTTATAGAAGAAAATAAGAAGATTCCAATCATTGTTGAGGGTGAAAAGGATATTTTAGCTCTTCGAAAACTTGGTGTTGTTGGTGAAATTATTAGTCTAAACATTGGTGTTAATCTTATCGTCTTTTCTGACAGCATCGCAAATAAATTCAAAGAAGTTATCATTTTAACTGATTGGGATAGACGCGGTGGTTTTCTTTGCCATACAATCACGAGAAATCTTGAAGGACGAGTAAACTGCATTACATATTACAGAGAATTTTTTGCAAAGAACACAATAATAAAGACTGTTGAAGGCCTTCCATCTTTTATCGAAACAATTAATAACAAAATAAAGGAGTAATTAAGAGGGGGTAAGCAACTCCTCTTTCGAGGAAGTCCGGTGAGGATACTTCAAGCTCAGAAAATAGATTGCTTATCCGCTCTGATGTTACTTTAATCAGTAGGGGTTTAAAAATTTTGCCTTAAAATATTAAGACAATTGACGATATTTATTGAAGTAGTTTATTAACAAAAGTTAAAAAACTTATGTTGTCAAGTTCACATGTCAAGCTCCTGTTGTAAATATATAAAAATATATTTTTTGGAATATTTTTAAATATATCTTTCAATATGCTTTTTATTGGTTTAGACCAAACGATTAAAGACATTTAACGAAAATACCGATGAAAAGTATTAAATGAATTTTGCTCTTTAGCTGTTTTCAAGATGGATAAAACTTGTCCAATTTGTGGGATGAAAGGAACCATACGGGCACATGGCCATTATTTCTGTAGCGAACATTGTATTAAAAAATATGAACAACAGTATCATCTGTCTAACGAGGGGGGGCATTGTCCCAGTTGCGGTACTGAAGAAGGTATGCCCTGGTATAAAGAAAGATTGTATATTGTACTTATTGTAGCTGCACTTCTCTTAAGTTTAAGCTATTTTATTGAAGAGCTTGGTCCTTTTTTTGATGCATTTGTAGATTACATAATACTGATATGGTGGGCAATATTGATTGGCTTTGCCATTGGAGGGATAATCGAGTATTTTATTCCACAAGAGTATATCAAAAAATATTTGTCACGCCATAGAAAACGTACAATTATTTATTCAATAGTCTTTGGATTTCTAATGAGTGCTTGCTCACATGGGATACTTGCCATTGCAATGGAGCTTTATAAAAAGGGGGCCAGCACCTCAGCAATTATCGCTTTTCTACTAGCATCACCTTGGGCAAATCTCCCAATAACTTTTTTATTGTTTGGATTCTTTGGAGCAAAAGCCTTTTTAATAGTTATTTCTGCTCTCATAATTGCAACTACAACTGGTTTAATTTATCAAGCACTAGAGCGGAAAGGATGGGTCGAATGCAGTCATTGTGATCTCGGTGAAGACCGTCCCGTCTTAACCGAATTTTCAATAATACAAGATATCGGGCGAAGATGGAGAAGTTTCAAGTGGAACTCGAAAAACGTAAAAGATGCTTTTGTTGGAACATTTCAGGGTTCTTGGGCACTTACTAAAATGGTTATGTGGTGGCTAGTTGTTGGAATGCTTATGGCAGCTTTTGCACGAGCATATATTCCACATGATTGGTTTATAAATTACATGGGTCCAACAGTTATCGGACTTTTTATAACCTTACTATTTGCTACCATTATCGAAGTATGTTCTGAAGGCAGTTCACCACTTGCTTTTGAGGTTTATAGCCAGACTGGGGCTTTTGGAAATAGTTTCACATTTCTTATGGCAGGTGTTGCAACAGACTATACAGAAATAGGTTTGATTTGGCACAATATTGGTAAAAAAGCGGCTTTGTGGCTTCCAATCATTACTGTTCCACAAATTCTTGCATTAGCATATATCTTCAATACCCTCCTCCAATAATTTTTACGTAAAGATATTAATAAACAAAGTATAGTTTAATTATATTGATTTGAAGAGGTTTATTTAAATGGCTTGGGGGGACCTCATACAAGTATCAGAAAAATTTAGGGCAAATTTTTCGTTAGAAGAAATTTTAAGTGGAAATTTTTCTGCTTTTACTGCTGTACTGTATTTAGCAATTTCAATTGCTATTTATTCAATCATCACATATCATTTTTATAGATACATTGCGCGTAGAGATTGTTTTAAACCTAGTACGCATAAACATTCAAAAACCATCGGTTTTTTGAAATATTTCTTTTTGTTTCCTTTTGTCGTGATTATTTTCTTTTTAGGTTTTTCAACGATGCTTTTATTTTTAGCAAAAGATATCGGACCGGATATTGTTTTGTCTACTGCATTTGCAATTGTATTAGCAATTAGAATCTGCTCATATTATACAGAGGATCTTTCAAGAGATGTAGCAAAGATGCTACCGTTTGCTCTTCTCGGTGTATTTCTAGTAAGCCCTTCGTATTTTGAAATATCGGATATAGGAGTAAAGATTAACCAGTTGCCCGATTTAATTAATGTTGCTGCAACATATTTATTCTTTTTAATTATTATCGAGTGGATCCTTAGAATATTATTAAACATTCGTTATTTTTTATTTCCTAAAAAAGAAAAAACAATGTCTACAATAAACAAATAAAAAATATATTAAAGCAAACAATAAACAGTGGATGCTCACACAGATATTGCTTGTTTTAAAAATGATATAAATGGAAAAAAGTTGAGATTGTTGATTGATCTACTACGAGGCGCAGCTATTCCTTTTGTCCACACATTATTATCCTCATTTGATTCATCAACAGCATTTGTATCATCTATCACGATTTTTACTGTATGCGTGTCCATATCATTTGGCCACCTTGTACTAAGTTTGATAGGAACGACCCCATCATTTATATCATAAGGAGCTACATTTTCAACGTCTTTAGCTTCGCCATCGATGTAAAGTTCAACATTAGAATACACATTTACTTTACCTTCCCCGCTATTTATTATATTAACTGTAAATTTTATATTATCATTTTTCTCCGGTGGATTTGGACTCCATGAGGGCATTCCATCGAATGTAAGATCAGGTTTTTCCTCATGGTCGCCTTCTTGTACTGCCTTTGCACTATAAGCATCGACACAATTATTTCCATCCTGAAAATCAGCATATGTTTCAAAATTCGAACGAATGTTTTGAGATGTTACTACCGCACAAAAAGCAACATAATACTCTCCAGACTGGATCATTTCATCTGCCGATATTTCTTCAGATAGAAATACATCTTGATCTACAGGGTAATCATAATACACCATTTTTTCTTTCCACGGATGTGCGTCACTATAATATGCTCCTTTATAGATTTGTAATCTTATTTGTAACATAGATACCGATTGAAGAATAACTCCAGGGCTCAGAATGTTGCCTTTTATATGACCTGATATTGAGAAGGTTGCACTTTTGCCAGCTTTTAAATTATATTTATTATAAACCAATCCCCATGCAGTCATAGTGCCAATATATGTCGACACACAGGTGTATAACTTCATGTGGCCGTTTATATCAACATCGTGTAAGCCCAATCCTCCGCTATCTTTTCCATCAAAACCACCCAATGTTATCGCGCTTTTGATTTTTTCAGTTTGGTTCATGTCGGCATTAACTACAGTTGCCACTACCGTTGATGGCAATAATAGTATGGCAATAACAAATACGATTAAAACAATTTTTACTTTCAACATCTCTTCAATTCACCTCTTTATTCCTCAAACAATATAATATAATTAATATTTATAAAATTTTTTATTTTATTAAAAATTAATTGTAAAACTAGAACAAAACTTTTTTCACATATAAAATAAAAACAATTTTTATTTGGCTTTTTCCGAACGTTTTGCCATTATTTAAATATCTATTTTGTTTTACGTTTAATTTAAGGTGAAAAAAGTGGAAAAAAAATGGATTGTTAGTATCTTAATTGTAGCCGTTTTAATTATTGCAGTTTTTATTGGCGTTACATATCAGAATTCTAATCCCGTGACTACTAAAGCAGAGCCTTTAGCTGTCGATACAAATGCAACAGCAGAAAGTGTTGCTTCGCTTTCTAGCCTTATGAATAATTTTTCTTTCAATATATACCAGCGACTTTCTTCAAATGAAGATGAAAATATTTTCTTTTCCCCATATAGCATCTTTGTTGCTTTAGCTATGACATATGAGGGTGCAAAAGGCGATACTGCCAACGAAATGTATGATGTTTTGGGTTTTCCCCAGAACGACGACATAAGTTTGTGTTCATTTGGAAGAATTTATAATGAGTTTAATCAGAAAAAGGAATACACTCTAAATACTGCTAATGCCCTTTGGATAAAAAAAGGATATGAATTTTTAAGCCAGTATCTTACCTTTATTAACGATTATTATATGGGTCGTGCTACTGAAGTTGATTTTTCAAACCCAGTAAATGCTGCTGCTTTGATTAATGACTGGATTAAGGAAAACACTGGTGGAAAGATTAAAGATCTCATCAAAGAAAGCGATATCCACGAAGCTCTTACTATGATTCTGACCAATGCCATCTATTTTAAAGGTCTTTGGGCGAATCAATTTGATCCTGAAGATACCAATGATAGAGATTTTAAACTATCATCTGGAAGTACGATCAGCGTTCCAACTATGAGCCTCTCAGATGATGATACTAGTTGGAATTATACTGAAACTGATGATTTACAAATATTAGAACTCCCGTACAAAGGTGGCAAACTTTCCATGTACATTCTACTTCCAAAAGAAAATAATATAACTGCTTTGGAAGAAATGATAAACTATGAGAACTTTACTGAGTGGAAAAATAGTTTATATAAAGCTCAAGTAGAGGTTTTTCTCCCGAAATTTAAACTTGAAACAGAGTACAGCATAAAAGATCATTTGAAAAACATGGGAATGAATATTCCCTTTACACCCAATGCCGATTTTTCTGGGATGGATGGTAAACAGGACTTATTCATTGAGAAAGTAAGGCACAAAGCATTTATTGAGGTTAATGAAGAAGGTACTGAAGCAGCTGCCGCTACATCAGTTCATATGGCTTTAACTGCACTTCCCATGTTCACTGAGTTTAACTGCAACCACCCATTCATTTTTTTGATACAACATAAAGACACAGATGTTATTCTTTTTATGGGTAAAGTTGAAAATCCGCAATAATCAATTCTTATTTTTTCATGGCACTACTAAATAGTAAAATTATTCCAACAACAATTAGCAATGGTAGTAGTAGGAGACCAAAAATAGTCGATTCAACACCCACTAAAAAAGATGCAATTAGTGCAAGTATAAAAATGCAAATTAGCCATATTCTAAATATTTTCTGCATATGTCTTCAGCGTAGTATTTTAATTTATCCCATAAGTAACAAAGTAAAAATCACTTTGCTGGTAATAACCAGTACTGTTAAAAAGCCAAATAGTTGGACCATGAACGCTATGGGCAACCTGAGAAGATACTGCTGAACCATATGTAGAAACCACGGTTATGTAACTATTTCCAAACTCATAACCCGTAGTATTTATCGTATAGAACTTAGTACCTGGATCATAATATGCAGATAATACATTATAGCCATATTCGACAGTTCCATCTGATTTTATATACCCTGCTGCAAAAATCTGGATTGGTATGCCGTTTATGTCATTCCATTGTATCGCATCATCTGCAAGTTTATCATTTGTAATTGATCCATTTGAAATATCACTAGTATTAACCGAATAATCTACGATTTCATTACTACCTACAGCATCATCTCCGATATCATCTATCGTTATCGATTTATCAACTATATTTCCACTTGACACTGCATTATTTGGTATGTAGAATTTCTCCACAATGAAATTGATTATACTATCGTGCAAGTCAACTGGCAATATGGCGTGATCCAAAATTTCCTCCGAGGTAACAGCTCCTGCCTTAATTTCATCCGAACCAACAGAATTTACGTCGACATCTGTTGGAGTCACTCCCAAATTAGATAAAATTGCTACGACACTTAAGAGGACCGCCAAAATTGCAATTATAATTGCCAACATCTCTCTAATCATTTTTATAACTCTCCTCCAATATGCTAAGGGATAATAGATTAGAATATAAAAAACCTTTATATACTGTCAAATATCTGCTACACAATTAAGCATAGATATTTTAAGACGTCTCCTCATCAATCATTGGAATCATCTGTTTATCTTTATATCCACGTTGTTGCATAGCACCAGATGGACAGCTAGCCACACATGCTCCACATCCCATACACAGGGCCTCATTTACCTTTGCTAGCATTTTTCCACCTTCTCCCTCTACTTTCTCAATCGCATTGTAAGGACACACAGAAATACATGTACCGCAACCTGAACAAAGATCTTCATCAACAACAGATATCATCGGTTCCGATTCAAGCTCTTTTTTAGATAGGATATTTGCTGCACGAGCAGCAGCAGCACTTGCTTGTGCTACACTATCTTGGATATCTTTTGGACCCTGACAGCATCCTGCAATAAATACACCACCAGTGGTAGTATCAACAGGCCTCAATTTTGGATGAGCCTCTAAAAAGAAACCATCAGCACCTTGGGAAATATGTAAAATCCGTGCAAGATTATCAGCATCCGCACGTGGAACAATAGCCGGTACAAGAACCACTAGGTCGGTATCAATCTCAAAAAGCTTACTTGTGGTTGTATCAAAAATGTCAACAGTTATTTTATCAGGTGAAACATGTACCTCTGAAGGACGTCCACGGAAGAAATTCGTGTTCATTCCACGGATTTTATGATAAAATTCCTCATACCCTTTACCAAAACTACGAATATCTGTGTAACAAATATTTAACTCAACATTATCACCAAGCTTTTCTTTTAGAAGATAGGCATGTTTCAAAGCACTCATGCAACCAATGCGACAGCACCAAGTGCATTGGGTTTCATCCCTAGAACCAACACATAAAATATAGGTAATGCTCTTTGGCTTCTCACCATTTGAAGGTTTAAGTATCTCACCTCCAGTTGGTCCTGAAGTACTAATCAATCTCTCCATTTGCATTGTAGTTATTACGTCCTTAGAATGAGCATAACCATACTCGTACAAGCTAGTTGGATCTAATAAATCATAACCTGTTGCAACTACAATTGCACCTACTTTTATTTCGACTTCTTCATCTTTTTGTTTAAAATCAATAGCATTAGCCTCGCATGCATCAACACAGAGAGGACCTGTACCACATTTACCAAGAGTAAGCATGAGACAGTGGTTCTTATCAATAACACATTTCAAAGGAACTGCCTGCGGAAACGGCAAATAAATTGCACTACGTTTTCCGATACCTTCATCAAACTCATTGGAAATACGGCCTTTCAAACGACAGGCTGCTACACAATCCCCACAACCAGTACATTTATCCATATCAACAAAACGTGCTTTCTTCTTGACCTTTACAGAATAGTTGCCAATGCTGCCTTCAACACTTACAACTTCAGAATAAGTCAAAAGTTCAATATTGGGATGTTTTGCTGCTTCCATCATTTTAGGAGTAAGAATACAACCACTGCAGTCAAGAGTTGGGAACGTCTTATCCAACTGAGCCATACGGCCTCCGATGCTTGGGTTTTTCTCAACTAGGTATACCTTATGTCCCTCTTCAGCTAAATCAAGAGCAGACTGGATACCAGCAATACCTGCACCAACAACCAAAGCATTAGAATTAACTTTAATTTTTGAGGTTTGAAGGGGCTCCAAAAGTCTTGCTTTAGAAACAGCACCACGAACCAATATCTTTGCCTTTTCAGTAGCACGTGCTTTATCGTCGTGCACCCAACTACACTGCTCGCGGATATTAGCTATCTCCAAATTAAAAGCATTAACACCAGCAGATTCAACCACACCACGGAATGTATGCTCATGCATACGAGGGCTGCAACATGCAATAACAACACTATCGAGCTTATATTCATTTACAGATTCTGTGATTAATTTTGCTCCGCCAGCAGAACACATGTATTTGTAGTCCTTAGCAACAACAACATTATCCAATGTCTTTGCATATCCCGCTACTTTTTTAACATCAACAGTAGCAGCAATGTTAATGCCACAGTGACAAACAAAAACACCTATCCTATTGCCCATTGTTATTTGCCCCCAACAGAAATCTTTTCAACAGGACTCAAATTCAAATTTAAACCAAGTTTCTCTTTAGATATCCCAAAAGACAAACCTAGAAGTTGTGTAAGATAAAATACAGGGACCTCAAGTTTTGTCGCAACTGTCTCACCAGCCTTTGATTGTTTGGCATCAAATTGACGATGCCCCCATGGGCAAACATCAACAAGTAAATCAAAACCCTGTTCTTGAATACGTTGTAGTTTTTGACCTGTTTTAGTCAAAGCAGATTCAGGTAAATTTGCATTTAATAATCCACCACAACAATCAAGTTTTTCAGGATAATATTCAGATTTCCCGCCAATTACCTCAAGAATCCTGTCCATCTTTTCAGGATTTTCAGAATCGTCAGGTCGACCAATCTCAGAAGGGCGGATAGTATGACAACCATAATGTGAAGCTATTTTAATATCTTTTAAAGGAGTTTTTACAAGCTTTTTTATCTTATCAATTCCAATAACATCATGTAATAAATCAACTGTATGAACAATATCACTTGTACCTGTGTATGTTAAACCTTCGTCTTTCAGATAGTTGTTAACTCGCTCTTTCATGTCTGGATCAGAGTCAAGTATGCGTTTTGCTTCTGATAATGTAAGATGACATATTGGACAAGGGGCAAAAATGTCCAAATCTTCTTTTTCTGCAATTGCGATATTCCTCGCAGCCAAGGATAAAGTAATCATCTGGTTTACGCTTTTCAAAGGCCCTCCACAACAACTAAAACCCTTAAGATCTACTAGTTCAACACCCAATTTTGGTAGAACTTCCCTAATTGATAATTCATAAGCATACTGCTCAGTTGGCATCACACAACCAGGATACAAAGCGTATTTCATTTTCACACCTTCTCCACAGCAAGTTTACTCAACATCATTTGAAACTTGGTCGGGTCAGTTGGTTTAGAAATTTCTGGTAATCCTAAATCAGTTCTAGAGACAGATTTGTTATCCTTTGTATTTATACTTTTTACATCTTGTAAAAGTCCTATTGACAAAACAGATTGGAGCCAATTTGTATAATTGCCAGGTATCTGCTTGCCACTTGCAACTGCCATATTCTTTAATGCAAACAAAATTTCGACAGGTGCTACTTTTTGTGGACAACGTTCACGACATTTAAAACAACTCATACATGTCCAAATGATATCTGAATTTATCATCTCGTCAATTAATCCACGTTTCAAAAGTGCCACTATCTTGTGTGGTTCTAACTCCAAGAGTTTATGTGCCTCACAACCAGAAGTGCATTTGGCACATTGATAACAGTATTCTGAAACCTCATCTTGAAGTTTTTTAAGACGTTCATTAATTTCTTTTTTAATTTGAGTTTGTGACTCCGCCATAGAAGTCAAGTCTGTGATGCTCATAAAACCTCATTCCCCGATTAACAGTAGTTAACTATTCACATGTTTTGGAAATTAATCTATAAATTATAGTTTTCGTATCTTATATTAATATTTAAAAGCTACTAAAAAGTAGATATTATTTTACTTTTTTAATATGAATAGAACCGTCATTAAAAACAATCCAACGAAGCTTATCTCCATCTTTAAGTTTAAGAAGTCCGACAACTTCTGAAGGAACAGTCATCCTTCTACGTGAACCTCTAATAGTAATTGCAGTATCTGTTATGCATCGAACATCATCTAATTCAACTTTCATCAAAACTCCCAAAAATAAAAACCATAACCAACATAAAAAATTTGTTATATTAACAAAACATTTTGTAACATATTCAATAACGCTTCAATATTATATTGTTAATAATACCCCCATTTTATTCGTTCCCATGTCCGTTCATGAAAATAATAAATAAACATTTGGATAGACTGGAAAATTACTACAATGGAAGTCATCTGAAGAATATCAGCTGTTATTAACATAAAACCAAGCGAGAAATCCCCAAACTTTAGTTTGTGGGATGAATCGCATGGAACTTAAACCTTAAAATGCCGTCAGGCATTTTCTTCCCTTGGGGGAAAGCATGCCATTCATGGCATGGAAAGGGGGACGTATGTTATAATAGAAAGCATAATAACACAGATAATCCGGTAGCTAACTGCCTTTGCTATTGATCGTTTTCTTGTTTCTTTTATAGTTATCATACCCTATAAAGACGAGACTAATCCGCCTGATTAGTGCTATAAACAAAAGACTTTGATTAAAGTCACCAAACCAAGCGTTAAAGTTAATGTGCCTATGGCAATCTTCAATGTTCTCGTTGGAAGTTTTTTGACGATAAATGCAGAAAAAGGTACAGACAACATCGCTCCAATAATTAATGACGGAGCAAGACTCCAATTAACACTCTCTGGAGAGACTATAACAAAAACAACCACACCAACAACACAAGTAAGCCCCTCAGCTAGAGAAGTAATGCCAACAGCATTGTTACCATTCACTCCGGAGAGAATTTGACCGCCTGTAACAACAGGTCCATATCCACCACCACTCATTCCTTTGTTGAATGAAGCAATTGAGCCGAGTCCAATAATCTTTTTCCATGAAAATTTGTAGTTTTTATTCAGTGTCAGGAGTATGATTATTCCCATACCTAAAACAAGTAAACCAATGTAGGTCTTTAACCATAACTTTGGAATATTAATCGCAACAAATACAGCAATTGTAGCTCCAACAATACTACAGACTGCAAGCACAAATGCAATCTTTAGATGAATCGATCCGCGATTAAAATTGACATTACCGGCTTTATGATGAGCCAATCCTGCAGTTATACCAGTCAGTAGCTCAGATAACAATATACAAGGAACTATAGCAAGAGGCCCAAATCCAAACAGCATCAATACAGGCGTTAATGTTGTTCCATATCCCATACCCAGAGTTGAGTCAATAAGCTCGCAGAAAAAAGCTAATATTGTTATTACTAAGAATATTTGAACGCCTAATATTTCCGTACTTACTACTTCAATCATTTATATTCACTCTTCCATAAAATTGCCATCTAAACGTCTTTCACTCAAATTATTCATCAGGGAATTTCATATAAGGTGCGTATATTTTTATTATATTTTTCAGCTTCTCAGTTTCATCGTGCATTAAAACCTCCTCTACTGCAACAATGGCACATACAGAGACCTCATTTTTTCCAAAACCACCAACTATGTCATCTGTAATAGCTAAAACTTCTTCTTTTGTCAGTCCAGCATTCAATGCATTTGTCACACATTTTCTGAGTTGTCTTCTAGCAAGACCACACTTTTTAAAACATCGTCTTAACTTGTCCTTTATAAGTTCTTTTATTTCTTTCTTTATTGAAATCGGTTTAGTTCTTTTGTGGCTCTCTTCATATCGAAGCACTTGACCAATCGCAGTTACAGCACACAGGTAAGCCTCTTCCTTCCATTTTCCAGTCGCCATCTCGTGGGCAACATCTAAAACATCTTGCTTAGTTAGTCCTACGCCCATAATATCCACAACACAGTTTCTTAGTTGTGCTCTCCCTGAGGCGCATTTTTTAAAGCATTCTTTAAGTCTATTCCTTATTTCTTTTTTATCCATTAGATCTACCGCCAAAGATCTTATCCAATCAGGTGGATCTATTAATCGCCCCATCCATACTACATGAATTAGGTAATATGAGTCTAGGCGTCCCCCCTTTCAAGTTCTCTTTCTTTAACTATATCTATCGGCTTTGCCCTTGCACTCTCTTCATATTTTAATACTTGATGTACAGCTACTATAGCACACAAAGATACCTCGTCCTTTCCAAAACCACCAACTATGTCATCAGAGATAGCCAAAATTTCTTCTTTAGTTAACCCGGCATCCAAAGCATTAACTAGACATTTTCCAAGTTGTCTTTTCGCTAAACGACACCTATTAAAACAATCTCTAAGTTTATTTTCTATTTCTTCTTTATTTTTTATCAAAGTAGCTTTTGGTTTCCTGGATCTTTTTTCATAACGAAGCGCTTGACCTATCGCAATTATGGCACATAATGATGCTTCATCTTGTTCAAATCCTGTGACCATCTCGTTAATAATCGTTAAAACGTTTTCTTTTGTAAAACCTGCATCCATAGCGTTAACTACACATTTTCTAAGCTGTATTCTGCCAAGAGCGCATTCTTTAAAACATTCTTTAAGCTTATTACTTATTTCACTTTCATACAATATTTCTTTTGCGCTTTTTTTATTAATCATTTTTCACCTTCTTTTTTCTACAATATATATAAACATTACACATATTTAAATTATTGGTAATTTACCATTAATTAATGGTTTTTAACCAAATAAAACCTAACATATTGGAATTATTGGGAAGGATACCAATTAAAGATAATTTTAAAAATGTAACTTGGTTACGCATCACAAATGATTGGCCTAACTTATCATGAAGATTACAATAAATACGACCTTGGGATAGATCACCCCTTAATAGGTGATAAACCAAAAAGAACGATGGAATTTTTAAAAGAAAAAAAACTATTAGAAAAAGTAGACATATTTTCACCTGAAAAAGCCACTGAAAAAGATCTTTTATTGGTTCATGACCCAAAATTTATTGATAGAGTTAAACAACTTAGTATAATGGGGGGAATGCTCTCATCAGATACACCTGCACCAAAAGGTATCTATGAAGTCGCATTAATCCCAACAGGTGGAACAATACTGGCAGGTATGAAGCTATTTGAAGGCTATCAAATAACTGCAAATCCTCTAGCAGGTTTTCATCATGCAAGTAGAAGTTTTACATCAGGTTTTTGTTTTTTCAACGATGTTGCAATTGTAATTGAAAAACTGAGAAAAAAATACAAACTAAAAAAGTTCTTAATAATAGATTTAGATGTTCATCATGCAAATGGAACTCAAGAAATTTATTTTAGAGATCCTACTGTTTTAAATTTATCATTTCATCAGGATGGGAGAACACTATATCCTGGAACTGGAGCAATAGATAAAATTGGAAGAGATGAAGGTGAAGGGTACACAGTAAATTTACCTTTAATGCCGTATACTGGAGATAAAAGTTACATGCATGCATTTGAAAAAATTGTACCAAAATTAACAGAAGAATTCAATCCGGAAATAATTATTTACCAATGTGGAGTAGATACTCATCACTCAGACCCGTTGGCGGACTTATTTTTAACTCATCAAACCTTTTATTATTTGGCAAAAAAGATAAGAGAACTATCAGAAAAAACTTGTAAAAAATTACTTGTTTTATTTGGTGGAGGATATAACAGCAATGAGAGCGTCGTTTCTTATTACAATATTATGTGTGGTTTGTTAAATAAAAATAATTTTATATCTGAAAAAGAAGTAGTTGATAAAAATTATGAACTAACAATTGAACTAGTTAAAAAAATAAAATCTATTCTAAAACCTTATTGGGATTTATAGTTAATTTTTCGACGATAAGCTTATTAACATGACTTAATATTGCCCCCTCGACCGCATATTTCTAGATAAAAAGGCGATTTAAATGGGCGTTGAGAATCTTGATAAAATTTTTAAGCCGAAAAGCATAGCTATTGTGGGTGCAACAAATCGTGTTGGTGCACCTGGTTTTAGCATTTTAAGAAATCTTGTTGGTTCAGGATATGAAGGAGTTGTTTATCCTGTCAACCCTACAAAAGAAAGCATACAAGGCGTTCAAGCATATAAATCAGTTAGTGATTTGCCAAAGGTTGTAGATTTAGCAATAATTGTTACGCCTGCAAAAATTGTATTAGATGTTGTAGAAGAATGCGGTAAGAAAGGAATTAAAGGAATTTTAATTATTTCAGCAGGATTCAAAGAAATTGGTGAAGAAGGTAAAAAATTAGAAGAAGAACTTTTGAAGATAAAAGAAAAATATGGTCTTAGAATCGTAGGACCAAACTGCGTTGGTTTCATTCTTCCTTATCTTAACATGAATGCGACTTTTGCTCGCTCAATGCCTGAAAAAGGAAATATTGCATTATTTTCACAAAGTGGTGCAATATGCGGTGCAATTTTAGATTGGGCTGCTGCTGCAAAGGTTGGCTTCAGTTCTTTCGTATCTGTTGGATCAATGCTTGATGTTGATTTTGGCGATTTAATCGATTATTTTGGCATGGATATCCACACTCGTAGCATAGTACTGTATGTCGAATCTATAACAAATGCTAAAAAGTTTATGAGCGCTGCTAAAAGTTTTGCAAGAGCAAAACCAATCATTGTCATTAAATCTGGAAGATACAAAGAAGGAGCAAAAGCAGCTACTTCCCATACTGGTGCTATGGCTGGAGAAGATATTGTTTATGATGCGGCATTTAAAAGAGCCGGAATTGTAAGAGTAAAAGAGATTAGCGATTTGTTTAACTGTTCTTCAATTCTAGCAAAACAACCTCGCCCAACTGGCAGAAATATTGCTATAATTACAAATGCTGGTGGTCCTGGAGTACTTGCAACAGATGCAATAATTGAAAGAGGAGGAAGATTAGCAGATTTGTCCGAAGAAACAATGAAAAAATTAAATAGCTTTTTGCCAACTCATTGGAGTCATGCAAATCCCATTGATATAATTGGAGATGCAAATGAAGATTTGTATGAAAAGACTATAGAGGTTTGTCTTGATGATAAAAACATAGATGGTATTTTGATTATCTGTGTTCCACAGGTGGTTGCAGATCCAAAAATACTATCTGATAAAATAATTGACCTTTCAAAAAAGACTACGAAACCGATATTAGTAGCATATCCTGGTGAAGAAAGTGTATATCATGCGAGACAAATTTTAAACAGAAATAATGTTCCGGCTTATTCAACACCTGAGGAAGCTGTTGAATCTTATATGTATCTTTACCAATATGCAAGAAATCTTCAATTAATATTTGAAACACCAGAAGAACTTAACATAAAGTCATCACCATCTTACAGAGAAAAACTAAAAAATACGATTAAAAAAGCTCTGAAAGAAAATAGGACTCTTCTAACTGAAGGTGAAGCAAAAGAATTTATTGAAATATATGGAATTCAAACAACAAAACCTGAAACTGCTGAATCTGAAGATAAGGCAATTAAAATTGCAGAAGAAATTGGCTATCCCATTGTAATGAAGATTCATTCTCCGCAAATAACCCATAAGAGTGATGTAGGGGGAGTTGCACTTAGTATTGATTGTAAAGAGTCGCTTAAAAAAGAATATAAAGACATGATGAAAAGAGTTAAAGAAAAAGCTCCAGACGCGGAAATTCAAGGAGTAACAATACAAAAGATGATTGAAAACAAAGGAACTGAATTAATTATCGGATCAAAAAAGGATCCGGTTTTTGGCTCAGTTATATTATTTGGCATGGGTGGAATATATACAGAACTTTTTAAAGACAGAGCGATAGGTTTTCCACCATTAAATCAAGTTTTAGCTCAAAGAATTATAGAAAAAACCAAGGCATATACGCTTCTGAAAGGCTTTAGAAATATCCCTCCAGTTAATGTGCAAAAAGTCGAAGAAACATTGATAAATTTCTCTCAAATGATAATAGATCATCCTGAGATCAAAGAAATAGATATAAATCCTCTAATTGCAAGTGGCAATGAATTAATCGCCGTCGATGCAAGGATAGTATTAGAAGAAAAACCCTGGGAGATCCCGCATCTTATAATAAGTGCATATCCAAGTAAATATATGAAAACTGTAAAACTCAAAGATGGAACCGAAGTCTTACTAAGACCAATAAAACCCGAAGACGAATACATGTGGCAAGAAATGTTCAATAGTTTTTCTGAAGAGACTGTCAGATTCAGATTCTTTAGAATAATAAAGGATACTCCTCATGAGATGAGAACAAGATACTGCAATATAGATTACGACAGAGAAATCGGCATAGTTGCTGAAATAAAAGAAAATGATAAACGTAAGTTAATCGGGGTAACTAGAATTATTTTACCTCCTGGAAGAAGTAATGAAGCAGAATTTGCTTTAGTTGTAAGCGACAAGTGGCATAGACTTGGTTTAGGGTCAGAGTTTGTGGACTATACAATTGAGATAGCCAAAGATAAGGGCTTGAAGACACTAAATGGAATTGTTCTAAAAGATAATACACCTATGATTTCTTTGTGCAGAGAAAAGAAGTTCAAAATAACACAAGGAGACCCTGGAGAATATAATATAGAATATGACTTAACAAAAGGTTAGAGACGGATAAAATGGAAGTCGAATGCAATAAATGCAGTAAAAAATACAAAGATATGTTCGATACAATAGTTCGTTGTGATTATCTAGAACCAGGTAAAGGTAAACCTTATGAATGGCATCTTTGCATCGAATGTAGAAAAAAATTGATAGATTGGATAAATAACGATGCTTCCTAGTTAATGACGTTGCCTGGAATTTTTCCATTCTTAAAGTGTTTGTCTAACCAACCAGAAACAGTATCATCTCGACTGTCAAAATACTTTACATATGGTTTGATATCGATCAACGGCGTACCGTCTATCATATCCACCTGCGTAAAATACATCTTATTTTCCCGAATAGTTTTGATCTTTACAACAGAAAGTCCCAGATGGTTTGGGCGGTGAGGACTTCTTATCGCAAATATACCATGCTTTTCATTTTCAAGAAATGGTTTCCCTTCAATATCTTCTTTATCTGATTCATGAAAGTAATATATAAGTATGGCATGGCTGAACCCCTCTAAATCTTTCAATCCTTTTACATATTCATCTTTCAATTCTACCCATGCTTCAATATTATCCTTAAATCTTCCCTGTATAGGAATATTTTTTCTTTTTTTATATGGTGAATGAATTACTCCGATTGGACGTATTATTATCATGTCTTTCATCGTTAACTCATCTACATTCTATAACAGACAGTATCTTATAAATAATTGTTAGGCATGCAAGATCATCAAAATATTTCCGGCACCCTAATTACACTTATTTCGACTAGCATAAATCTAATTTAATATTCATTCAATTAAAGTAAAGCTTCTTCGAAACGACTTCAGCAGCCTTTATAATTGGATAGGCAGTTGGGGGTGCAGTAAGCAAAGGATGGGTCCCAATCTGAGCGGTTAAAAGAGTATTTACAGTCATCTTATTTTGAATTGCAAATCCAAGGATGTTTGTTAGTTCTCCTGCACTTGCTCCACCAATAACACCTCCACCAAGTATTATGCCTGATTCCTTTGCAACAATCAACTTTATCATTTGTTTATTTACACCAGGTAATGTTCCGGGATGTTTGTCAAGTCCTTCAAAGCTACCAGTGACAATATCAAAACCTTCTTTACGTGCCATCTTTTCTGTTAAACCAGCTACTCCAAAACCTGTATTCCCAATAACTGTTGAAAAAATTGCAATAGTGCCAGCAAACGTTTTTACTGCTGAAAGTTTGTAAAGACTCATACCAGCTATTCTTGCCTCTGCACAAGCAGTAGAAGCAAGCATAATACCACTTGTTTTTCTAGTAAAAAAGTCTTTCTTTTCAGCACAATCTCCAACAGCAAATATATCTGGATTTTCTGTCCTCATATATTCATCTACTTTGATAAAACCCATTTCATTAAGTGCCACTCCTGCTTTTTCAGCAAGAATAGTATTTGGTCGGTATCCCATTGATAAAATTACTGCATCCGCATCAAGTTTTTTCCCGTTGTCCAATAGAATACCAGTAACTTTTGCATCTCCTATTATTTCTTTAACCCCTGTACCAGAACTTATTTTTACACCACGCGATTTAAGCAATTCTTCAGCTTTAATAGCCATTTCTTCATCAAAAGCAAGAGATAATATGTGAGGCAATATTTCAACGATAGTTATGTCCTTATCACGCTTAGTTAACTCATCTGATACTTCAACGCCGATAAAACCCCCACCTATCGTAACAATCTTTTTACAGTTCTTTAGCTTGTTTAATAATTTATCGAGATATTCTTTGTTCTTTGGTATTGTAAAAACATTTTCTTTGTCTGTTCCTTTAAGCCACTTAGGGGTTTTTGTATCAGAACCAGTCGCAAATACAAGTTTATCAAAACTGATTTCTGTACCATCTGCTGTTTTGCATATTTTTTTGTCTATATCTACAGAGACTGCTTTGTCAACCTTAAGCTTAACTCCTGCTTTTTCCAACACACCATCGTGAACAAGATTCTTCTCGCTGCTTTCTAAAGATCCGAAGATATAAGGAATTCCACAAGGAACGATTGCTTGTTTCTCTTTACGTATAACCATAAAATCTTTGTCAGGGTAGTTTGATTTACCTGCCACTGCAGTAACAAGGCCAGAGGCGCTACCACCAATTATTAATACATCTGTTTTCTCCATAAATCTCACCTCATTTTTTACTTCATATAACCGCAGCTAATCACAGCACGTAACTTAAATCTTTCTAGAAAATACTAGGAGAATAAGTGGATAGAAAAACCAAATTTTAAAAAGAAACTATTGTTTTAAAATTGTAGCGTGTGGTAAAAATGGCAAGAAGATGTTCTGAATGCGGTAAAAATTAGGGTTTTTTGAAGGATATTGTCATCCTGTAGAAAGGAGAAAGAGTGCGTATGCGGAGAATACTTTGACAAAATTGAAGCAATTGAAACAAAATATTGTAATTTTGTTATGAATGTATTTAGGAATGGTAAATTAAATTTTATAAAAAAAGAAAGTGGATGATTGCTAGCAATTAGAATAGATAAGCTTGTACTTAAAGCAAAGAAATATTTTTGATTAAAATCCTAAAGTAAAAAAAACTAAACCTACTATCAATGCAAACACAAAATTAAATATTTTTATTAAAATGGAGTCTTTAATAGAATACGATAGCAAAGGCAACATTCCATGACCATCTTGTGCAATAGAACTAGTCAACAATACAGAAAATGGCACTATTCCTGAAGCATACATCATGACAAAAACCATATGTGGACCAGATTCAGGGATCATTCCTACTAGAGCGCTGACTATAAGGACTAAGCCTAAATTTGCTTCGACAAAACCTTGTAAATTCCAATATTGAAAACCAATTTGAACAAAAAGTAGAGCAAAAAACGTCCAAAGAAACACTCTCCATATGTGCTTCTTGGTGATATGTTCCCAAATATGCTCTTTGAAATAATGTTTTGAAGCTGTTAAAATTATAAAAATTGCAAGGAGAGATAGTGACATTAGAAGAATTCTATCAGGCTCTTCAATACTCCAACTCTGAGGTCCCCAGATGCCAACAAGATTCAATACTATAATGATAACAAAGAGCAATATTAGTCCGCATCTACTATACGACAATTGTAGAAAATTTTTTAATATAGATGGTTGAAATGGATGCCCTACATCAGCAGTATGAACCTTTTGCAACTTACATTCCTTACAGGGAATTATATGAAAAATTGATGCAATTTTATCAGCTATTGATGCACCAATGATTCCGAGAACAAATAACAATGCAAAAAGAATCAGTGCTTCTCTAGGAAACTGCGTCAACATAACAAATGATTCGTCCCCTGAAGTAGCAATCATTCCTCCAACTATTGCACCGAAAGTTATTATGCCATGAACATACAACGAAACGTTCATGAATGCTCCCAAGCATCCTGGGGTAGAGCCAAGAAATGAGGTTATTGTATACTGTCTTAATCTGCTACCTTCCACAGCATTTTTCATCCTCCCTCTAGTTAAAACGTTGAGATAGTCGATGATGACCATCATCACAAAGACGAAAATTGTTATCACAATCGAGCGGTTGATTACTGATATTAGTTCAATCACCTCAAGCCCTCCTACTACCAAATATCTTAGATCTCATTGCCATACACGTCACTTTTCTATTCTTTCTATACCTACATCTACCTGCATTATTCTCCATATGAACTAATCTCAATAACACATGTCTCTGTCTTTTAACTACTCCTTCCAATCATTTTTCTTATATAAAATCTTTTATTTTTATACTCTACCGCTACAAGTTTGTCATCATGTATTAATTTTTCAACAACATCCCAATCGGACTTTGATTTCTTTAATAATTCTTCCATACCTTCTTCTCGCATAGGATGTACCGATGCAATACTTAGAATATCCTTTTCTATATCTCCAGTATATGCAAAGGCATTTCCTTCATAGCCAATAAGATACTCGACATCAATTCCTTTTTCTCTAAAAGCATCATATGCCTTAACGATCATAACTTCTTTTGGTGGTTTAACCCATTGCTCAGCTGGTGGTCGTGTTGGGACGGATATATAGCTTCTTTTTGGTTTTAATCTAGCAATAAAATCAGCAGTGTCCTCCAACACATCTATAGAATCGTTAACATTTTCTATAATCATAGTTTCTGTTACTAATTCACCATTAAATATCTGGGAAAACTCAGATATGCCATCCATTATTTTTTCAAATTTTAAAGAGTTATGAGGTCTATCAATTCTATGCCAAATATCTTGATTTATCGTATCAATTTTTAAAGAAACCCAATCGGCTTTTTGCAAGTCATCCTGAACCTTTTTATCCCAGATCAAAGAAGCATTAGTAATAACAGCAATTTTAATTTCTAAAGGCTTAAGCAGTTCAATTTCTTTACCAAGATTAATATCTAATGTTGGCTCGCCATCGGGGACAAATGTAAGATAATCAATAGGTTCTTTTCTAGTTCTTGCTTCTCCTACTTTATCTTCTACGGCAGATACTATTTCATTTGGTTCATAGAATTCTCTTCGTTCAACTTGCATGTTATTTGTCCTTCCAAGTTGACAATAAACACAGGAATAGGTACAGATTTTTGGGGGAATATTATTTATGCCTAGACTTTTCCCAAGACGCCGTGAAGGGACAGGGCCAAAAGCAATCAATTTTTTTTCGTTTATCATTTTTATTAAACTCCTTTGTTAGCTAGTTTTATTTGCTTTTATCACAACAAAACTACCTTCCCCATGACCTTCTTTTACTGAATCTATTTTGTTGGAAGGGCTAGGAAAGACCGTTTGTTTGATTGAAATAACCTCAAAATGTGCTTTTCTTAAACAATCTGTTACTTCTTCAACTGAATAAAAAGTAGCATCTTTATAGAATTTACTGTTATCCCTTTTAAGCTGATATTGCGTCCCCATCTCACTATTTTTATCTACAAAACCAACAATAATAAGACCATCAGGTTTTAAAACTCTATGCACCTCCTTAAAGGCTTCAACCAGATTATCGACGAAACAAATTGTTGTAACCATGAGAGCGAAATCAAATGTCTCGCTATCAAAAGGCAATTTCTCTGCTACAGCCTCATAAACTTGTATTCCAAGGTTCCTTGCCATTTCTGCCATTTTTTTAGAAGGTTCTACACCAACCTTTATTCCAAGAGGTAAAGCAAATCTACCAGAGCCAACACCAATTTCAACACCAGTTTTCCCAGAGGGAATTAAACTTTTTATGGCGTTAAGCTCAGCTAAATAAACAGTTTTATTTCTAACAAACCACTTATCGTATTCTTTACTATATTTTTCAAATGACTCAATTCTTGCCATCCACAACAATTACTCTGACTCACATCCATCTACGCATGTTTAACTTTTTTAGAGAAATACTTGCCCACTATTTTTTGTTTGTTAGTAAAATAAATAAGGCTTTGTTTTACCAGGACGTAAAGCCATACCACCAACAAAACGAAATACAGTAAATAATACAACAGTTTAACAAACGAAAAATTAATCACAAATACATAAAGATTTGCAGTTGCCAATGTAAAAGCACCTGTTGGAAATATAAATGCCCACCATAGTTCAGAAAAAGGAATTTTCTTCTTCTCATTAATAATCCTATAATATAAAGATAGCAATCCAAACAATATCCATATGCCATAACCAAACATGATTACTGAATAAATTTTACTTACCCCTAGAAAAGAATTGCTAAAACCCAGAACATCATATTTTAACAGCGCCTTAGAGGTTGTTATTATAGCTAATATCGAAACTGCCACTGGGGCAAGAACAATATTGAATGTCGGAGTTACTTTTTCTTGAGAGAGTTCATAAAATTTACTTCTAAAGTATACTAAAGTTAATGTAAGCAAATAAAGAATGAAAGCAGGTCCAAATAAAAAAAGATTTATTATGAGTATGGGTGTAGAAATAAAATCAGCCCTCAATGCCAAAGTCGAACCAGCTGTTATTAAAACAAAAAGCCCCACTGGTGGAAGAAGCCAGGTTCCACTGACCTGTTCAACCTTTGATCTAAATTTCAAATTAATTGGAACTAAGACTACAAATATTAGAGAAAACAATAGACTAATAGACCAGAAAAAAATACTGACAATAATAGCATACTCATTAAGATAAGGCAATCCTATATTAACCAACATTAGTGAAATTAAAGCAGCAGCTATAGGAATAGCTGAATATAAATTTGATTTTATGGGATTCTTCAGGTTTTCGACAAGATCCTTTTTTTCAAATATGTGGATTATAAATTTTAAGAAATACAGTAAAAACATGAATATCACAGATATCTCAAGTAGATATGAAAACATGTTTGCTAAAACATTATTATTAAAAATTATCTTTGAAGATAATGCTAAAGCCGATGTGCCCATTAGAGCAATAAAGACAATTAAATTGAAGTTTTTTTTATCCTCTTTCAACTATCTCACCTACCTCTCTCATAACTTATGTTTTTTAACTAACTTTCAATATATAGATGCAAGCTCTAATTTTTGATTCTGTCACCAATCCCCCAACCAACTTGATAATTACTTAAATCTTTTCTTAATTGTTCCTATTTTCTTTTTCAATTCTATATCCAATATACCATTTTGATAACTTGTTTTTGCATAATCTTTATCAACCTTACAAGGCAGTTGCACTTTTTTGTAATATCTACTTTCTTCCCCATTTATTTCAATTATTACTTCACTTTCCACAACATCTATATCGATATCTCCATCTAATGAAGTCATCGGAGTTTCAATGGTAATGCTTATCGTGTCATCCCATTCAATGACATCTATCGATGAATCTGTATCTTCAGGTGTTTGGTTTGATTCGCCAGATACATCTTGATTATCTAAATCCAAGAAGCTATTGAGTGATAAAGAATCTCTTCGGTTGTTGTAGCAAGGACATCTACATATAGGAAGACGCTCTTTTTCAGGGAAGGATATTTTTTCATTTATTGATTCATCCATAGGAAGATAGTTTTCCCACTTCTTAATTTCTCTGAGTTGTTTCTCAAGCTTATTAAAAAAATCTGATGATAAAGTATGTTTGGCATGAAGTGATATCCACCATTGGAGCTTTAGCCAATTCTCAAATGAATCGTCTTCTGTTTTATGCGACATCTTCTCTTCCCTCTTTTAAAATTATATATTGCTATTATAACAAGCAAAAAATATTTATAAAAACTTCTGTAATAATTATAAATGGAAATAATATATCGACTTATATTTATTAAGAAAAATTGCATAATTTGCTTATATCACAAATTTATTATTAGTTTAGTTTTTTGGAGGGACATCAAAAATTATAGTTTTCTTACAATATATTTTTAGATGAGTGCGCTTAACCTTGCTTCATCAAAACCAACAACCGCCTCTCCTTCTATTACTGTAACTGGTGTTCCCGTTTGGCCAGATGCCTCTATCATCTTTTGTATCCCTGCAGGATCTCTTGAAACATTTACCTCAGTAAACGATACTCCTTTTGATCTCAGATATTCTTTTGTTCTGGCACACCATGGGCAACCATCAGATGTATAAATAGTAACTCCTGAGCTGCCCCCTCCAAAACTTTCTGTTTTGTAGAGTGGTTTTGCACTCAGAACCTCATCAATTCTCAACATATTTATACTTGATTCCTTTGCCCTATAGAGTTCTGACAGAAAGAGATTTGCAGGCATAGTATTTTTTATATCTGTTGCATTATCTGCAATTAATTTCTTTGTAGACAAATAAGCATCTAGCCGATTGTTTCCTGCATTTGCTGCTAGTGTTTTATATATGTCATCCATTACATCGGCTGTTCCTTCCATGGCAATAGATTCCTTGGTGCTTGTTAATACTGCAGCCTCTCGAATTTTATTTGCCATAAACAGATACATAAGTCCATATCCTGGAAGTACTCCAGATTCAAGGGCATTCAATCCATTTTTCAATCCTTTTTTTACCAGTTTTTCCATCTGCGCTTGGTATTTATTAGATATTCCATGAATGATTATTGTTGTTTTATTTGAATTTTTTACATCACTTAATAATACCATTTTTTCCACCTCAAGTTCTGCATACTCCACCAACACATCCTTCTTCCTTTGTATCATCTATCAATCCAATATATCCAATATCATTTTCAGAGATGTTTGACATATTGACAAATTTTCCTCCACTGGATTGGGCAAGTGCCCTCATATCAGAATCGTTTATCTTTTCAAAGCCAGTAATTCCATTTCTTGCCATCATTTCTGCTGCACGTGGATCAATCTCGCCCTTTGAAAAAACAGCATTCACTCCAAATTTTGTCAACCTATCAACAAAATCTTTTAGTTGACTCTCTTCAAAAGTTGAAGTAGCCGAATAGTTTTTTGTATTACTGATGTCGATTTTCACATCTAACTTTGTTTTTCTTGGAGTTATTTTGTCTAACAATGCTATCTTTGCATCGCTCAATTTATCAGGCATGTCCTCTCGCACTCTGTTGTAGTCTAGTTTAAGTCCAACAATAACTTCACTCCCTTCTCCATCTCCTTCAGCCAAAACAGTTATATCCTCTTCTTTTGGTTCTTTTAAAAATAAGATAGCATCTCTTATAACAGAAAGAATATTATCTTTATCTGCGATAGTGTTAGAAATAGAGTGCTTTATAACATCCTCAAGTATTTCAACATCCTTACTTTTTATTTTCTTTGTTCTTTTTTGTGTCTCTTCAATTGCTATATTCATAGCCTTCTCATAACCTGCAAGAATGGTTGGCATACCGATACCGGTAGTTGAAAGATCGTGTGCTTTTACTATCAGTTTAGATAGAAGAAGTGCTAATGAAACAGTTCCATCACGAAATTCTTTATATTGGGCATCTACACTTTTCTTAATCGGCTCAGCCGTAGGTCCTAATTCTACATTATCTAAAATTTCTTTACCATTAATTAGAATCTCTCCGTCATTAGTTAGTTTATACATACCATATGGCCCCAACAAAGAACTTACTGAACGTTCAATAGATTCCGCTTCTTTGGACCAAATGTTTGTTGGTTTTTTTACTCTCTCTAAATCTTCTTTATATACGTTAAATATTGGCATGAGTTGCCGTAATGCTAGAAGGAGTATATAACGTTTGTGTGTACCATACGCACAACCAACTTGTTATAGATGACTTATATATATTTAAGATATATATTTGTATATATAAACATATATTTGAAAACATCTTATGAAAAACAGAAATTATTTCATCTCTTTCTCAAAATGAGTGAGGGTTTCCTCCACATGTCTATACCATTCATCGATACACATCTTCATTTTCTTTTTAATTTGTTTTACGTCTGCACACGAATACACATGATAATAGCCGCCTTTTTCTATCATTCTTGTTTCCTTGATACAAATCTCACAAGAAACCAATTTTTGTAGGGAGCGGTATACTGTACTTCGATCTTTGTTCAGTTTTTGTGCGAGTTCTTCCACTTTTGAGTTGCCTACTTTTTTTAATTCTCTATACACTTCAACATCTGCTTTATTAAGGTCAAAAGTACATTCTAGTACGTTATTGCAATTAATATCTTTGTACGAACCAACCAATTTCATTGATAAACCGGTACACCAATATTACATATTAATATATAATAGTTGTGCATATTCTTTGCACAAACGTTAAATAATACATGTAATATACTGGCACAAAAGCAGTTCGCTAATAAAAAGATAATAGGTGAAAAATATGAAAGAAGAATTACCAGACGTGCCAATTCAATTAACAGATGAAAATTTTGATGAGAATGTTAAGAAATATCCGACTATAGCTATAGACTGTTGGGCCCCATGGTGTGGTCCATGCAGGATGGTAGAGCCCGTTGTTGCAGATCTTGCCAAGGAAATGCAAGGGAAAATAGTTTTTGGAAAATTGAATGTTGACGAAAATCAAAAAACATCTATGAAATATGGCATTATGAGCATACCAACTTTACTTGTTTTTAAAAATGGAACTCTCATGGATAACATTATTGGTGCAATGCCCAAAGAAATACTTAAAGCTAAACTTGCCCCTTATGAATAAGTTGAAACCAACTTAAAAAAGTTATATGGTGATAATTATTAGAAAGAGGGCAAGACCTGTAGAAAAGAAATCAAAGATAAATACAAGTTTACTTGGTAATAGTAAACTTATTATAATTATTTTAATCCTTGTGATTATTGTTGTTGGTGTGATTATTGCATGGCAACAGCATCATGTAGATAATAAAGATACTGGAGATGATTTTGTATTTACTTCGCTTGACGGTACTTCAAAACATTTAAGCGATTACCGTGGCAAAGTGGTTATTTTAGACATGTGGGCTACCTGGTGTAGTCCCTGTCAGTTTCAAATGACTGAATTAAAAAAAACATATGAAGCATATAGCAGAGATGATCTAGAGATAATTTCTATTGATATTGATACCAGGGAAACTGTACAATTAGTCGAAAATTTTAGAAATGCTTTCAAACAACAAGGTATTGAATTAAATTGGGTTTTTGGTATGGATGATGGTAGCATTTGGGAGAAGTATATGTTAAATGGAGGGATACCAACCCTCTGCATTTTTGATCGAGAAGGAAAACTTAGCCTCCAACATGAAGGAATTGCTGTTTTTTCGGAAATCCCTCAAGGTTTGTCAGAAGACACTGTAAAACTTTCTCAAAAAATTGATAGTTTGTTGTAATAAAATAAAAAATTACGACAAATAGCACTAAAGCGACTTTACTAATAATTATAAACAAGACATATGGCATCTATAATAAATATAGTGAAAGCATTTATGAATATTCCAACATTCTTTAATCACAGGTTATAATGGCTAAAGATAGGATCTTACTTGTTGAATCTGAAAATGAAGCATCTGATTTGGGTTGGACACGTCTAGGGCCAGTTCCATGCGAAGAATGTATGTATGGTATTGCCTGGTTATGGTGTAAAAGAGATAAATTTGCATTATTAGAGAATACTGGAGATGGCCGATGTGATTTTATCGATTTTATTCCAAGAGAGGAAGGATTGTTACAACTTTATGAGTACCAGAAAGCTCTTGTAAAAGTAAAAGAAAAATATCGATTTTAATAAGATGGGGAAATAAAAGAAGGTATAAAAATGGAAGATTGCAAAGAGATAATTGAAAAAATTAAGGATGTAGAAGAGGCAAACAGACGACAACTAGAATCTCAGAAAAGAATGATTGAAGACATTACTAAAGAGCAAGATTATTGTGAAAATCGAGATATTTCTCTTGAAGATTACAAAATATTTTTAGATGAGTTGTATAAATTATTCGAAATGTCGAAAAAGTTTTACGAGTAAATCCCTCTAGAAAAATGGATACCAATGTATAGCTTTTTTTAGAGTGTATCTACATACCGCCTTTCCAACTTTCTTGCTCCATCATCAGAAATTTTTGTATCTCATCTTGATTCATCATAGTTTGTTTTATTTCGACTTCTACACCAAGCTTCTCAATAGGTTCTTTTATACTGCTTATAAGCTGATCTATAATTGGGATATTCGGAAAAGGCAGCGCCATTATAACTAACACTCTGTTTTCTTCGACTGTAAACTCTTTAACTATTCCAAGTTCTAACAAACTGCGATCAATCGCTGGATGTTTAACTCCTTCTAGAATACTACGAATGCTTTTTTCTGAAATATTATCTACCATCTACTCACGCTCCATCACTTTTAAATTTATATTTTTTTCACCAGCATATATCGGTATTTTAAGCCAGTTTTCAGGTGGTACAAACGGGCAAGCATAATTCTCACTATATGCACACCATGGACTATATGCTTTATTAAAATCAAGAATCCAATCTCCATTTTCAGTGCGATCACTTGGATCCAAGTCTATATATCGCCCTGCCCCATAGGTTTCTTTCCCATTTGTTGAATCTCGAAAAGGAATAAACAATCGTTCCTCATAGGGATTGCTTTTATATGCCTGGAGAGTGCACTGTTCATTCTCAACCTTGAATCGAAATTCTCCCCATCGTATAAACTGTCTGATAACTCCTTTTGTATCTTCGATTTGTATAGTTTCTTTATCAGCATGTTCATAAAGTTTCAATTCGAATCTAAGGTTTTGGTTAACTGGATAGTATTGTAACTTCTTAAAATGTTCTCTATATTCAAATGGGATTGGTGATTGTGCATGTCTTTTAAAAAAAATATCTTTTTGCTCACGCTCGTTTATTATTTTTTCTTTCCACTCGAGAAGCTCCATTTCTTTCCCTCGTCATAATTCTTTTCATCCTATGTTATCTATTGTTGCCCCCACCCTCGTAATCCTCTACCAATACCTCTTCCAAATCCTCCACCAGTGCGATGAGGGTTTCTTCCTCTTAAAAGAGGATTCTCGCTATTAGGTCTTATGGCCTCCTGTGGACAAGCCGCAAAACATTTAGCACAAAATGTACATTTATTTTGATCTATATCTGCTTTTTTATTTTGCATCGATATTGCATTTTCAGGGCATGAATCAATGCAAACTCCACAACCTATACATCTATCTTGATCGATCCAAGGCATCTTTAGCTCCTATTTTCTAATAATAATTATCACAAATATTCCATATCTCTTCTTTGTCACATTCAGAGATAGACTTTGTTTATCCTTTGGATATTTTTATGTACTCCTTAATCTTTTGTTCGACAATACTTTTTTTCAACTACTGAATGTGAAATAATACACAGATTTATAAAAACTTTTATAATAAATATTTAAAAAAGTTAATTTTTAGATTATAGTTATTGGAAAAAATTATATTTATTGGTTGCATTTCAAATAAAATATTTGATACAATGTGAGGGATAAAATGACCAAATACAATACAAAACTTGACAAGAGAGATAGAATAATATTAGAATTACTAAATAACACCCCTAGAATTTCTCAAGAGGAAATTGCAAAAAAGATACAGCTCTCCCAACCTTCAGTGGCAATGCGAATTAAGAAACTCAGAGAAAGAGGGTTTATTGAGCCTATAATTGGAGTGAATATCAATAAAGTTGGGCTATATATGGCTCAAGTAAGAATCACAACTGCCAATACAACCAAAATTTTGAATACTTTTCGAGATTGCCCATTTTTTCTAAATGGATTTATTATTTCTGGAAAAGATAACTTATGTTTGCTGTTTGTAGGAGAAGATATTGCATCATTGGAAGCAATTATAGATGGTCATTTGAGACCAGACAAAGATGTTCAAAGCGTTAATTTTGATATTATTGTTTCAAGTATAAAAGATTTTATTATGCCAATTAAAATTAGGGTAGATCCTGCCGACAAACCTCCATGCGGTATTAAAATGCAGTGTCAAGATTGCCCTTCATACCAAGGAGACAGATGTTTTGGATGCCCTGCCATGAAACAATACAAAGGTCTCTTTTGGTAAAATACAGGCAATACTGGTTGTAGAGTTAAACATTTTAAAATCAACTGTCCCGAAAACATTCTCACTAATCAGACATCTAATTATCGATACATTCACAGAGAATTTTTTATTATTTTAGTACTGACTTATTTAAGTAATTTATAAAAAGATTTCATTAATGGCAGGATTTTTTCCCACCTCTTTGATTTTTCCTGTAAACTCGGTAGCCACCTTTGCATATTTTTGCCCTTCTGATGCGGAAACCCATGAAAGCCTAAAACGATTTGGCTCTAAACCAACCTCTTCAACAACTTTTTTTAACATCATAAATCGTCTACGGGTGTAATAATTTCCTTCTTGGTAATGACAATCTCCAGGGTGACAACCAGCCACAAGGACACCATCTGCACCGCCCAAGTATGCCCTTAAGATAAAAAGAGGATCAACTCTACTTGAGCACATAACTCTGATCGGCAAGATTGCAGGTGGGTACTGAAGTCTACTTGTTCCAGCTATATCTGCTCCTGCATATGAGCACCAATTGCAAAGAAAGGCAAGTATCTTTGGGTTAAACTCTTCATCTTTCTTCACTCTAGCCACCTATTTTTCAACTTCAGAAAATTCTTCTTTTTCAAATGTAACAAGAGGTAGAGGCTCATCTACATCTTTTCCTGGTATGTAATTAAACATTTTTTGGACGGATTCTCCCACTTTCTTGAAGATGGTTGCAAGTGGAATATCAACAGGACAGACGTCATCACATGCACCACATCCTACACAGGAGATGCCGACATGTGTTAACCTCCCGAGCTGGTAATATAATACCCCTTGTGGAACTCTAACTCCCCCTCTTTTTTTAACTTCTGACTCATAACTAGAAGGCGAATATTCAGAATCAGGGGATTCGAATTCACACAGTTTACAATAGCAGATAGGACACACTCTCATACAACCATGACAGCCAATACATTTTCCAAAAATGTCTACCAATCCACTTATCCCTTTCATCTCTGAATCGATTTTTTCAAAAAGTTTCTTCTCTTCTGCTTTTCTCTTATCGCGGAATTTATCTAGCGTCTCTTTATCTAGATCTTTTTCTAAGAACTCCCCTTTTATAACCTCAGCAAGCTCTTCTCCTTTTTTAGTATTAAGGAGCATCGTGAATTGTTTGTCAATATCTTTTTTTCCTATAAGATCAACAGTTATGTCTGCAGTGTATGGTATAAATTCCACACAACCTTTACAAGCTGGTCGTATCTCTGCAGGGATCTCAGCTTTTTTAACTGCATCCCAATATTTGGAAAGGTTTTTTTCTATTGTACCATCTACCGCCATATTAGTTGGATATACCCCGCCGCATGTTGAACTTATAATGAATAAATTTTCAAGGCTTCCCTGTTCACGTTTAATTAACTCTACAAAACCTCTTAATTCACATGGTTTCACTACCGCAACAACTGGCTCCTTTGTGCTTCCTTTCAAGGTAAAACGCGAAAGAAGTTTACCAGCATTAACTGGCATCAATGGATAAAAAGGCACTGCATTGTTTAGTTCTTCTGGTTCAGTAATAAGTGAATAAGCTATGGACCCTTCGTCGTTAATCTTTTTGAGTGTAAAGACTCCTTTAACTTTGCCATTTTTTAAAAGAAGTTTTAAGAACTCGAGGATACCTTGCTCAATATTTTTGTTTATTTTTAGAGCTTTGGTCATTTTGCATCCTCCATCTCATGAAGCTCATCTTCTTTATAGCCCACCAGTGGAATTGGCTCGTCTAGACTTCTACCTGAAACATAATCAAATAAATCTTGCGTTTCATCAGCGACCATACTAAATATTTGAGCTACGGGAATAGACATAGGACATGCATCTTCGCAAGATCCACATGATACGCATGAAAGGCTCATATGCATCATTCTACCCATATGGAAAAGAAGAGTGTCTGGTAAAAATCGAATGCTTCCCTTGCGTTCTGCCTGGTCAAGATAATCCTCAGACGTATGTTTTACTTTATCAGAATCGAAATAACATAGACGACAATAACAGATTGGACAGACTTTCATACAATTGTGACAGTTTATACATTTACTAAATGTGTTGATTAGATTGTCAAGACCGGTTGTTTTGGCTTTTAAATCTTTATGGCTTTTTTCCCTCTTCTTATGCTTTTCCTCAAAAACGTCTTGTACTTTATTCCGCCAATCATCGACATTGTCTTTTAATTCTATGCCAAGTTTATTCATCACCTCGTTTCCTTTTTGACTATTTGAAACAATGAAAAAAGTACCTTTCTTTGCACCAAGAGTTCCTATATGAAGGTCTCCAGACACCATACTTGATTTATCACATATCTGGCACACCGGCCGCATTATTTTATCATCTGATCTCTTAACAGCATCTTCATATATCTTCATGCTTTTCTCAGGATCTTTAAGAAAATCAGAGATAGGCATAACGCCTGGACAGTCCATGCTTATAAGAGTTATATTCTCTAAATTTGTTTGGTTAATCTTTGTTAATTCCACTGTTGCTCGTATCTCACAAGGCCGCATAACAGCGCCTATTTTCATATTTCCTTTTCCAAGTTTGGTCATACCAGAAATCGCCTTGGCTCCTTGAACGGACATAATCGGTGAAAGAGGGGCCGCATCCTTAAGAAGTGATTTATCCTCAATTAACACATATGCAAATGAATCGCCTGCTGGTACTCTCACAGGTACCAAAACAGCATCAAAAACTTTCTTATCCATCGCTTTTTTTAGGAACTCAATAATAGACTCATTTGTGTTCAGTTTAGTTGAAATGATTGCCCCTTTAGTTATAGGGGTACCTTCAACTTTGCTCATTTAACAGCCTCCATAAGCTCTTGATAGATTTGATCGAAAGTAAAATGTTTAATAGTTGCTGCACCTGAAGGACAAGCAGCGGCACAATTTCCACATCCTCTGCATATTGCTTCATTTACAACAGATATCTTTTTTTCTTCGTTAAATGTAATAACACCATATGAACAGACAGATAGACATGTTTTACATCCCGTACAAAGCGATTCAGATATATGGGATACCTTTACTTCGGGTTCGATTTTTTTACCTGGCACGAGAGATGAAAGTATTTCACCAGCTGCAGCCTCTGATTGAACCATTGTCTCAGAGATGCTCTTTGGATCCTGGCTACTTCCGACAACGTATACTCCTTCTGTCGAAGTAGAAACAGGACCTAGCTTTTCGTGCTCTTCGGCAAAGAAACCTCCATCGCCTTGGGACATTCCAATAATTTCAGCGAGTTTAGATGCATCAGATGTAGGTTCGATAGCTGATGAAAGTATCACCATATCAACTGATAGGTCGCTCTTTTTGCCAGTCTCGTCTTTATATTCAATATTTAATTTGCCATCCTTTTCTGTAATCTTAACATCCATTGACCTAACGAAATCAGTATTTCCTTTTGTTTGTTCATAGAACTTTTGATACGATTTTCCAGGGAGACATAAATCAGAATAAAAATTAGATACTTTAACATCTGGGATCTTGTTCGTAAGGTATCTAACAAATTTGAGAGAATACATGCAACAAATTTCTGAACAATATTTTTTTTCATTTCTGCCAACACAATGAATGATGGCAACTGATTTTGGTATTTTGCCGTTTTTGAGGGATATTTTCCCCGACAAATTCATTTTTTCAAATTCTAATGAATTAATGACGTTATCGAATTTCCCATATCCATATTGAGGAGTCTTTTTGGGATCAAATATGTTTGAACCAGTAGCCACCACTACTGCACCAACATCAAACTCAATAGGTTCCTCTTCTGCTTTTTTCTTTACTTTTATTTCAAAATTCCCAAAGAACCCTAAAACTTCTTCAACTTCACTATCAGTAAAGACTTTGATATTTTCATTATTATTCAAACTCTGAATTTTTTGATTTATGAGAGCAGAACTGGGCTGCATATCGGGAAAAGTTTTTTCAAAATTTGTTAATAGTCCACCTATTGACTGGGTTTTTTCAACAAGATAAACTTTTCTGTTCGCGCTTACAAGCTGTAAACTTGCCTCTATGCCGGCAATACCACCACCAATTACCAAAACATCAGTATTACATTCGATTTCTTTTTTCTCAAGGGGGGCATGATAACGAACTCGTCTAATAGCTGCTTTTGTTAAACGTATGGCTTTTTCTGTAGCCTCATCTTTATCTTCTGTAATCCAAGCACATTGCTCTCGGATATTGACAATTTGGAAAAGATATGGATTAATTCCTGCATTTTCACATACCTCCATAAAGGTTTTTTCATGTTGCTTTGGCGAGCATGCAGAAACCACCAAATGTGTTAGACCGTGTTTTTTAATTTCTTCTTCCAGGAATTTTTTACCATCTGACGAGCAGAGAAGCTTATATCGGTCAACAACTGCAACATCACTCATGGAAGAAACTGCATCAATCACTTTGTCGATATCAACTTTTTCTGATATATTTGGGCCGCATTCACATATGTAGACGCCTATTTTCATTGTCATGCAGTTATATCTCCCTCCATTTTGGTTTTGGTTGCTGATAGTATTTTTCCTACTGCTGCATTTGCCTGTGAAACTGAATTTTGAATATTTTTTGGCCCTTGACAACATCCAGCAGCAAATATTCCTGGTTTTGATGTAACAACAGAAAAAACATCTTGATTTTCGCCTTTAAAAAACCCATATTCGTCAAGAGATACACCAAGAATCTTAGCAAGTTCAGAAGCATCAGATTTAGGTTCAATAGCTGGTGCAAGTATTACCATATCAACCAGGAGATTGCTCTTTTTACCATTTTCATCTTTGTAATTGACTGTTATTTCCTTTCCCGATTTTGTAACTTCAACTACATTAGCGCGAATCATTTGAGTTCCTGTTTCTTTCATCTTTTCATAGAATTTTTGATGAGATTTCCCAGGGATGCAAAGATCTGTATAAAATTCTGAAATTTTAATTTCAGGTATTTTGGATTTTAGATAATGATTAAATTTAAGTGAATATAAACAACATACTGCTGAGCAATATCCTTTTTCATCTCTACCAACACAATGAATGATAGCAGCTGATTTTGGAGTTTTTCCATTTTTTAAAAAAATCTGCCCTTCTGTCGGGCCATTGGAGGCATATAATCTTTCGAACTCCATAGCAGTATACACATCATCAATTTTTCCGTATCCGTATTTAGGGGTTTTTTTAGAATCGAATATATCATATCCAGTAGCTACAATAATGGCTTCAACTCCAAGTTCAATGCTTTCATCTTTTTGTTTAAAATCAATAGCTTCAAACGCACAAGCTTCTTGGCAAGCGTTACAACTTTTTCCTTTGAAATGAAGACAATGTTCAGTATCGATCATAGGTACATTTGGAAGTGCACCGGCACATGGAACATAGATGGCTTTCCTTTCACTAAGTCCCTCTTCAAACTCGTTTTTTAAACTAACTGGGCATGGATCAAAACAAGCATTGCATCCGATACAGTTTTGTAGATCCACATATCTAGCTTTTTTACGAATTTTTACAGTAAAATTCCCAAGAGATCCTTTAACCTCTTCAACCTCTGCAAGCATTAGCAGGTTGATGTTTTTATCCTGCAATAGCTCTTGTTGCACTGGCGATACCATACATGTAGAGCATTCCATATTAGAAAAAACTTCTTCAAATTTTATTACAGAGCCGCCAGTATATGATGTTTTCTCGACAAGATGTACCCTTCTTCCGGATTTGGAGAGCAGCAAACTTGCCTCAATCCCTGCTATACCTGCTCCGATAACCAATACATCTGTGTGTTGTTTTTTTTCACCCATGATTTCATCTTCATTTCATAGCGATGTTTTTTTTCTAAGAGGATTTGCCCCCATCTTTTTTATTTTCTCATTGAACTCATTAACAACATCTGCAAACCTCTGGCCTTCTGATGCAGAAACCCATGAAAGGCGTAGACGTTCTGATTCTAGGCCAAGTCCCTCAACGACTTTTTTTAATACAGCAAATCGTCTGCGAGCATAATAGTTTCCTTCTTCGTAATGACAATCTCCAGGGTGACAACCAGCCACAAGGACACCATCTGCACCACGAAGAAATGCTGTTTCGACAAGAACCGGATCGATTCTGCTGGTACACATCACTCTAATGGGTGTAAAAGAAGAAGGTATTTTCAGTTTACTAGTTCCGGCAAGATCTGCTCCTGCATATGAACACCAATTGCAAAGGAAGCCAACTATTCGGGGTTTGAATTCTTCAGCCATTTTTTTCCTCATAAGCAAAAATATTTTGCTCTTTTAGACTATTTTAGATGCCTTTTTTCCAAATAAAAAGGATTTAAAATTGTATTTGTGCTTTGTACTTACCATCACCTTCATCTGCACAGACAAGAAGGGTCTTATTCATTCTGGCACACCATGCTTCCACATCTTTTGGGAAAGAATGGCAGTCAGCTATCACTTCAAGCATGTCGCCAGGTTGTAATTCTTTAGCTTTAGCTGCAACTTTAAGTATTGGTTGCGGGCATTTTAATCCTGACGTATCAAGTGTATGTGTTGCCATATTTTTACCTCCTTTAAAATGAAAAGGTTATCTGAGCGTCATTTATATCTGCCATAAATGAAGTCGCTCCAACAATTTCAAGATCATCTCTAAGTTCTTCTTTTGTTAAATCTTTTGCTTCCAATGCTAGTTCACAAAGAAGTAATCTGCCTCCAAGAGTCTTTACTCCCTCGACTAGCTCTGCCATATCAGGCATACCTTTACCAGTTATTTTCTCAAGCTCTCCTTTTTTCAAAGCTGGTGCAGCACCAGGGGTAAAAAATAAAACAACCTCATCACCAGAAGCCGCCGCACTAGAAGCCAAGATAAAAGTTGGGTAAAGATTTTTGCTTTCTGCTCCGTTACATACAATAGCTACTTTTTTACTCATAATGTGCCTCCTGTTAGGTCAATATTCATATTGTATATAATTCTTGTGGTTTTTTATTAATTTAGAATAGAAAAGATAAGATATTATTTTTAATTTGAAATCTTTATATATTCCTATTGAATACTCTTTTTAGTGAAACTTATTGACAACATAGATAAAAAGATCATTACATTAATTAATAATAATTGGGAGCAGGGTGCTACAAAAATTGGGCGAAAATTGGGCTTATCTCATACTGCAGTCCGGTCAAGATTGGAACGTCTTAAAAGAGATATTATAAAAGTAAATTGCAATGTCGATCTTGAGAGATTAGGGCTAAAACTATTTCTTGTTTGCCTTGAAGCACGATTTAAAGATAAAGTTGTTGGTCATGTAAAAAATTGCCCAAAAATAATAAACTATTTTGACACATATGGCGAATATAATTTTATAATACTGGCTGCTGCTGAGAATATGAACACCATGGAGTCAATGATAGAACAATGTTTTTCATTCAACTTTACAGACATTACTAAATACAACGTAATACCCCTCACAAATTCCCCCTCCACATATCAACCCATATCATTCTATTCAGAAGATGAAAAAAAGAAGATGAAGTGTGATTTTGAAACAGAATGTTTTCAGTGTAAATCATTCAAAGAGGATAGATGTGTGGGATGCCCATTGCAAGAGGGATATCAAGGAATACTATAGGGTTAGTTAAAAACAAAACTCAATATTCAATAATTATCATTATCTGAAGGTTTTTACCAATAACTGATTTTAGAGGTTTCTCCGATAGGCCCCAGTTTTTTCAGATCATTAGCAAAATCAGCAACAGCACTTTCAAGTTTTGCAGATTCTCTGCTGGAAAACCACCCCATCCTAATCCGTTCTGGCTCAATGTTAATCTGTTTGAGTGAGTCTTTAAACAATAAAATTTTTTTCCTAGCCCTATAATTTCCATCATGTTCGCATTCATTTGGTGGACAGCCAGCAACCATGACACCCCATGCACCTTCTTTAAATGAATGCAATATCAGCTCTGGAGTCACACGACCTGAGCACAATGTAACGATAACCCCATACGTTGTATTTATCAACGTTGTCGATTCGCTCAATTGCAATCCCGGGAACAATGACCAGTTGCAAGCGAAAACAATAATTTTTGTATTGTTTGTTTTAAGAAAGCTTGAAATTTGAGTTTTTAACTCTGACGGCGTTATACCAAACCCTTCTTTTTGAGAGGGCACTCCTGAAGGGCATGTTGCCACGCACAAACCACAGCCCTCACACTTAGCTCTATCAACAGTAACCTTTCTATTTCCAATATCATCTTCCGTGAATGATAAGGCCTCTGATTTGCACACAGAGATACACATTCCGCAAGCA
>Ga0190359_1000172_pt1 | contig 42659 bp, 32 predicted proteins | sample 48721823_MG_FD_161269 | JGI IMG/M metagenome (GOLD analysis project Ga0190359, IMG submission 161269) | Hydrothermal vent microbial mat bacterial communities from Southern Trench, Guaymas Basin, Mexico - 4872-18-2-3_MG | ecosystem: Environmental > Aquatic > Marine > Hydrothermal vents >...
CTCTGAACCAGAAAGGGCTATTCCGAATTCTTCTCTTTTCAATCTTTTCTCTTTCTTATAGGGTCATGTAAAAAAATAAGAACTCCTTCTTCGTTTTTTATTATAAACTCTTGAAACAGGTTTTTGAACACTATAAATAGATCCCATATATCTTAGAGAATAGGGGTGTCTATCCTTTTCTGCCCAGTCTATTGATTTCTTACAGAAAACATGATATAAGAATCGTGTATTTATTAACCTGGCCTATTCATAAAAAAATGGCGATGTTCATTTGAATATTCCAGGGTAATTATATTATATTAAATAATAATTGTGTTTCCCCTGTATAAACAGGTTGGCCTGGAGGGGAAATGAGAAAAATTGCATTAATACTTTTAATAACATTCTCATCCTATTTTTCTGCTCTATCTGCTGAGGAAACAGCGCACAAAAAAGAGACAGATACCGGATTCTCTCCTTATTCTTTTTACACCGGATCTTTTACTCTTTCCTCTCCCTTCCATAAGAATGAAAGCCCTGCATTCTCCATCCAAACAAAAAAAACAGACACAGCTCTCTTATATTCTGACACCTGCCTGCCGCAAATACAATCTCTTATCAATAGATTCAGACTGGATACCTATGACTCCTATCAATTTGACTTCCGGCTGCCTTCTTACATGCCCCGGTACCGAGAAATAAAAAAATCTTACTCAAATACTCTCATGGATATCAGCGGAATAAATCTTGCGGTATGGTCTTATGACAAATTTCTTCTCAAAAAAACCTGGGCTCAAATATCACTCAAATCTATATGTGACAACATAGACAATGGATTCGAATGGGACAGGGGGGTTTTTATTAGCAACAATCTGGCCCATCCCTATCACGGAGCCATATATTTTTCAGCAGCCCGGCTGCAGGGTCTTGACATACTGGAATCCACGGTTTTCACCACAGCAGGGAGCCTGATGTGGGAGCTCTTTTTCGAATCTAACTATCCCTCTATAAACGACACGATCATGACCACGCTGGGAGGAGTCATCCTGGGAGGGCCTCTCCATCAAATAGCCGGCACACTGTACATCAATAATTCGAGAGGATTCAGAAGTGTGATTCAAAAATCCTTATCAATTATCATGAACCCCTCTTTTGGCTTCAACCTGTTTTCAAAAGATCCATCAGGGTTAAACTTCTTTTCAGAAAAACATTATTACAGCCTTCAATTCCCTTTTGGAACCTACTGGTCTGTGACAGACAAAAATAAATACCTGTTGGGAGTATGTATTGAAAACAAGGATTACAGAGAAAAAGACCTAAAAAACGTAAAATCATATGACTGGTTTCTCATCGACGGAATGTTGGGTTTTCGCAAGAATGATACCTGGGATAAGGAGATATCCTCAACAGTACTGCTGAGCGGTGCCAAAACAAAAAACGGCCTGAGGGGCTTGTTCGGAGTATACGATTACATAGATACTCAGATCGTTGAAATGATTTCTGCAACTGGAATTGGATTGGGAGCTGTCTCATCCTTTGATTCTGAATCAAATTTTTTCACTGATGCTTCCGGTGTATTATCCTTTGTATTTGGAGGCTCCAGCCCTTCGCTTGATTGCGAAAAATGCCAATTTGGCGAAAAAAATAAGAGGCCCTATTATTTTGGACCCGGCTTAATGTCCAAATTCAGAATAGAAGTGGGGAAGAGAGGGGTATGCAGCATCCTCGCTAAATTTTCACAGTACTGGATTAACTCACTCTTTTCAGAAGCCCAAGAGTCATTGTCTGTTTCTTCATTTAATATAAGATTGGGCATTTCCAAATGTTCGAAGATTAACTTTGGGTATGACTGCTACATCAGGCAGGGAACTATTCTCAACGAGAACTATGCGGCAACAAAAAGTGCTTTTAAAATCTTTTTTATTCAAGAATTCTGAAAGGCTGTCATCAGGCAGAAATCTTTCAAAAAAAGAAATATTATGAAATATTAAGATTTTATTAATTTTTATTTAATAATTGTATGTTATAATCTTTTTTTATTTCGTCTTAATGAAAACAACTAACCTAGACTTTCCTTTCATAATGACGAGAAGTAAGGAGACATTTTATGGCAGAAAAAATCAGACTCATGGCTTTAATCCTAATCATAAGCATTCTCACATTAACTCCAAAAATCTATTCGGAATCCGGCCGGACGATTATAGAAGAATTGAAGGACAAAGCACCCAAGGTCTTTCTTGACTGCTGGCGCTGCGACAGAGACTATATCCGGAAAGAAATTACCTACGTGAATTTTGTCCGTGACAGGACAGATGCGGATATCCATATTCTCGTTACAGATGAAAATACCGGCAGCGGCGGAAATAAATACACTCTGACTTTTATAGGGAGAAATCAATTTGAGGATATGGAAAAAACACTGACCTATTCATCAAACGAAACGGAAACCTGGGACGAAATCCGTGAAGGGATGCTTGAGGTCATGAAAAAAGGCCTCTTCCCTTTTCTCATGAAAACTCCCATTGCGGATCTGCTTACTATCCAATGCAAACAAGACCTTGAGCCTACTGCGGTAAAAGATAACTGGAATTTCTGGGTTTTTAACATCCGGCTCAGCGGAGAGTTAGAGGAAGAAAGAAGCAAGCGAGCAACACAATTCAACTGGGACCTTTCCGCAAACAGGGTGACCCCTGAATGGAAAATCCAATTGGGAGCTTCCGGTGATTATAAGGAAGATAATTATGACTATGAAGACTACTCCATCAAAAGCATTTCCAAAGAAAAAGACTTAAGGGGACTTTTTGTAAAAAGTCTAAATGAACACTGGTCAATCGGAAGCTGGATAGAAGCTTCTTCGTCTACGTACAGCAATATTGAAGCCCATTATATGGTTGCTCCGGCTCTTGAGTATAATTTTTTCCCTTATTCACAATCCACAAGAAGGCAGCTCCGCTGCCTGTACAGGATTGGCTTTCATTCGGTGAATTATATAGAAAGGACTATCTATGATCAGACCAAAGAAAATCTCTTCAATGAGTCTCTGACGTTGACCCTGGAAATAAGAGAACCCTGGGGAAGTGCCTCAACATCTCTGGAAGGATCTCATTATTTTCATGACTTATCAAAAAACCGTTTTGATCTTAGAGGATTTCTTTCCGTCAGAATTTTTAAGGGTTTTTCCATAAACCTCAATGGAAGGTATGACCGCATCCATGACCAGCTGTCACTTCCTATTGGAGGGGCTTCACTGGATGAGATCCTTCTGCAGAGAAAGGAACTGGCTACAAATTATGAATATTCCATTGATATCGGATTCAGCTATACCTTTGGTTCAGTCTACAGCAATGTTGTCAATCCTCGATTCGGAGGAAGGTCCAGGTACGGCCGTTACAGATGAATAAAAAATAAAATTGTTGCCAAAACAGTATTTTTTTTATATATTCCACTCAATTCTGTACTTCAAATTAACTTTATGGAGGAGAGTATATGAAAAAAATTCTGACTGTGCTACTAATCGGTTTATGCAGTACCCCAATGGTTTTTGGGAGCATTGTGACAAACACAAATCAAAGCGTTTTGTATTTGAGGTTTCCCGCTCGAAATGCATCCACAGATATTGATGCGGTCTATTATAATCCAGCCGGTGTCACTCAACTGTCTAATGGTTGGCACTTCTCTTTAAACAACCAGACACTCTTTCAAAAAAAGACCATTAAGAATGCCTTTCCCCTTCTCAATAATGATTCCTATGTCAGCGATGTAAGAGTTCCTGTATTCCCCAGTGTTTTTGCTGTGTATAAGATGAATAAGCTGGCTTTTTCATTTGGATTTGGTCCTAATGCAGGAGGAGGAACCGCTGATTATGCAGACGGCCTTCCTTCCTTCGAAACAGGCCTGTCAACGCTTCCTGTATATTTGACTGGTATGGGGCTTTACACGACACAGTATTCAGCAGATATCAGCTTTAAAGGAAGCTCCATCTATCTCGGCTTTCAGCTGAATGCCTCTTATGAGATCAATGAGATGATCTCTGTAGCTGCGGGCCTGCGCTATATTTATGCTCTCAATAACTACGAAGGGGCTATAGAGAATATCAAGATCAATCCTTATCATCCTCTGCTCAATCCCAACAGCAATATGATTTCTGCCTACCAGTTATTTAACACTCTTGGAATGCCGGCCCAGGCAGCCCTGTTTTCTAACAAAACAGTCGATGCCAAACAGATCGCGACTGGAATCACTCCCATCTTAAGCGCCGACTTCTCCCCTGTGGAGAAATTGAACATCGGCGTCCGCTATGAACTCAATACAAAGCTTGAATTTGAGAATCAAACCAAAACAGACGATACTGGCATGTTTCCAGATGGCGAAACTCAGCGATATGATATCCCTGCTATTCTGGCCGTCGGGATTGATTACGATATTATGCCGAAATTAAAAGCTGCTGTTTCCTTCGACATGTTTTTTGATAAAAATGCCGACTGGGAGGGCCAGGAAGACCTTGTCAATTCCAACACTTACGACTTAGGATTTGCTTTCGAGTACTATCTAACAAATAGAATCGCATTAAGCGCGGGTTACCTCTGGACTCAGGTCGATGTCTCAGATGATTATCAAAGCGACATGACCCATGAATTATCAAGCAGCGGATACTTCTTTGGAGGACGTTACGGTTTTAACGAGAATCTGAGTTTAGATATCGGAGCGACTTTCGTCAACTACATAGACTCAGATATCACGATCGACTATACGGGATTCGGCCAATTTAAAGAGTCCTATGAAAAAACCACATGGGGATTTGGAATAGCAGTAAACTACCACAAATAAGAACGCTTATACTTTTCCGGGATATTCATAAATCTGAATCACTCGTACCTCAGGGTATTGACAGGATTTGAGGCAGCTGCCCTGAAGGTATGAACACTCACGGTTACAAAAGAGACGAAGAGCACCAGAGCGCTTGATAAGATGAATATCCAGATTCCTATATTTATGCGGAAAGCAAAATCCTGAAGCCAAAATCTCATAATAATGTAGGCCACAGGCCATGCGATTAGGTTTGAAATTAGAACAAGCCCTGCGAATTCTCTGGTCAACAGGGTCACGATCTGAGACACAGAAGCTCCCAGTACTTTCCGGATACCGATCTCCTTGGTCCGCTTGTTAATCATAAAGGCAGCCAATCCGAAAAGTCCCATGCAGGCGATCAAAACTGTAATCCCTGCAAATGTCCCGAAAATTTCTCCGGTGCGCATCTCTTTTTGATAGAGTTTATTAAAGGCATCATCCAGAAAATAAAAGTCAAAAGGCTGGCTTTTGGTTGTTTCCTCAAAAGCCCTCCTTAAAGAACCCAATATAGCCTGAATATCACCCGGATTGATCCGGACCGAAATGTTGGAACCTATTTCATTGAACAACACCATAGGTTCGATATCATGGTGAAAAGTGGCAAACTGGAAATCCTCAACCACACCCACAACATGATACTTGTCTCTCATGAAGGAGAATTCTTTCCCTATGGGATCAGACCATCCTATCTTTTTTGCAGCGGTCTCATTGATCAGAATTCCATATTTATCCTCACTAAAATCCTTTGAAAAGTTCCTTCCTCTTAAAACATTGATTTTGAACACATCCACAAAGTCCTCATCCACATAGTCAAACTTTATATCCATTTTGACTTTTTCGCCATTATCTCTCATAAAAACGTAGTTGATGAGCCGGCTTCGTATATTTATGGGCAGGCCGCTGGATACGGAAACGCCTTTTACCTGGGGAAGTTCAAGAAAGGATGTCTTTAAGACTTGTCTTTTGTCCAAGGTCTCTTTTTCTTTTATGGGAATCACAACCACATGCTCCCTGTCAAACCCCAATTCCCTGGTCTTAATGAAATTCATCTGTCTGAACACAACCACAGTGCAGATGATCAGGATCACTGAAACCGCAAATTGAAAAACCATAAGGATGTTCCTTAACTTCCCACTCCGGCTTCCGTATATGGAATGCTCTTTCATGGATCTCACAGGGGAAAGTGCGGAAAGCAGGAAAGCAGGGTAGCTCCCGGATGCCAGAGCGACAAACAGAGTTGTCCCAGCCATCACAAGGAGGAGAAAAACATTATTGAGAAGATCCCATTTCAACTCCACACCCAGGATGAGACTGAAGCGGGACAGAAACATCTTCATAAGAAACAGCGCAGCAAACAAAGACAGTACGGATAGAAACAGAGATTCTCCCAAAAACTGGCGCATGATCTGTCTGCGGTTGGCTCCGTTTACTTTTCTCACACCGATCTCTTTAGCCCTTTTTGTGGAACAGGCCACACCCAGGTTCATGGAATTCACACAGGCTATAAGCAGAACCATGACAGCAATGAAAGAAAAAAGGCGGACATAGCGGACCTCATTGTTGGTGGCAAGTTCTCCCCTGATTTGAGATCGCAGATGGATATCTTCTATGGGTTGGAGAATAATTTTTGGCCAGGGTCTTTTGCTTGGAGCAAGTTCAGTGAACTTCTTTTCAGCTTCGGCTTTATCTCCAGTTTCTGCCAGCTCTAAAAAAATATAAAAGTTAGCCACATTCCAATTATCAAACATGAAGCTGTTTGCTTTATCCGCCCTCAAAGTTTCAAGCGACAGAAGGTAATCGAATTGAATACTGGAATTTTGGGGAATGTTTTCCACCACTCCGCTGACCACCACATCATACCGCCGTCTTCTTTCTTTATAGCTGATGTGCCGGCCAATGGGATTCCCGTTCCCGAAAAGCTTTTTAGAAACGTCTTCAGTGATCACAATGGTATTGGATTCAGAGAGCGCGTTCTGACTGTCTCCATGAACAAGCGGAAAAGTAAAAATCTCCAGAAAATTTCTGTCCGCATACAATCCAGACTGATAAAAGAGCTTCTCTTCCGCTTTCAAAACAGCTTTGTCCTGAAAAGCTCCCATAAAGCACGTGGCGTTTTTGACTTCCGGAAAATCAGAAACGAGAAGAGGAGTCATTACCTCAGGAAAATGATCATCATATTCCTCCGCAGATTTTTGTCCGTCCTGTGAAGATTCTTTGGAAAGAAGACGGAATATCCTGTCACTTTTTTCATGAAACCGGTCATAGCTTGTTTCATGCTGGACATAGACCATGATGAGAAGGAAACAGGCCATTCCCACAGCCAATCCGGTAACATTGATAAATGAAAAACCCTTATTTTTAATGACATTCCTGACAGCGATTAAAATATAATTTTTCAGCATAGCCGTACTCCAGTACAGTTTGTTTTTTATAAAACCAGGTAATGACTTGATGATGTGAAGCCAGTACCAAATCCGGGCGTAACCTTTGCCCTTGTTTTCACAAATGTAAAGAAACATCTCTTCGAAATCCCCAAGATGAGTGAACTGTCCTTTGTCCGAATAGATGATGCCGAGCATTTTTTCTGCAAGAGCTGGCGGAGAGAAACGATTCTTTTGACTCATTGTCACGTTTTTTCCGTATCCGTTTCCAGAGAGGGGATCTTATCCCACAGGGCATCCTGGATACCGCGGACTTCAATCAAAGACCTTTTCCCAAGAGAAGTCAGCTGGTAGATCCTTTTACTTCTTCCTCCTCTTTCCTTTACAGGCTCGGTTAAATAGGATTTGAGAAGTCCTTTTTTTTCAAGGCGGTCCAGGGGATCGTAAATTGAACCAAAGGACCACTTCCTTCCGGTAACCTTTATCAGCTCCTCACGGATAGGGATGCAGTAGGCATCCTCCTGCAGTTTCCAGACCGTCAGAAGAACCAGTTCTTCTGACCTTGATAAAAGTTTCATTTCATTCTCCTTAAAATAAATTACTTCCATATTCTGGAACATATAAATTTGTTTGTCAAGCGATTTGTTTCGAAAAATGGATAATATAGTAAGCAGGACGATCAATCTGTCTTATCGGAATACCTTTTATTCACGTTATTCACGGGCTCGCCGATGATCCCTTCAGAATAAACTCTGCCGGCGAACTTCTTCTTGACACATAACTGGACGTTTGGTAAGAGTAACACATTAAAAATAATATAATGGCAACTGATACATTTTTATTCCTTTATTTTTACAAACCCCAACTCAACCCTAAAAGGAGGAACCCATGAAAAAACGAATATTTATATCATTCTGCTGGATATTTGTGTTTTTACTCTGTTTGCCCTATCTCAGCTATGCACAGACAAAAAAAACTGCAGATAAAAGCGCTACAGATCCCCTGGCTTCTCTCTCTCTCAATGCGTTCAAACTCAGACACATCGGGCCGGCCCTCACATCCGGAAGAATCGCTGACTTTGCCGTGAATCCAGAAAATCCGAGCGAGTTCTATGTAGCCTCCGCATCGGGCGGAGTCTGGAAGACCATCAATGCGGGAACGACCTTTACTCCTATTTTTGACCATCAGGGATCTTATTCCATCGGCTGTATCACCATGGATCCCAGTAATCCAAACATAATCTGGGTGGGAACAGGAGAGAACAACAATCAAAGAAGCGTTGCTTACGGAGACGGAATCTATAAGTCTGAAGACGGAGGCGCCTCCTGGAAGAATATGGGTCTTAAGAATTCAGAACATATCGGAATGATCGCTGTGGATCCCCGAGATTCCAACGTGGTCTACGCAGCTTCATACGGTCCCTTATGGTGCGCCGAAGGCGACAGAGGGCTTTATAAGACCACAGACGGTGGAGAAACCTGGACCCCTGTCCTCACCATAAGCGAACACACAGGTGTGAATGAAGTCCATTTTGATCCCAGGAACCCGGATGTCATCTATGCGGCCGCTCATCAGCGCCGTAGACATGTGTTCACTCTTATTGACGGCGGCCCTGAGTCAGGTGTTTACAAATCAATGGATGCCGGAAAAACATGGAAAAAGATCAACAAAGGGCTTCCTCCCGGGGATAAAGGAAGAATAGGATTGGCCATCTCTCCGGCTGACCCGGATTATCTCTACGCTATCGTGGAAGCACAGAGAGGCCAGGCCGGCTTCTTCCGCAGTCTGAACGGAGGGGCTTCCTGGGAAAAGCGGAGCAGCTATTCCTCTTCGGGTAACTACTACCAGGAAATCGTATGCGACCCCAAAGACAGGGACCGCGTTTACTCAATGGATACCTTTCTTCAGGTCACTGACGACGGCGGAAAAACCTGGACAGCCCTGGGAGACCGAAGCAAACACTGGGACAGCCATGCCCTCTGGATCAATCCGGAAAATACGAATTATTACCTCAACGGAAACGACGGAGGTGTTTATGAGTCTTTTGACAGGGGGAAGACTTGGAAGTTCATGCCCAATCTTCCTGTGACCCAGTTTTACAAAATCGCGGTTGATTATGCCGAACCTTTTTACCATGTCTACGGCGGCACTCAAGACAACTACAGTCTGGGAGGACCGTCCCGCACCAACAGCGCTCACGGGATCGTGAATGCTGACTGGTATACGACCCAGGGAGGTGACGGATTTGAATCCCAGGTAGATCCCGAAGACCCGAACATCGTGTATGCCCAGTCTCAGTATGGAAACCTTAACCGTTTTGACAAAAAAAGCGGAGAAAGTATGGGGATACAGCCCAAACCCAGAAAAGGAGAAAAAGAATACCGCTGGAACTGGGACGCTCCCCTGCTCATAAGTCCTCACTCACACACACGTTTGTACTTTGCAGCCAACAAATTATTCCGGAGCGACGATAGGGGAAACACCTGGAAAGCCATAAGTCCTGACTTAACCAGACAGATCGACCGGAACAAACTGGAAGTGATGGGAAAAATCTGGCCTATGGATGCTGTGGCCAAGAATGCGTCCACATCTCCTTACGGGACCATCGTAGCCCTGGATGAATCCCCTGTAAAGGAAGACATGCTGTATGTGGGAACAGATGACGGGCTGATTCAGGTCACAGAGGACGGAGGAGAGAACTGGAGAAAGATAGAAAGCTTCCCTGGTGTTCCTGAACGAACCTATGTCAATGACATCATCGCATCTCATCATGAGCCAAACACGGTCTACGCGGCCTTTAACAACCATAAAAACGGAGACTTCAAACCGTATGTCCTTAAAAGCACAGATGCCGGAAAAACCTGGACTTCCCTGTCCTCCAGCCTTCCGGAACGGGGCTCTGTTTACGCTTTAGCCGAAGACCACATCAACAAAGACCTTTTATTTGCAGGGACCGAGTTCGGAGTCTTCGCCTCTCTTGACGGAGGGAAAAACTGGAAGCAGCTTAAAAACAGTCTGCCCACCATTGCTGTGCGCGACCTGGCCATACAGAAAAGAGAAAACGACCTGGTGCTGGCTACCTTTGGCCGCGGGATTTATATCCTGGATGATTATTCGCCGATGAGGACCTTGACCGAAGACACTCTTGCAAAAGAAGGGCACATCTTTCCCGTCAAGGATGCCCTCATGTTTGTCGAAAAAACACCTCTGGGAACTCTTGGGTCCAGAAGCAAGGGTTTTCAGGGCGAAAATTACTTCACTGTCCCTAATCCTCCTGTGGCCGCCACATTCACTTATTATCTCAAGGAGAGCATCAAAACCCTGAAAGATCAAAGGCGTGAGCAGGAACAGGAAAAGGCCAAACAGAACAAGCCCGTGTATTATCCATCCTATGAACAGATGATGGCAGAGGAAGAGGAGATGACACCTTATCTCCTGTTCACAATCTTGGATGAAGACGACCAGGCGGTGAGGCACCTAAGGGCTCCGGCTCAAAAAGGGCTTCACCGCATAACCTGGGACCTCTGCTATCCGGCTTTGAATCCTACTAATGTCAGAGATGCAAATCCGACCTCGTCCGGGCCCTCTTCCACTTTTGTTCTCCCTGGAACATACAAGGTCTTCATGTCCAAGTGGGTCAACGGAGAAATCACTCAGATGACCGACCCAGTAGTTTTCAAAGCCAAGCCTCTTGGAAACACCTCGCTGCCGGCTGAAGACAAAGCAGCCTTAGTGGAGTTTCAAGGAAAAGTCCGAAAACTCAGCCATTCGGTCAATGCGGCTTCCAGCATTCTGGGGGAACTGGGAACAAAGGTCACCCATTACAAAGTTGCTTTAAAAAGCGTAACCGTTCCCCATAAAGAACTTTTTGCTCAAATCACGGGCCTTGAGAAAAAACTGGCTGAACTCCAGCGCCAGATGTTTGGAGATCCTATTCTGAGCCGACTGGACCTTGGTACAGAACCAGGTATTGCCAGACGGATCAATTCCATAATATACGAACAGTGGGGTTCGACATCAGCCCCCACTCAAACCCAAAAAGACAGCTATCAAATCGTGCTCAACGAATTCGCCCCCATCTATCAGGCCCTGAAGAAAATCACAGAAGAAGACGTCAAAAATATAGAAAAGAAACTCGATGAAATAGGCGCTCCCTACACACCAGGACGCCTTCCTGACTGGAAATAGAAAACAGAATTTACAAGAAAAACAGATTTTGAGGAATCTGGACAAACACGCAGTCGTATTATATGATAAGTTTCTGGAGAAAAAATATGAGTATAGATCCCCATTTACTTGAAATCCTGGCTTGTCCTGTCTGTAAAACAGAAGTCAAATTGACTTCAGACGAAAAAGGCCTCAAATGCGTTAAGTGCCACCGAGTCTACCCTATAAAAGAGGAAATTCCGGTTATGCTCATTGATGAGGCGACCATTGAACCTGAAAGATCAACCAAGGATTGATGCCGAGAATATCAAGAAAATCCTTTTAATCAGACTGAGGCGGATAGGGGATGTCATTATGACCACTCCTGCTGTCTCGGTCCTGAAGAAAAATTTTCCCGATACAGAGCTTTCGTATGTGATTGAAAAACCCTATGCGGATCTGATCACAGGCAATCCCCTAATAAAAGAGACTTTTATACTCCCCGCTCATTCACATATAAAAGACTTTTTTTCTGTAATCAAAAAGATCAGAAAAAAGAAGTTCGATGCTGTTATCGATTTTCACGGAGGCCCCCGGTCATCTCTTATGGCCCTGTTTTCCGGAGCGTGTCTGAGAATCGGATATAAGGTAAAATACAAACATTTCATCTACCACATTAAACTCCTGCGGAGCGCTCAAAAAGGGTACATCCATTCCGTTGAAAACCATGTCAATCTCGTGAAAGCACTGGGTATAAAATCAGGCGCCATACCACCCCTTTATATCCCTTCCTCCACAGAAAAAGAAAACCAAAAAATCGAATACATAATGTCCCTACACAATCTGTCCGATTCTAAATATATTTCAATGCACATCGGAGCGGGAAACAGATTCAGAAGCTGGGATATTGGAAATTATATAAAATTATGCGACATGTTTTCTAAACAATCCGGAGTAAAAGTTGTGCTCATAGGCGCCCAGGAGGATAAAGAATCCGCAGATGCGATCATAAAAAAGACAGAATCCTCCCCTTTATCTTTAGTAGGGGACTTAAGTTTGAGGGAAGTCAGAGATATTATATCTCATTCATCCCTTTTTATAGGCCCTGACAGCGGCCCAATGCACATTGCAGCTTCCACCGGAACTCCCATTGTAGCTCTTTTCGGCCCCACTCTTCCTGCACACTTCGGTCCCTGGCGTGCGGAACATAAAATCATACAGAAAGATCTTGACTGCCGTCCCTGCAGACAGAGGCACTGTGTGCATGAAGATTTCAGGTGCCTGCAGGGTATCATCCCGGAACAAGTGTATGAAGCCGGCCTTGAGTATTTAAACAGAGAACTTTAGTCATTTCTCCTTCCCGGCGCATTTCTTGAATCACTGTCCCTGCCGTGAGCAAAGTCTACTGTCCACGTCATTCGGAAGCCGGATAAACTTTCATGCTCACCTCCACTTTCTGGTCACAGAGGGAGGCTGAGAATCTATCAGAATACATGTGATATTCTAATCCCCTTGTTCAGGGATAAGGGGGATCTCTGTTCTTTGTATGGCACTATTAGAGTGATTCTCTGATGTTCTCTCTTTTTTGTGGGTTACTTGTTGACTTGTCCTTTATTTTATACGTATGATAGGTGATGGAGTCGCTTAGAGGATAGTCAATTGTTATCTCAATGCCCAACTCATCCATAATATCTACCATAGTATAGCTTGAGCGGCCAGATTCAATAACCGCTTTAGCATCCCCGGTGCCATCAAGAAATTTATCTACCTCCGAATGATAGTTAGCAACCCTGCCGGACTTGAGATTTTTACCAACTTCAATGCGGCCCGAAGGCCGGAATGGCGCCAGGAATTGGCGATGAAATATGGAGTGCTGCAGGCTCTCAGTGATCCCGTCACGCACGATATCGTTAAGTCTATTGCCAATACAGGCATGGAGTACGAAAATACATCAGAAAAATTCTCTTATGGGATCCGTTCCACCCCGACCATAATCATAAACGGCCGGATGATCATAGGTACCCTGCCTTACGAACACATGAGGGCCATATTCCAGGATCTTGTTGACAAGTACGATGGACGGTCTCGCTTTATCGAGCAGTGGGTTCCACGTAAAGCCAGAAAAATAAAGCGTTAGTTTAAGGAGCGTTCCCTATATCGAGAAGTGGACAAGGAAAGAAGTTCCTTTGTTAACTTCACTTTCGACTTCGATTTTTCCACCATGGCAACTGGCTACCCGCTTAACGATGGAGAGTCCCAGCCCTAAACCGCCAGTTTCTTTAAATCTGGATTTATCCACGACATAAAAGCGGTCGAAGATTAAAGGCAGTGATTCCTCCGGAATCCCGATTCCCGTATCTTGTACGAGAAGCGTGAACGTCCCGTCCTTTTTATCCAGGCTGACTTTTACCTTTCCCCCAGGATGTGTGTAACGGATGGCATTGTCAATGAGGTTGGTGACCATCCGCTCCAGCAGGATTTCTTCTCCGTTGATTTTGGCGGGTTCCACCTTTTTGATATCGAGTGAGATGCTTTTCTTTTTGGCGGCAAGTTCCTGACTTTCCACGACTTTCAGCAGGATCTCATCCAACTGGACCAATTTTTTGAACTCCTTTTTTTCCAGAGCTTCGATTCTGGAAAGGAAGAGAAGGTCATCGATGATCCGTTCCAGATAAGCAGCCTCCTCGAGCGTGCTCTTCAAAGTTTTTTGGTATTCTTCTTTATCGCGTTCTTTCCGGAGAAGCACTTCAATCTCACCCCTGATGATAGTGAGCGGCGTTCTCAACTCGTGGGAGACATCGCCGCTGAATTGTTTGATTTTTTTGACCGACTTCTCTAACCGGGAGATCATATCATTGAAGGTGTCAACCAACTCTCCGATCTCGTCTTGCCGTTGTCCTGCTTCGATCCGCAATGACAGGTCATCGGTGGAGATGGCCTTGGCTGTTTGGACGACACTCTTGACCGGTTTCAAGGCCTTTCGGATGATAAAATTTCCTCCCAAAGAAGACAACAGCATCAATCCGCTTCCTGCGAGGATCATGATAAACATCAGTCTTCGCAGGTCGAACTCTGTATTCTCCAACGAAATCCCCACCTGCACGATATTGGGCCCTCTCACGGGAAATAGGATGGTACGGATCGGAAAAGATCCTAACTTCCCTTCACTCAGGGTCATATAGACCAAATTATCTATGTTGGATCGGTCAGCTCTGTAGTAGGTTCTCACATCGAACAAAAAACTCCCCTCTTCGATGGAGGTTGTGTGAATCACTTCCTTGATCTTTTTCCCTTTCTCTTCCTGCAGTTTTACCAATTGGATGAGAGGCTGGTAGGATGGAAACTTGCCTGTTGTCTCCCTGATGGCTTCTTCCCAGGACACACCCCGTTTATGGTACCATGTTTCGTATGTTTCATCGGCGATCTCCAGCAATTTGGCATCGAGCTCATCCAGGAGGCTGTCTTTAAAGCTATGATACTGAAAAATACCGGCCAGGATGATGATTCCCCCAAGAATCACGATATACCACAGGGTAAGTTTAAAGCTGAGTGACCGGAATTTTTTAATCTTCATCGATCCTAAATCCATGGCCGCGTATGGTCTGGATAAGTTTAATTTCAAAATCTTTATCGACTTTGTTGCGAAGATGATTAATGTACACATTCACGATGTTGCTGGAACCCATATAATCCATGTCCCAGACATGCTCGAGGATCATGGATGGGGTTACGGTTCGCCCCCGGTTTCGCAACAAATACTCCAATAAGGCGTATTCTTTGCCGGTGAGATCGATTTTTTTCCCTGACCTGGTCACCAATCGCCTTAGGGGATCCAGCACCAGGGCTCCCGCCTTCAGCTCTTTGGTCTTGTAATCCTGACTTCTTCTCAGGAGAGCGCGAATTCTGGCCAAAAGCTCTTCGAAGGAGAATGGCTTGGTCAGATAGTCATCGGCGCCTTCGGAAAGTCCTGTTACCTTATCCTCGATCTCGTCTTTTGCTGTCAGCATAAGGATAGGCGTGAGGATGGATTTTTGTCTTATCTCCCGGCAAACCGTGAAGCCGTCCATCCCGGGCAGCATGATATCCAAAATGATCACATCGTACGGATTGAGCTGGGCCATGTATAAAGCATCGGTGCCGTTGCGGCATACATCCACAGCGTATTGTTCTTCCTGAAGTCCTCTCTTCAAGAATCCCCCGACTTTTTTGTCATCCTCCACGATTAGGATTCGCATGGGCTTATTATAATTCACGTCTGCAGAAAATGAAATGGAATCTGCTTTGCGTTGAAATTTGCTCCTCATGGCAGTTTCCTGCACGGTTATCGTAAAACAGGCCTAAAACCTGCCCCTTCCCCTGTATCGTGTTCTTCCAAACCGGGGATTAACCACATTGCTGTAAACCGATCCGAAGGTATACCGCAATCCCACAGAGATGGAATAATCGTAGGCTGTGAGCAGCTCTTTTCTTGCCAGGAGGACCTCATCCAGAGATGCATCTCCTATTGGCAAGGACAATTGGTCGTGGACGAGATCATATCTTCCCCATATGTCCACTGAAAGCCCTTTTAAGACACGGATATCCAGGTTCCCGTTCATTTGAAGGCGATTTTTTTTGATATCATGGAAATAGTGCGAGCCATCTATCGATGCAGAAATGTTTCCCCAGGGTTCTCTGAGGCTGAGAGTTACTGTGAGTGATTGATTGAACAGGGTTTCAGACATTTTATTATAAATGGTCTCTTCCGTGTAATTGGCGCGATTGTAACCGATTTTATACAGGAACAGGAGCTGCCGCCTTGTGGATTCAGAATACGGCCAAAGATTGTACTCCAGCGCGGGGGCAACCGTGAAAAGAAGATCCAAGTTACTGTAAGTGTTCGCTTCAGCCTCGACCCAGCCTCCCACAGACCAGTGGTCGCTGATGCTTTTGACAACCATGCTTGTGGCATTTTTTTCCTCCGATATGCTTTCGATGTATTCGTCTTCATAATCGTAAATCCGTTTATCGAAATCGCCGGAGAGACCCAGCCGGATCTTCCAGTCAGGCGTGACCCTGTTGGCCGAAACGTTCACATTCAGGGAGCGGGAACTTCGGCTCGATTCCCCCGATAAACGAATGTCCCCGCTGATGCTGAAGACCCAAAAATTCCAGGGATCCTTAACGCTAGTTGGTTTAAGTTTTTCTCGGAAGCTCAGATAAATATAATTGGCAATTGGTGTTTTGACCACATAAGGAAAAAGGCCCCTTTTCATCACTTCGACCTGGCCCTTTCTGGTCTCATCTCTCGTATCGTTCGGACCGGATGAATAAGTGAGGGAGTTTTCCAAACCTGTGTATTCGTTCAGCCCGATAAAAGCGAAGGTGTATTCCCGGCCTCCGCTTCCTGTGCTCTGGTCTGTTACCAGGACATGGATGTCCGCATCCTTTCTGTCTCGCACATAGTTAATATAGGTGATCTCCTTCCGGAAAAAGTCTCTGTCGCAACCGCGGCAGTCGAGAAAGACTTTTGGCGCGGCCTCTTTGAGCTCATCCACGTTGGTTTTAGGATTGTCAGCCATAAGCTGTGCTGTCGGCAAAGAACAACAAATCCACACGAGTAGAAAAAAAAGTATTCGCGATCGCTTCATTTCTATTCTCCTTTTTCTTTCGAATCTCACTACTTCAAGGTAGAACAGGATAACATATGAATGTTAAAAGAATGTGAATGTTAGATTAAATATTTTTAATCTTTATAAGGGGTCAGACCGAATTAACTGCTTGAAAAACAAAAAGCCGGCTTCAGCGACAGAAAAAGGATCATGAATATAGTGAGGGCAAACTTCGGCGAAGGTAAAACAAATACGGAAGACGGACTAAGAATCGACTACCCCGAGTTCCGGCTGCATGTCAGGCCCTCAAATACAGAGTCTGTCATGAGGATCATTATCGAAGGCAGGGAAGACAAACTCATCGAATCCATCCATTCGGAAATAAAGGAGCAACTGTAAGTGGGAATCATCATTTTACCTTCATATGATCAGGTGAGCCAGGAAATCTCCAATTAATGTTTTTTTCTGCAAGTAAACGACTGTTTACACATCAAGCCCCCACTCTAAAATCAATTCTATTAATCAACAGAGAACTTTAGTCATTCCTCTTTCTTGGAGTCTTTTTATTCCCTTTTTGCCAATTTTAGCCGAGATTATCATCCCACAATCACGAATTGATTCATATACATCTAATGTCTTTAAATGCTGCATTGTTTCTTCATGATGCTTATTCCATCGTTGGTTGGAACAGCAATTTTTATGCGCTTTTCTTTATTTATATCTTATATCTAATTTTTTGGCTTTTAATAATCTTACATAATCCTTGAAGAATAAAAACTCTTCAAAGCCAGTAAAATTATAATCTGACAGTATCTGTTTCCAATCTCGCTCGATAAAATCAAAAGCATATTTGCATTCAATTTTTTTAAAAATAAAGCGATACAAGAACGGCATCTCATTCATTTTAAATTCAGAAAAATCAAGCATAAAAAATGCACCGCCAGGTTTTAAATGGGTATAAATATTTTTAAGTACCGTTTTGCGGATTTCATGAGGGAAGCCATGAATCACAAAGCTAATAAATATTTTATCGAATTTCTCTGATATCGAGAATGGCAAATCAATTCTTTGCCTGGCAAAATCAATATTATGATATTTAGCACATTTTTTATTGAACTGCCTTTCCATTATCGGCGATATATCCATGCCGGTTATTTTTCCTGTACCACTCAAATATTTTCCCATAATACAGGCATTACGTCCGGTACCGCACCCTAAATCAAGAATTTTATCTTCACTCTGAATGTGCATTGCTTTAATTGCTCTGTGAATAAAGCCGTGATAAAGACCCAGGGTAGCAATGTTCATTACTTTGTCATAATTTATTGCTGTAAAGGGGGTTAATTCAACCCCTGAGTCAGGATATATTTTATTTTTTTTTAACTTCATTTTTTACAGTCGAGTTTATAAATAAAATAAAATGACAAAAAAATAATAAGCATAAATAGTATAAAAAATAATCTAAATCCAAATTCAGTAATGATCCAGCCACTTAAAAGTGGAAATACAACAGGGAGAATGTTGCCCGCACCGGATAATCCAGTGTATAATGCCCTGTTTTCATTATTGGTAACTTCTAATAAAATTCCCTCGGTCGAAATAGTATGAATGGCAAAAACAATGCCGCCTGCCAAAAAGATGTAAGGGAAAAATATAGATCCTGGCAGTATTAAAATAGACAAAGGAATAAGGATAGCAATAATTGAGGTAATGTACAACATGTATTGGTATTTTATTTTTTTAGAATAATAAAAAAGTATGCTGCCAGCTAAAACACCGCCAATTACTTTTAGAAGCAAAAAGTTACCAATGTCTTGACTCCCCGCAGATAGATTTTTCTTAGCATAAAGAATTAAAAATGGCATCAAACCTAGAGAAACTCCCTGAGTATTTATTAAAAAAACATAATTTTTCAATTTTTTATTGAGGCGCATTTCGTGGGTAATAATTTGGATAAATTTCACAAGTCCTTTAATTTTGAAATTGGATGCAGGAATTTCTTTGATTTTCCAAAAGCCCAACGATGCTATCCCCAGAAGCACAGCAGCAATGAAAAATAATGTGGTATAATTTAGGGGGTAACCGTATGCTATCAGGATTCTCCTTGCAAGAAATGCTGATAGGAAAACAATGATACTGGAAATGACTTGTCTGATGGAGAAAAAAGACTTTCTTTTTTCCTGCAATACGGATTTCCCCAAAATATCAGTATAATTGATGTTTGCAAAAGCGCCACTTATTGTAAAGAGGGAAATCAAAATAAAAATAGACCAAACGAGAAAACTATCATTTATATGAGATGAAAAATAAAATAACAGCGCCATCCCAGCAAGGGCAAAAATACGAGTGTTAATTCCTCCTAATAAGTAAAATTTCTTTGCAGATCGGTTATTCAAAAAAGGGGCAAAAAACAGTTGGGCAAATTTTCCTCCACCCAACATGATTGCTATTAGCATGCCAACTTGAAGTGAGCTGCCGCCTGCATCAACCATCATAGCCGGAATAATGATGTCCACATCCATAAAATTTTTAGCCAGCGCCAGGAAAACAGCGTGCCATAAAAAGGAATAATAATTGCGTTTTGATATCTGTTTATTTAATTCCACTTAATAATTCCTTTAAAACTACAGCTTTATAACGACTATCCAAATGCAACATCAAGTATCATCATCAGCAAAAAACCAATCATCGCCCCCATAGTTGCTAAATCGATATTGCCTGCACTTTGAGACTCTGGGACCACATCTTCTACCACGACAAAAATCATGGCGCCAGCAGCAAAACCCAAAGCATATGGAAGAATAGGTTGTACAAGAATAACTGCCGCTGCGCCAACAATACCTGCAATCGGTTCAACTATCCCGGATAACTGCCCATACCAAAAGCTTCTCAGGCGGGACATTCCTTCCCGTCTGAGAGGCATAGAAACTGCAAGTCCTTCCGGAAAATTTTGAATCCCGATTCCTATCGCAAGAGTAATGGCTCCTGTTAAAGTAATAGAAGGAAAACCGGCAGCAAGAGCACCAAAGGCAACTCCAACCGCAAGACCTTCGGGGATATTATGTAAAGTTATCGCCAGAATTAGTAACGTAGTTTTTCGCCAACTCGTTTTAAGGCCCTCAGCATCCTCCAAAGCATGGCTAAGGTGAAGATGAGGAAGTATTCTATCTGCAATCCTTATAAAGATACCTCCCACGAGAAAACCTGCCGCAGCCGGAAACCAGGCTGGAATTTCTTTTCCTGCGGACATCTCAATAGCTGGAGCCAATAATGACCAAAAACTGGCAGCAATCATCACTCCGCCAGCGAAACCAAGCATGCCGTCGAGTAATTTTCTGTTCACCTGTTTAGCCATAAATACAGTTGCTGCCCCAAGAGCTGTTACTGCCCAGGTAAATCCCGTTGCAAACAGAGCCTGAATTATGGGATCAAAGTTTTTTAAAAAATCTATTATGTATTCCATTTTATCTCCACCTTAATCTTTGTTCATAAGAACCTGAATTAACATGTTTGTTATTTTCGCTACTCTTCCTAAAAACCCATTAAATAACCTGTAATTCCGGCTACCAATGCAAAAATGACATTCACAAATTTTTACAGCTAAAAATCCTCGTTTTGATTCCGCAAGTAGCGGAAGCATACCATGCCCGTCCTGAGCTATTGAGCTTGCTAAAAGCACACTAAAGGGGATAAGCCCTTGAGCAAATAAGGTTACAAAAGCTTCATCTCCACTCGTTGCAATCATCGTTGTTATTATGGCCCCTAATGATATCAGGCGATGCGAGAACAAGGCAACTGCGGTAAATGCACCAAGACATCCGAGAATAACACCTAAAAAAGCCGCCAGTAAATATTGTTTCCATCTATTCTTTGAGATGTTATTTTGCCATATTCCTTAACCAACATCATTACAAAAACAAACCCGGCTATCATTAATGCTTGCATAAAAACATGAAAAATTTCATTTATCATTGCTTATTTCTTTTCTTTCTGTCATAAAAAAACCTGAAAACTCTTTCTATTCCGGCCGTGCAATTACCTGCTGCCAGCTTTCCATCATGATTGCTTTTAAATTATTTTCATCATACTCTCACTTAATGATTTTAATTTCTGAAGTTAACTCGGCTCCATGCTTATAAACAGCACTGACTCCACAATAACGTTCTTCCGAGAGTTTAACTGCTTTTTTTAATTTATCCAGCGGTAAATCCTTGCCTTTAAACTCATAAATAGTATGTATTTTATGGTAGTATTTAGGATACTCATCTGTTAATTCTCCTTCCACTCGCACATGAAAATCTTCTATTTTTACGCGCATTTTTTCTAAGATAGAAATCACATCCATCCCTGTGCATCCACCCAGAGAAACAAGCATCAATGGTTTAGGCGGGGGGCCTTTATCCTCACCACCTACATTACTCTCTGCATCTAAGATTATCTCATGCCCATTTAAAGATGTCTTGAATGACATCTTGCTGTTCCAGGCTACATCAACAGTATTTTTTTTCAATTTTTTATCCCTTGTTTGTTTAATAATTCATCTCTTGCTAACGTGTTTCCACATTTTGGACATTTCAATGTAGTGCATTTTACGCCTTGCTGGTGTGGGACTTTTTCACCACATTTTGCACATACACAAAAACCACCCGTGCCTAAAGCACCTCCGTCATTACGACCTCTCCCGCCACCACGACCTAAACCCCGTCCTCCTCCGGGATTTCCGTTTCTCTCAGCGGCATACCCCATCCGTCTACCTGTCCCAGGGCCCAAACCATCCGGTCCGGTTCCATCTTGTCTTGGCATAATTGCCTCCTTTTTTTGATTATTTTTTACACAACATCTGCCATGTCCAAATCCACCTGCCAAATTCAACAGGTTTTTAGAATTACATTCCGGACATTCGGTCATAGATGTTGCTATACTTATTTTGAACATATACCAACAATTTTGACAAAAAATTACGTTATCACGGAAATGAATGTTTCCTCCTTCAATGTACAGCTCTTTCCCTTCAATAAGAAATTGGGCGATTATCTTGCGTGCTTTCTTAATAAGACGCGAAAAAGTAGAACGGGATATTTCCATTTTCAGAGCAGCTTCTGCATGATCCAACCTTAGATAATCCGCCAGCCTGATGGCTTCATACTCATCCAAAGCGAGCGGAAGTCGCTGCAAATTGCTTCTCATAATTCCAGCCGCTTTATAAGAGGAGTGCAATGGCGGATAATGTACCATTTTCTGTTTTTTAGAACGCGCCATATTTTAGCCTTAACAATTATTCCTAATAGTCACATGCTTATTATATTGCACTTATGTGCATAATATAAGTTTTTTAGTAATAATTTAACAATTGAGGAGTTCCAATATCGACTCTGGAATTATCCAGGCTAATTGTAATCTATCATTATTTTCCAATCCTCATCGACCAGATATGATGCAAATAAGGCCACCCGGCCTCTGCCTCCTTTCCGAAGGGGACATTTTAGCATTGCAGTTGATGGGGACACTTTTGCTTTGTTATCACATTTCTGGGAGTTTCCCGTTGACTGGACGTGTTTTCTGTGTGTATTATGAATGGTGAAGCTGCTTTGAGGATGGGAATTTGATGAAATGGAGGAAAAATCAACAGCAACAAAAAAACCAAATTCCTGTCTTTCCAGGGTGGCTTTAGAACATGATCTGTTTTTTCTTCATAATGACAAGAATTTCACCAGAATCAGCCGCCATTATCCTCTGAAAATCTGGAAAATTTAAAATGAATAAAAAATGATCGGTAAAACAATCTCTCATTACCGAATCCTCAGGAAGATCGGTGAAGGTGGCATGGGTGTTGTTTTTCGAGCGATAGGATTATTTTAAATTTTAATAATAAATAAATGATGAAGGCCTCTCATTTTTCATCGGATATCAAGGAATTCATAAAATTGCTCAATGTTTATGGGGTAAGATATGTTATTGTTGGCGGAGAGGCTGTTATTTACTACGGATATGCCAGACTAACAGGAGATGTCGATTTCTTCTATGAGCCTACAACAGCTAATGTTACTTGTCTTTACAATGCTCTTCTTGATTTTTGGGAGGGAAAGATCCCGGGTGTAAAATGCTCTGCTGAACTCCAAACTAAAGGAACAATTTTCCAGTTTGGAGTCCCCCTAAACAGGATTGATTTGATTAATTCCTTAGATGCGGTCTCATTTGAGGAAGCCTGGGAATCCAGAAAAGAAGAAATGTCTCAAAATAATGGAAAAGGATACGGTAAAATGCTGTATTCTCCGGATGACATTGGCGATAGATCCTGCTTACGGCAGGGACAGAGATTCAAGAAATGTGCCGGAAAGAAGAGATGACTAAAGTTCTCTGTATATCAGAATAAGGTGGACTTAGCCGCCCGGAACAACGTCCTCTACAAATACGTTAGGCCGCTCGGCTTGTGAATTTCCCAGTCCCGCAGGCGCTTTTCCCAGCAGCCCTGAGTTGACATCTGCGACCCAATATTATTTAATTTAATCTGTATTTCAGCCAAGCATATAAGCTATGAGTTTCAAAAGAAAATTTTCTGCATTTTTATTATCTATAACACTTCTTTTGTGCATAAGTATATTAACTGCTGTTCCAATACAGATAGACACTCTAAAAAACAAACTGGAAAACGCATCCGGGGAGCAAGAGAAAATCGAGATTCTAATTGAATTGGCAGGCTTTTATTGGGAACTGCAGCCTGATGAAAGAATTGCATATGCAGAACAGGCTGTTAAACTAGCTGAAAAGTTTCAGGACCTTCAATCCAAAGCCAAAGCTTATAATCATTTAGGAGTTGCCTACAATAATAAGGGAAATAGTGAAAAATCCATGGATTATTTCATGAAGGCCCTCAAGATAATGGAACAAATAAATGACAAAAGCGGGATTGCCCTTTCTTATAGGAATATAGGACAGGCAAATTTCTATATAGACAATTTTGATAAAGCACTGCAATATTTTCAAAAATCTTTGGACATAAAAAAGGAAAGCGGTGACAAGAAAGATATATCCCAGTTATTGATCCTTATTGGGAATGTAAAGGCAAAAACGGAAAAATATGATGAAGCTTTAGACAATTATCTAAAAGCTCTGAAGATTAAAAAAGAAATCGATGATAGGCTCGGTATATCTCAGATATACAATAATCTCGGTAATGTATATTTAGCGCTCGGAGAAATGGAGAATGTCCTTGAATACCGGCTAAAAGCACTGCAAATTGACCGAGAGCTCGGAAATAATTGGGAGATTGCTCTTACCACTTATAATCTTGCCGAGTACTATTTAATGACTAAGCAGCCAGAGAAAGCCTACCCATATATTCTCGAATCAAAAGAGTTAGCGGAAAACCTTGAGAATAAAGGACTGGTCCGGGACAACTTGGAAAGTTTTTCATTTTATTACGAACAAACAGGAGACTATCAAAAAGCACTCAAATATCAGCGAGATTATTCAGAATTAACAAAAACCATGTTTACTGAAGAACTAAGTGAAAAAATAGCCGAAATGCAAGTGAAGTATGAAACCGAGAAAAAGGAAAAAGAAAATCAGGCATATAAGCTTCAATTGCAAAAAGTCCGATTACATAGGCAGCAGCTCGTTTTTATTTTAGCTATCGTTTTATTAATTGCCCTTTTTATTTATTACCGCTATCGAACAAAGAAAAAATCTGCTTTGTTATTACAGCATTTAGTCAATGAGCGAACGCAGGAATTACAGCAAAAGATAAACGAACTTAGACAGGCAAAAGACCGAATCCAGAAAGACTTGAAAGAGCGGGAAACTCTCCTCCATGAGATTCACCATAGAGTAAAGAATAACATGCAGATTATTAAGAGCATGCTCGATCTGCAGGGGCATTATGTCACTGATAAAACGACTCTCAATGCATTTGATGCATGTGTCAATAGAATCCAGTCAATGGTTTTAGTGCATGAACTATTGTACGAGTCGAGTGATTTTGCAAACATTTCTTTTAAAGAATACGTCAAAAAAAGGGCTGAGGAACTGCTCCGCTCCGCCGATAAAGGAGAAAATATTTCTCTTGACCTAAAAATAGCGGATATATCTTTAGGTATTAAAACCGCCATCCCTTGCGGATTGATATTAAACGAACTCATTACCAATAGTTTAAAACACGCCTTTCCCAAAGGGCAAAAAGGCCGCATCCAAATATCCCTGCAATTGCTGAAAAATAAATCTTGTGAATTGATTTTCCGCGATAACGGTGCCGGCATTCCTGCTGACATTGATTTTGACAAAACAGAGTCCCTTGGCCTGTATCTAATAAAAATCCTGACTGAACAGATCGAGGGCACAGTTTCAATGTCAAGAAGAAACGGCACGATATTTAAAATCATTTTTAGGAACCTGAAATGAAAAACCCTCCCAAAATACTACTGGTGGAAGATGAATCGATTATTGCAGCGGGTATAAAGATGCTCCTGCAGGAGCATGCTTATAAGGTAGTTTCCATCCTTTCTTCAGGAGAAGAGGCAGTTGATTTTTCTATCAAGAAGACTCCGGACATTATCCTGATGGATATAAAGCTCAAAGGACAGATAAACGGGATTGAGGCTTCGTACAGAATACGAAGACAGATTGATGTGCCAATAATTTTTTTAACCGGAAACTCAAAGCTTGTAACAGAGAACGATCTGTCCGCCTTAAAACCCTGCTGGGTCTTCCCAAAGTTAAGTCCGGATTGGAAATTATTTGAAACAATCGATAAGGCATTACACATTTAACATTAATCATTAGGGGACGTCCCATTAGGTACCACTCTATTCAATTTTAAATACATTATCCAGTATTGAGTCGTAAGGTCTTGGTTACAGAATGTATTCTTGGAATCATTGTTAACTTTCACTATTATCGGTTAAGTTTCTCGAGAGTCTCAGCATGAAGTTTCCTCCCTACTATTATCGACTGAATGGATGTATTATATTTGTCACTTTGAAAAAAAGTTTTCGGTGTGAATTTTCAGTTTATAGGGTGGCACCTAATGGGACGTCCCCATATAAGATAATTGAAGTTTTTACGGTTCTGTTATATCATCCCTTTGTTCTTAAAACGGAGAAAGAGCCAAATGAAAATATCATGCCTTGTGCCTGCCGCTATTGCCTTTTATCTCCTTTTCTCTATGGTCTCTATTTCAGTAAGCCAGGCAATGCTCGGAATCGCGTTCATACTCTGGGTCATTTATATGATAAGATCAAAACAAAAAATCATATTCCCCGGCTTTTTCTGGGCTCTCCTTGCCTACAGTTTCCTTTCCCTTATAGCCTGTATCTTTTCTGATAACCCTAAGGTCAGCTTCATAGACAGCCGTGAGCTGCTTTTGTTTCTTATTGTCCCTTTGGTCTATACCGGCTTCCAAAAAATAAAAGATATCCGAATGTCAAACCTGGCCCTTCTTGCCTCAGGACTGGTCAGCGTATTGTTCTCCTTTTTCATCTTCCTGTTTAAGTATGAACCAGGTGAAAGGATATCTGGATTTATGGGCCATTATATGACGCAGGCAGGACTTCTGCTTCTGTTTGCTACTCTTGCGCTCAGCTTACTTCTTTTTAATCATGGCAAAACAAAGTATATCTGGGGCGCTGCTTTTTTTGCTTCCTCCATAGCCCTTGTGCTGACTCTGACCAGAAACGCGTGGGTAGGCCTGGCGGTCGCTGCTTTTGTGCTTCTGTTTCTTTACAAGCCCAAGTTTGTGGTCCTCCTTCCCATAGGCCTGGCGCTGGCATTTCTTGTAAGCCCAAAAAGCATAAAGCAAAGAGCCTTGAGCGTTTTCAGCCTGAAAAGTCCCTCAAACGCCATTAGAATAGAATATCTGAGAACAGGATGGGAAATCATCAAAGAGCATCCTCTCTTCGGTACAGGGCCTGATACAGTGGATGTGATCTTTCAAAACCCGAAATACGACCTTTCAGAGGACGCCCGCAGCAATGTTCATCTTCACAATAATATCATTCAAATCGCTGCTGAAAGAGGCCTTTTTACCCTTCTGGCATGGCTGGCATTTGTAATATGGGCTTTCGTCTCCCTGATAAGATTGATCAAAAACAAGAACCCTTCCCTTTTCCCATTCACAGCCGCTGCTTTATCCGGCCTCCTGGCTTTTTTTGCTGCAGGTTTATTTGAATACAATTTCGGAGATTCCGAAGTCGTCACGCTTTTTCTGTATTTGATAACCATGCCGTTTGCGGCCAAAAGGATACTCAAGTTACAAGAAAATAAATAAAATGCCAAAAACACGAAAAAAGGTTCTTCTGTCGCTCCTCTGTCTGGTTGCTTTGTATATTGTCTGGCTTTCTTTCCATCTCATAAGCTTTAAGACGTATAAGACTCCTGAGGAGCCATCCACACGGCTTGAAATAAAGGGAGCCTATCATATCCATTCTACTTTTTCTGACGGTAAAAAAAGCGTGGAAAAAATCGCAGAAGCAGCTGCCCGGTCTTCCCTTGACTTCTGCATTCTGACAGACCATGGAAGTCCTAATTACAAAAGCATGGACAGCCAGGGCTGGAAAAAAGGAATTCTTGTTCTGGCCGGAAGCGAGCTTTCCGTAAGCAGGGGACACCTTGTGGCGCTGGACTTTAAGGAACCCCAGGAAAATTTCTCCCAAAATGCGGAATTGGCTGCCTACAGGATAAACCAGCTTAATGGATTTTCCATCATTGCACACCCTTACTCTAAAACACACTGGACCTGGGGGGAGTATGCCGGCTACTCGGGGATAGAAATTATCAATGCCGATTCCATGGTTAAAAGAAATTATTTTCCCCTCCTTGCTTATCTTCCCGCTCTTCTCATTGAGCCTGAGTTTCCCCTATTGAAAATAATGAGGTATCCCGAGAAAAATCTCAAAAAATGGGACATGCTTAATAAGGAGTTCACGGTGTATGCTTATTATGCTACAGACGCTCACCTGCTCTATAGACCGCTTTTTTCCCTGCTCAGAATCCATGTGCCTTTGGAAGAAAACCTATCTACAGGTTTTGAAAAAGCAAAAAACCAAATCTTCCATGCTCTTCGAAACGGCCGTTTCTATAACAGCATTGACGCAGCCGCTCCGGCAGACGGTTTTCAGTTCTGGGGAGAGGCAGGAGAAAAGAGGATATATATGGGTGAATCTCATCCATTTAATAAATCCATCTCTCTTTTTATAAAAACTCCAGATTCCATAGCCTGCAAAACCGTTCTCATCCACAACGAAAATCCTGTACTCATTGGCACCGATAACTCTGTCTCCTTTAATCCCCCTGAACCAGGAGTGTACCGTGTGGAAGTCTATCTTCAGGAAAGAACTCCATTGAGCAAAAACTGCCCCTGGATCCTTTCCAATCCGATTTTTCTACGGGAGAAAACACATGGGAAAAATCAATAGAAAAAGACTGTTAAATATCATAAAAAAATTTAAAAACCTGAGAGTGCTTGTCGTCGGTGACATAATGCTTGACCGGTACACATGGGGAACAGTTGAACGCATCTCACCTGAAGCTCCTGTTCCTGTTGTCCATGTCAGAAGGGATACACTCTGTCTGGGTGGAGCCGGAAATGTCTACCATAACCTGAAGAGCCTTGGTTCCTTCTCTGTTTTACTGGGGACTGTAGGTGAAGATGAAAGCGGGAAGTGGATCAAAAATAGTCTTGACTATAAAGAAGGCATTTTTACAACAAAAAACAGGCCCACCACCACAAAGACGAGGATTATCGCGCACCAGCAGCAGATACTCAGGGTGGATGAAGAAGTCAACGAATCCATCCCCAAGGAAACAAACAAAAAAATGCTCAAGTTCCTGCAAAAAGAAGACTATGACGGTATCGTGATATCCGACTATAATAAGGGCGTTGTTAACGAACATTTCCTGAACGGCCTCCTTCCCCTTGCAAGAAAAAGAGACATCCCTGTGTTTGTGGACCCGAAAATCAACAATATATCCCTTTTCAGTCCCATCACCCTTATGACCCCAAACCACTTTGAAACAGCAGCCATGGTCAATCATCCCTGTAAAAAGGACGAGGAGGTGGAAAAAGCAGGAATGGAGATCTTTTCCCAGATCTCAGTAAAATACCTGATCATAAAACGGGGTAAAAAGGGGATGACCGTGATAGACAAAAACAAACAGGCTGCCCACATCCCCACCATAGCCAAAGAAGTTTATGATGTTACTGGAGCCGGCGATACGGTTATTGCCACAGCAAGCTTGGCTCTTCTCTCCGGTGCCTCCATACAGGAAGCTGCTTTTCTGGCAAACTCAGCCGCAGGAATCGTAGTCGGAAAGATAGGTACAGCCGTAGTTACCCATGAAGAACTATCAAACCTGATCAAAGAGTAACCGATCCCAGCGGCAGAAAAAAGATTCCACTCCCTTTTTCTTAGATACTGAGCCCCATCTGACTTTTATGAACACCGCTTCTTTCCTTTGCTATCTGAGCCAAAATAGCTGATTTTATGAATAATACACGCGGACGTGTATTATTCACGAGTCAAGATTTTTTATCCTTATGAAATTCAGGTGTGGACGTGGCGACATTGAAGATTTAGCCTTCGGATGCAGGAATGTGACTCTGATAATTCATGAGTAGAGACTATGTAAGGGAAGAAGGGCATGGGATGAGGAATCCACTATGAGGGCTGAGCGGGCACGGTTCCTCTTTAGAGGAGAGAGAAGCCCGAATGGGAGAGAGATCCATCGCTGGTGGATCGAACGGGTGACGAATCCCTTGCCCGTTCCCTCCAAACATTTTTAAAGAGTTACGCAGCAGCCGAGAAAAACGAAGGAGAATGGCGTTAAAAATCTGAAGGGAGCACAGGCCACACCTGAATTTCGCATCGGCTCGCCTGTAAGGTAAAAAAATGAACTTCGCCATTTTTTTATGAATAGTTCAGGCAGATAATAATTTACAACCCGTTTCACAACAAGTATAATCTTTTTTCTATGGGTCAAAAATGGTATCTTAACTCTAATAGAGATCATTTATTATCAGAATCTTTTAAGGAGGCATTTCAATGAAAAGAAAGTCCGTGTGTTTTTTCGTTATTGTCTTTTTTATTATCCCCCTTTCTTCGGCCGCGCTCTCATCCGAAAACAATGAGGTCAAAAAAGCCAACTACGAGCTTGCGGCCCAATTTTCGCCTGCAAAACTAAAGAAAATGGTGTTCAGCACAACAGTGGACCCGCATTGGCTGAAACACAGCGACCGGTTCTGGTACACCTATGAAACAAGTGAAGGGAAAATGTTTCTTATAGCTGACCCGGCTCAAAAGACAAAAAAACCTCTGTTCGATAATGTAAAAATGGCAGCCATGCTTACGGAAATCACCAAAGACCCTTATGACGCCAAACACCTTCCCATTAAAGAGATAGAATTCGTAAAAAAAGATACCGCCATCCAGTTTGAGGTCATAAGTTCTCTGGAAGAAGAAGAAAAAAAAGATGAAGAGATGGAAAAGCAGAAAATGGAAGAGCAGGATGAAGAAGAACACAAAAAAGAAAAACCAAAGAAAAAATCCTTTTTCTTTGAGTATGAGCTTTCGACCGGAAAACTGAGGGTGCTGAAAGATTTTGAAAAACCCCCGGAAAAGCCTGATTGGGCCAACATCTCCCCTGACGGAAAAAAGGTCGTGTTTGGCCGGCATTACAACCTTTTTTGGATGGACAAGGAAAACTATGAAAAGTACCTGAAAGATAAAAAAGCCAAAGATATCGAAGAGCATCAACTGACAGAGGACGGCGAGGAAGACTACAGCTATGCCCAGAGAGATAGGGGAGAGACCAATGTGGAAAAGGAAAAAAATAAAGACAAGCGAAAACCGGTCCGTATCATATGGTCAAGGGATTCTAAGAAGTTTGCTATGGTCCGGACGGATAACCGTAAAGTCAAAGACCTCTGGGTCATAAACTCGATTGCGAAACCCAGGCCTACACTGGAGACCTACAAGTACCACATGCCCGGAGAAGAGGAAGCCCCCCAGTATGACGTCCTGATATTCGACTTCGAAAAAAATAATAAAATCCAGGTCAAAGACGACCGGTTCAAAGACCAATCCATCTCTATACTCACAGCTCCCAGAAAAGAAAAAAACAGGGATGATAAAATCAACCCTCCTTTGTGGCTGGCTGAAACATCTGATAAACTGTACTTCACGCGGACCAGCCGGGACCTTCATAAAATCGACACCTGCGTGGCAGACGCAGAGACCGGAGAGGTCAAAGTGCTCATCGAAGAACGCCTTAACACCTATGTGGAAACAAGGCGGTTGGGGCTTGTCAACAACGGGGAGGAACTCATCCACTGGTCCGAAAGAACGGGCTGGGCCCACTTCTATCTTTACGACGGCGAAGGCAACCTGAAAAACCAGATCACTTCAGGCCCTTTTCACTGTGATGACATCCAGGGAATAGACGAAAAAAACAGAGTGCTGTACTTTACGGCCAATGCAAGAGAAAAGGGAGAAGACCCGTACTACAGCCATCTGTACCGTATTCGATTTGACGGAAGCGGGATAGAGCTTTTAAATCCAGGCAACTTTAACCACTACTCCCGAATGTGCGATTCAAACCGATTTTTTGTGGATAATTATTCAAGAGTGAACACCACCCCAGAATCCGCTGTTTTCGACAACAGAGGAAACAGGCTGATGGGCCTTGAGACCGCAGATCTGTCTCTTCTCATGGAGGCCGGTTATAAATTTCCCGAGACCTTTAAAGTGAAAGCGGATGACAGCATCACAGACCTCTATGGCGTGATGTACAAGCCCTTTGATTTTGACGAGAACAAAAAATACCCCATCATCGCTTATGTGTATCCGGGGCCTCAGACCGAATCCGTTCCCAAATCATTTTCTACGGGCAGAGGCAATATGAGCCTGGCTCAATTTGGATTTATCGTGATTTGTGTTGGAAACAGGGGAGGACATCCGGCAAGGTCCAAATGGTACCACAATTTCGGATACGGAAATCTCCGGGATTACGGACTGGCTGACAAGAAATCTGCCATCGAGCAACTGGCTGCTCGGCATTCCTTTATCAATATAGATAAAGTAGGGATTTACGGCCATTCAGGCGGAGGTTTTATGTCCACAGCAGCCATGCTGGTTTATCCGGACTTTTTTAAAGTCGCTGTCTCATCTTCCGGCAACCACGAAAACAACATCTATAACCGTTGGTGGAGCGAGAAACACCATGGCGTCAAAGAAGTGAAAAATGAAGAAGGAGAAGTAACCTTTGAATACGATATAGATAAAAATTCGGAATTAGCGGGAAACCTCAAAGGACATCTTCTTTTGACTACAGGGGACATCGATAACAATGTACACCCTGCCAATACCATCACCATGGCTAATGCCCTTATCCGCGCCAACAAAAGATTTGACTTCTTTATCTTCCCGGGCCAGAGGCACGGATACGGTGATATGAGCGATTACTGGTTCTGGCTCAGAGCTGATTACTTCTGCAAACACCTGATAGGGGATTTTTCCCGAAGCGTGGACATGCTCTACCTCCAAAAGGACGAACCCCAAAACAAAAAGTAAAATTTATTATTAATAAAGCCACACCTGATTTTATATTAGTTCTGCATTTTGAGCTTCTTCCACATCTTCATGAGGAAAAATCCTGACGCCACAGACAGGACACTCAAGAAAGACGCAGGAAGGTATCTGCCGTATATCCAGTATCCGGCTGCAAAAAGAGCGCTGTACACTCCAAGACATCCCACTACCATGCACACAATACCCTGGGGCACATCCCACTGGCTTTCCCCTGTCTCCACAGGGTCTCCCTCATTCCGGGCTTTTTCCACTACTTTTCTCCAGCCAGGGCCGCCCGGTTTCACAAGCCGGTAAAAGGACCGGAGAGTTTTCTCTTCAGAAGGCCGTGTGAAAAGAGTGACACTGATCCAGCTTAATGTGGTTATACCCACTCCTATAAGGAGCTGGAGATGAGAGGATAGGAAGGGGAGGCCTGTGTGAGGATGGATGACCTGAAAGTAGAAAGCGACCATAAAGGAAACCACCATGGCCGTCAGTTCGCTGTAGGGATTGATCCGCCACCAGAACCAGCGGAGTATGAACAAAAGCCCTGTTCCCGCTCCTACCTGCAGTAAAATCTGGAAGGCCTGCAGGGCATTGCTTAAAAGCAAAGCCAGCACCCCGGTCAAAATCATGAGAACGACTGTAGAGATCCTTCCTATGAACACCTGCTTTTTCCCATCCGCTTCCGTGTTTATGAAACGCTTATAAAAATCATTCACAACGTAAGAAGAACCCCAGTTCAAGTGGGTAGAAATCGTGGACATAAAAGCCGCAATAAGAGAAGCCACTACCAGCCCCAATAGCCCAGTCGGAAGAAAAGTCAGCATGGCCGGATAGGCCATATCATGTTTTATGACATTAGAGGCGACATGCGGGAATGCGGTCCGCAAAGATTCGAGATCGGGAAAAACCGCCAGAGAACAAAGCGCGACGATGATCCAGGGCCAGGGCCTTAGAGCATAATGAGCGGCGTTAAAAAGGAGGGTGGCACCGACTGCATGTTTTTCAGATTTAGCTGACAGCATCCGCTGCGCTATATATCCTCCCCCGCCTGGTTCTGCTCCCGGGTACCATACACTCCACCACTGAACAGCCAGGGGAAGAACAAACAAAGGTATGAGAGCATCCCAATTGGAAAAATCTGGAAGAAGGTTTAGTTTGGAGACGATATTATTGTTTGTGATCAGAGCATGAAAACCTCCGACCTGGGGAAGCTTTACCGCCACCACCGCCGCTCCTATGGCACCCGCCATAGCCATGGCAAACTGAAAAAAATCGGTTATAAGCACTCCTCTTAATCCCCCCAGAGCACTGTATACCACGGTTACTACCGAGGCAATGAGCAGTGTCTGAAGCGGAGTGAGATTGAGCATGACTCCCCCGATTTTAATAATGGCCAGAGATACGCTTGCCATGATAAGGACATTAAAGAAAACCCCCAGATAAAGAGCCCTGAATCCCCTAAGAAAAGCAGCGGCTTTCCCGCTGTAGCGCAGCTCGTAAAATTCAAGGTCGGTCAAAACTTTGGAACGCCTCCACAGTTTTGCGTAAACAAAAACGGTCAGCATCCCTGTCAGGAGAAAGGCCCACCATACCCAGTTTCCAGCCACTCCGTTCTGCCGGACTATATCCGTGACCAGATTGGGCGTATCGCTTGAGAAAGTAGTGGCCACCATGGATACTCCAAGAAGCCACCACGGCATACTCCTCCCTGAAAGAAAAAACTCTGCGGAACTTTTCCCGGCCTTTTTGGAAACAAGCAGGCCGATCAGAAGAGAAATGATAAAGAAACCGGCTATGAATGCCCAGTCCACAGCCAGCAAAGCCAAATTAAATCTCCTTTATGGTTTGATATTCTAATAACAAAAAAACATCATACCATTAAAATGATTAAATTTTAACTTTGAAAAAAATTAATTTAATGAAATGCAGGTATGGCTGAAGCGACATTGAAGATTTAGCCTTCGGATGAGGCTTTTCGAGGGTATCCAGCGAAGCTGGACGGTGAGTATGTCTGACCCACGGACGGGGGGAGTTACGCAAGCGCCGAGAAAAACGAAGAAGAATGGCGTTAAAAATCTGAAGGGAGCACAAGCCATATCTGCCTGATAATTAGTCCTTTCCCTCAATCTCATCAATCAGATTCTTTACATTCTCCTGCTTGGGATTGAGCTTTAACGAAGCCTTAAGCGCATCAAGAGCATTTTTATTTTGACCGATTTTATAGTAACAAAATCCTAACGAATTCAGCAGTCCCGTATCACTGTTGTATATCTTGTTGCCTTCCAGCAGATTATCAATGGCATCTTTGTATTTCTCCAATCCCATCAAGGCCTTCCCCTTCAGCAGATAATACTGAAACCTGAATTTTCCTTCATCTTTGAATATCTCCATCATTTCCATGGCTTTCTCGTATTTTCCGGCTTCCACTAAGAAACTGGTGTATTCCAAAACTCCATTTTTAAAATCAGGATTCATTTTATAGGCTTGACTGTACAAAGACTCCGCTTCTTCAAATCGACCCAGTTTTCTATTCTGCGAGGCAAGCATATAGTAGTAAAGAAAACTGTTTGAAAGAGGGAATCCCTTTGAGAAAGAAATGGGATGACCAATGACAGTGCTTGAAGAAATCACGAACTCTTCTGACTTGCTGTCTATGATATTTCCATCACTATCCATGAGTCTTATTACTGCCTCATAATAATCTGGTGTAAGCTCCCCTGCAGCTATAGATTGATTGATGCTTATGCTGTCTCTGTAAGAATACCCCTTGAGCATTATGGAATAAGACTTTTTCACAGCATCATTCTCTTTCCGCCCATTAACAAGAAACTCTATCTTCCCATTTTCCCACAAAGACCTCTCCAGATTAGAGACCATAAACAGAAAAGCAATATCGTCATTAGAAGAAAAGCTTTTTGACGGGTCCAATACTAATTTTTGATCCAAGATTTTGTAAGGGATATGGATGCCTCTTTCATATTCCTGAAACTTATATCCAATGAAGGGGCCAATGACCTGAGGCGAACCTGAATCACTCTTAACATCAACATTCCTTTCCAGAATAGAAAATTCCTTTCCCACTGAATTCTTTAGGAGAGCTGTAAGCTCATAACTCCCTTCCACTATAGGAAAGGAGTCCTCGATGGAGACTCCGTTTGACCGGACTTTATCCAGGTCTTCCGGCGAAAAATAATAGGGATAATTTTTTGAATACTGAAAAATGATTTCCTCGCCTTTTCTTAAACTTACATTTAGTTCAAAATTACAGAAATACTGGTCATTCGGTTCATAATAATCAACAGAAAGACTTTGAGGGACTATTGAAAAATGGACAAAATTTAAACCCAGCTGAGGATCCTTTATAGTTGCCACATCTGTTACGCTCTCAATGTAATTTGTCATATATTCCGTAGTCACCAATCCTTTATAATTCATGAAATTGGTCGCATACGTAGGATTGATGTCTTCCTTCGGAGATTCGAAAATTTCCGCCATAATAATATTGTTCTCAGGAGAAGGACTGAAATTATAGGGAATATCACCGGGGATTACGGAGAGTATGACCAGGGAAAGAGTCGGCGCCATCTGCCTTATTGTATTATACGCAGTCTCATAGTCCGTAAAATCCATTTCCCTTCCTCCCACCAGCAAACTTGTGGGACCATCCGCAACCGGGTCATAAAGCACATATTCCCCAAATCCTCCTCTTTTAAAAAAGACCATGGCAAAATGAGGGGGAAGCCCTTTTCTTCCGCCTCCGTAGTAGTACCAGACCTCAACCGGATAAAGCCCTATCTTACCCTCAAAATTTTCTTTACTGGCAGGTTCCCCCAGAATTATATAAATCCTTCCTCTATCAGTTCTCCAGCCCTCTCTTGAAGTCCCCCGGCCCAGATATTCATTGGCATATTTAAAACGTCTCATATGTTCTTCCTGATATTCATTTCTATCCGTTCCCGGAGTAGGGTCCCTCTGCTTCCAGAAAGAATCTATGAAAATATCTCTTTCCCTGTCACTAGTGAGCTGCAGAAACACATCTCTCTCTTCATCCAGTATGATGTATTGAGTCAGGTCTAAAAACTCTCTGTATTTTCCCGGGAGGTCTTCTCTTTTTGCTTTTTGAGCTGTTACAACTATGGGAAAAACAAAAAGAATAACGATAAGAGATATCACTGTTTTTTTCTTCATTTTGACACCTTTTCAGGCCTAGGCTTAAAACCCGTATAAGAATTTTTCAACTCGTTTTTTATTTGTTATATTCTGATACTAAATATCTTTCTCGTTCTTCCGATATCCGGCTTTCCGATGATCAGGACATCGAAAAAATACTTTCCATGCTTTAGGTCAAAGGTGAAAGTGAAGTTGATTTCTTCCATATCAACCAGTTCTTTTTCTGTCGCCTCAAACTGCCTTGTTTCAATAAAAGTCTGTTTCTGAGCCCCCTTCTTATCCGCATACACATAAAACTGAAACTCAAACTCAGCTTTCAGCAAGCCGTCCTCTTCGACAAAAGCAAGCCCTTTTACAGGGATTGAAATATCCAACTGTTCTTTCCTGCGGTCAAAATGAAGCTTGAAATCTATATACTTGCTTCCAATTTCATCATTGCTGTATGCGATCCCGAATTTAGCCATTTCCATGGCTTGAAAAAGATTCCCATAGATTCCTGAGTAAGGATTAAGCTCATAAGAGTTGTCCCCTCTTTTATCTATAAATTCCACGGCAAAGTTGTATCTGTAATAAACCCAGAGAAGGTAACCTCTGACGTCAGGGTAGTTTGTCATGGGCATATGCTCGATCTTGTCTGGAAATCCGAAATGGATATAGATCCTTCCTCTGTCTGTTTTCCATCCGGCTATGCCCTCTTTGAACCTCTCATTGGCATACTCGATCCTCTCGTAAAATTCTTCTTTAAACTCATTCTCTTCGGTCTCCGGAGTGGGATCTCTTTTTTTCCAGAATTCCTGGATGAATTCCTCTCTGGATTCTTTATCAGGAAGATGATTGAATATTTTTCTCTCTTCACCTGTCATTATCAACCGCGCTTCCTCATAAAAATCCTCACTTACAGGATCAAACTTCATCTGCTGATAGGAAGTGCCGCAGCCCGCCATGAGGGCCAGAAGAAAAACAAATAAAATCCGCATAAACCTCATCTCTTCTCTTGTCTTATCTCCTCAGATAATTAAGAAAACCTTTCACCTGGTCAGCTTTTTCCGAATCAGGGTCTATCTTCAGGTAATTTTCAAACTGGGCAATGGCTTCATCATTTTTTCCCAACGTCAAATAAGTCAAACCCAATTGATAAATACCGTCTAAAAAATCTTCCTTTATCTCTACCGAACGCTGGTAATACTTCAAGGCTTCCTCATAATTAGCCATGTTATAAAAACGGGTCCCAATGTTATAGAGTACAGTTGGATCTTTAAGCTCTTCGAAATTTATTTTTTTGTACCACTCCAACGCCAGTTCATCATCACCCTTGTTTGCATACGCTTTTCCTATAAGGATCATGGCGTTCGTGTTTCCAGGGTCCTCTTCAAGGATCTTTTTATAATACTCAACCGCCTTATCGTATTGTTCCATTTGAAAATAGCAGTTCCCCAGATTTTGGTTTATGATGTAGAGATCAGGGTTCTCTTCAAGGAGCTTTTCATACGCTTGTATCGCCTCTTCTAATTTTCCTTCATCAAAAAGCTTGTTTCCAGCATCAAGCTTTTGTTTAAGCTCATCCGTGATGATAATCCCTTCGACTTTCTCTAAAGTGACCTTTACTTCCGGATTGGGTTCAAAAGATGAAACATCTACGGATATGGCCTGGGGCATATATCCCAGTTTTTCAAAATCTATATTCCACTGACCCCCTCTTATTCCCATGGCAATCCATTTTCCCTCTTTATTTGTTTTGATATCAAATCCGGCCTCAGCCAGTATAGAATACAATTTGACTTTGACATCCTCTATGGGATTCCCCTCTTGATCATAAACAAAACCCACCAAGCGTGCCCTGCCTCTGTATGTTTGGGGAAAAACAAAAACAGCTAATAAAAGTATTGAAAAGATACCAAAAACTGCTTTTTTCATCCGATACCTCCAGTTCATAGCATTGTTTTTCTTTCTTATTCAGCGCCTTCATTCTAACATTAAAAAGCATAAAAAAAAAGCCCCTTTCGCAAACGCGAAAGGGGCTTTCTCTGTTCTAGTCGATTTCAGACAGAATAATTAGAACTCGAATCTCACTCCGAATCTCAGCATCCTCGGATTCAGGACCTCATTCAATGAGCCTGCGGTTGCACTCGGTGAAAAGGATGTGCTGTTGTCCGTATAGATATACACGGTTCCCCAATCGGACTGGTATCTTCTGTTCTCGATCGTGCTGTTCAGCACGTTAAAACAGTCCACCATGACATAGACCTTGCCGACATCCCCAACATTGAGGACTTTCTCAAGACGCAGGTCCAGCTTGTAGAATACGGGAAGGGACTCATTTCCAAACTGTTTCAAATAAAGAGTATGGGAACGGCTTCTCGAGTTTGGAATTCTATAGTCATATACAGTAACCCGTTCTCTTATCAGCCATCCGTCTCTCGCTTGGAAGTTGAAGGATACATTGACACCATAGGGAAGCTGGTAGAGCCCTGCGACTTTGAGCATCCACGGGGAATAGGTGTACTGGTTGATCTTCCCAGAGGCTCCGCCCTGATAGGGTGAGTAGACTCTTTTGTCCAGAGCCCACAGGTTCGTCGCGCTCATGTAGCCTTCGTCTCCGTAATGGACCTTCTGGTTCTGGAAGGTGAAGCTTCCGTTCAGCATCCACCTGTTGGAAAGTCTCTTGTTGAAGATAAGGTCAAATCCCCAGTAATCCTGATAATAATCGGGTCTTTTCATCACGCGGTCATAAGGGGAATATGCAGAGGGGTCATAACCGTTGTAGCTGTTGGTGGTGTAGTAATAAGGATGATCATCAGCCTCGCCCATGTCACCATCCCACGGTGTGTCATATCCGCTCACATCAATACTGGACGGGAGGCTGGGAGCCTGCACATACCAGTCCTGACATTCAAACCGGTAGGCATTTCCGCTGGCATCCACAAAGTGTTTGGGTGACCAGTTGTTTTTGTCATATCTTCGGTAAGTGGCGTTAACAGATATACCGAAATCAGGAAGCACTTCTCTTTGAAGGGTCAGAATCACTTCCGAAGTCCTTGAAGACTGCGCATCCGGCTCATAAGAGCGGTAAGGATCTGTAAAACTCTGCGGGTTGTCGGGGTCATAGCTCCCATAATAATATCCGGCTGCATCGCTTAAGTTACCAGCAAAAGTGCCGCCGGGAAAGACCTGGTAAGGCGTGTACAATCCGTCTCCGACTGTACCCCAGTAGAGCTCGTTGAGCTGCATCACATTGTCGCCGTTGTCCTTCCAGTAGAAATCCATCCATCCGCTTGTTCCGCCAGGCATCCAGTTGCCAGCCATCATTCCCATGAAGTTTCCATACTGGCCCATAGACAGTTTGGCAATGGTCTTTCCGTCGCCTGTCACATCATAGGTGATTCCGATTCTGGGGGAGAATGTCTTCCACCAGAAAGGATCCCCGTTCTTGTCATAGGCTGTGACTTCATCAACAGAAGCAGCCGGGAGCAGAGCATCCAGTGCGGACTGCACATCTGGGGCTGCGATCTCATCCCATGCCGGATTATCAGTGACCGCTTCAATGTCAATGGGCGCGACATAAGGCTGCTGCTGGTCGTATCTCAAGCCCAGAAGCATGGTGAACCGCCCGAATGTCACGGTGTCTCTCAGATAAAAGGCATAAGCATCCACACCATAATCTCTGTAATATCCTCTGAAAAAGTTAAAGTATTTGAGACCAGCTGGGTTCTCGGCTTCTGAAGGAACGCCGTCGCCGTTCCAATCTAGAGTATCATAATTCAGGTTCCAGTAGGCTCGGAAATTACCGGTATAAACGGATTCGGTGTAGGCACGTCTTGAGGCATACTCGGCTCCGAACAGGATCTCGTGGCTGGCGCCAAGGAAGCTGTCATTGAAATAGGTCCCTCTGGCTACATACTGGCTCACAGGACGTTCCACATAATAGCGCCATTCACCTACGTCACCGTCAGGACCTTCCCAGATGTCATTGGTCTCATCATACCAGGAAGGATTCTCAAAAGCCAGGTCGTCCATAGGAGTCATGCTGAATCCTGAATCAGAGAACGTATACTGAATAGACAGGAAGAAATTGTTCCCGAACATGTGCTCATCCTGAAGTTTGTAGATAGGACTTCCAAAATGATACCTTCCTGCCTGATAATATCCGCCGGGAAGGATTGCACTCGATGATCGGCCCCACTTGTTCTTGCCGCCTACATGCATGAAAGCTTCGAAACGGTTCTCAGGAATGATCTGGGCATTCAGCTTGAACGCATAGTTCTGCAGCAGTGTGTCATCCGCCCTGCCATACACTGTTCTGGTCTTGATGTCCTGAACACCGTAAGAACCCCACAACCAGATGTGGTCTTTCCATAGGGGAACACCCATATTGAATCCATAGTCCTTGATGTTCTGCACTCTGTTGATCCCTTTGAATCCAGGCTCTTCGGCTTGGGTCTCTGCCACAAAGTCTTCGTTGGCTGCCTGGAACTTCTCATCAGTGAAATAGAAACGTCCGCCCAGGCTCACCTTGTTCCCGCCTCGACGGGTCACCAGGTTGATGGAAACGCCGCCTGTCTGTGTGGTCACATCCGAACCTCCCACCGTGACCTTCATCTCTTCAAAAGCATCAAAGTCATAATAACTCGGCGATGCTCCGATAGCAGCCGGGTCTGTGATGACCGTTCCGTCCATGTTCCACACGGTCTGGGCATCATCCGGTGCTCCGCGGGACGCAAATCCAGACTGCTGCCCGGATTCTGATCCGCCCACATTCTCTCTGTCAAGCAGAATAGAGGGCGCCATCTGAAGGATGACCCACGGGTCTCTTGCTGTCGGCAGAGACTGAAGGATCTCATGGGTTACGTTCTGGCCCACTTCTGTCTTCTTGGTATCAACGATCGGGGTCACAGCTGTGACTGTCACAGCCTCTTCCAGGGCTCCCATCTCCATCTCAAGGTTGATCTCAACTTTGGCACCGATAACAACAATGACGTTCTCCTTGATGGAGGTTCTGAAGCCTTCCAGCTCGGCTTTGACTGTGTAGTCATTAGCAGGAGCCAGAGAGACGAACCTGAAATCACCCGTATTTGACGTGATGGAGGTCATAGGAGCTGTCTTTGTACCGGTCAGTGTGACCGTAACGCCCGGCAGGGGATTGCCTTCTGTGTCAAGAACTTTTCCGAAAATATCTCCGGTTCTCTGCTGTGCCATAATCAGAGGTGAAACAAGTAACAACACACATAAAACACTAAATAATTTTCGCAATTCTTTCCTCCTTTTTACCCAAAATAAATTGGGAAAAAGTTACCAATAACTCAGGAGTGAAATTCACTCCACACTTTTTCCTGTAAATATTGTCTCTTAGAAATATAAGGCTTTGATCACCTCCTTTTGATTTTGTATACATATCCATCTTTCTTATAATAAAGACAGCAATATTCATGCCAAATTTCACAACCTTTCTATCCTGTTTTATATCAGGCATATAGTAAAATGCAAATTTTTTTGTGCCTTCCGGATAATTCAAAAAATTGAATTCTCTCCAATTAATTGAATCTTCCAGACAGCACCTTTTTACCTTCTGAAAATCAGCGGGCTGAAGAACCAGCTTGCCTGATGAAAGTCAAAAGCACAAGCCATATCTGATTTTCATCTTTACCTTTTCTGAATTATTCTTTATCATCACTATGAAGGCCAAAATGAAAAATATCAGAGGAAAGCATCTTTTTCTGTTTCTCTTTATTGTGTTCCTGTTGACCCGGATCATCCATATCCATGCGGATCCCCCGCTGTATTTGAGCGAGAGCCTGGGAACTTTTTTCGATGAAGGCATATACAACCATAATGCCCGAAATCTCATACTTTTCGGTCAGTGGAAACTGGATGAATGGAATGACTTTTATTACAGCGCTGTTTCCACCTGGCTGAAGTATCTGACCTTTCAAATTATCGGCATTGGCCGGGCGCAGATCCGCCTTTTTTCTGTTTTTTTCAGTATG